>Ga0307515_10022418_pt1 | contig 11130 bp, 6 predicted proteins | sample 17_EM_MG_FD_194513 | JGI IMG/M metagenome (GOLD analysis project Ga0307515, IMG submission 194513) | Populus trichocarpa ectomycorrhiza microbial communities from riparian zone in the Pacific Northwest, United States - 17_EM | ecosystem: Host-associated > Plants > Roots > Unclassified | place... | reverse complement strand
GTGCCTTGAGCAGCCAGAACCCTGGTGTAATTACAATCGCAAATGCAGTCTTCGGATCCACTCCACCAATTAGATCTGATGTTCTCGCCAAGGCCTTCCAAGTGGACAAGAATATAGTGGACTATCTTCAGAAGCAGTTCTGGTACGACAACAATTAGAAGAAAATCCTATTGGTAATATAAGCTGACTGGAGGCAATATTGCAGCATACCATATTGATTGTGTTTGTTATCTTTTATCAGTGGAAAACGGGAATGGGAGTCGCCACTTAGTATTTTGGTCACTAGGATTCCTAACTAGTATCAGAGATTAAGCACGGGGACTAGTTGCGTAAAAGGAAGGTATTAGGACCCCAAATACGCCGTACTTAAGTTAGGCCGCATTGTTTTAATTGTCTGATATATGCTAAGGTGTTATTTGTATTTCTAATTGCTCGTCCGTTTATGGTTTAAGAAAGTCCTCCTCGGTAAGGAGATCCTTATATTATCGGGTAAAACCTAACTGTTCTAACGTCAATAAAAAAAACTACCTTTTTAATATCAGACATATGTTTTACGTATAAATTCATAATCCCAGATACTAAAAGAAAACAAAATGATTTTTTTGGAATTTTTGAAATATTGGCCTAGATTTCATGACTTTAATAAACTAGTTATTAAAACTAAAATGCATGCTAAAACATATTTTTTGAAATTTTATTTGTATGAAAATACAACATGATTTTTTTTAGAGACAACCATATGCATGAAAATAAAACTTTTTTATATATAATTTTTGCAATGTTTTGACAAAAACTGGGTATTTTAATACTGGATTTGTATTTTTACGGTATAAAAGTACAAACAGATATTAATCAAAATACACGAAAAAATCATAATTTTTTCAAAAATATTTTTTGGGTTGGGCCGGACCCGGTCCAGCAATTTTGTTCTGGGCCGGTTGATACGATCCAGGCAAGGTCAAATTCGGATTTTGACATAAAATGTGCAACTATCCAGTTTTACGGCAACAGTCATAATTCTCGATCCGACCGTTGGATTAGACTGAAAGTTTACATAGACTCTCCTGACATGTTTTTCGACCTTGGGTTTACATTTCAGGTCAATCGGAGTTCAGGAAGGCATCACGATACTTGTCAACAGAGGCTGTACGAATTTTGTTATTTACTTTCTTTTGACTTGTGGACTTCGTATTTGGCTAGGATTCTTTTCCTAAAAGGATGTGGTAGCTTATTTTGGGAATATCCTAATTCTACAAGGATCTTTAATAAGCTGAAATATAGTTTTCCAAGTGTGGCAAGGATTTATTAATGTTTCAAAATCCTTTTCTTACAAGGATTCCTTATTCATCCTAACTACAACAAGGAAAGAAGACTTTAGAATTAATTCTAGCTTCAGATTAGATTTCCTAGTTTATTTGGAACTTCTTAAGGGTGAAAAATCTGATTCTAGCATATTTAGGATGATACTTTTTTTTATTTTTATTGTTTTTTATTATTTTCTTCTTGGTCTTTGAGTTATGATTACTTATTTGGGTCAATTGTAAGTGGGCTTCATATAAGTCCACCTAAGGGGGGTCCATTAGGGTTTATTTAAGTTTAGAGTTAGTATAAATAAAGGCATAACCAGACATGTAAATTAGACAATTCAGATTAATAAAACTTCTTATTTGCCGCACTTTGTGTGTGTGTGTGTGTGTGTGTGTTGGTGAGATAATCTCCCTTCCATGGTTTTCTAAAGAACTGAAAATGACTTATCGAAGAACAACTGACTTCGTGACGTCATCCTTATACTTCTCGTTCGCGAATCAATATTCGTTGGGTGGAGGTTTTTCATTTTCAATAATGTTGGTGCCTAGGTACAAGTTATCTTTGTGTCACACTCCCATGAAACCTGATTTACTTGGCTTTCCGGGAATTGATGTCTTTGCGTGTGGGTTGTGTGACAACGTGATCACGAGGTTCGCATCAACAAGTTTTCTGCCATGTTTTCACTTTCTCTCGGTCAACTAGGTCCATTAATTATAATATGTCAGAATCTTTAAGTTCTTACTGCAGCTTAATCATTGACTAGTAATTGAAATAATTGACCTAAATGAAGGGTACAAATCAAGCCATGGTTCGTCTAAGTTTTTTTTTTTATCCGCTAACTTAACTTAATTACATGGGATTAATTTCTTCATGATTTAATTTGAAATAAGAATCACATAAAAAATTTGATCAAGTTATTTCAAGGTTAACCTATTAAAAAAGGTTTAATGACATTCATAAAGAGTATTCCATGGCAACACGTGAGCTTTTATTGTTTTTAAGTTTTTTAATATACTTGCATTAAAAGTATTGTAATGTTAAATTTTTAGATTTGAGACTTACTTATGGGATATTAACATAATGCTATATAAGAAAAAAAATATTATTGTAGAAAGATTCTTAAAAATATTTAGCATGTTAATAAGATAAATGAATTTTTGTTGGACGAATATCTTTTATATCCTTATTTTAAATATTTCAATTTTCTAGGGTTTGTCTTCTAAATGTTTTTCATTTTAATTAAATAAATAACATACAACAAAATGTTATTTTTTGTTCGTTGAAATCAAAGATATCAATAAAGAAAAAATGGAGACTTTTATATTTTGCTTCAATGGAATTTAGATTATTACTCTTTCTATATATAAAAAAATTAGTTTAATACAATTAAGTGAAAAAATCAAAAGGCTCGCAGCAGCACATGATGAAATATTCTTATTTGTGCTTGTTTCTCAACTTTATAACTTAGTTTTCAGTTACTGTAAAAATATCTTTTCAATATGTATTTACATACATAATCCTCAATCCATTTTATTAAGAATTTATCAGATTTTTATTTTATGGTAACAATGTTTTTTGCTATTAGGAAACACGTTAGCAACGCCATAATATTTGTTCTAATGGTTTGACCATTTTGGAGATTAACAAACCATTTATAATATAAATTTCAAATCATAAATATGATATTCGAACATGAATATTCTAACATGTTGTTAACTTTAATTTTATTATAAGAACATATAAATAATAATTATTTAACATGCTAATTGTTTCAAAGTTTTCATCCTTATATAAATACTCCTTATTATTGGAGAACTTAAGAAAATAATTATTTACCACTCAAACTTGTAAACTATATTTACTAGACCTTTACACCTTTCAATAATAATATGCATACATCCTAAGTATAGAACAAATTGTTTTTTTTTTTAAAAAAAAGTTAATAATACATGCATATTTTGCTTGCTTTAATATGAAATCAAGAGTGGTCGTGTGATGTAGAATTGAAAGAAAACTTACTTGTGACATGAGAATTCGCTTTCTTGCCCTTGGATCAATTATTATAGTGTCACTACAATTACTAGAACAAAAATGATATTTCATAGTACGAACGTCTTTATAAATCTTATCAAGTTAATGCTGAGAGTCCAAGATGGGAGAAGAGAAAGTGAGAACTATATTCTTTCAACCATAAACTCTTCTTTTCATATGGGTTATGTCCCTATATATATAAGTAGAGGAAGCAGTTACTTTCTTTGGTAACTCCTCTAAATACTTTGACCAAGTCCATCCCTCATGGACGGACCACGCCTAACACAATAACCAACATCTCTCACTCGCCCATGAAGGACTAAATTTCATCTAATACATTATATTTCAAACTTGCACAAGAATTTCAAACTTGCACAAGAATTTCATACTTGAGGAACGGACCATGCGACCTGAAGCATATAGTGAACGGAACATAATTCAGGCCATATAGAAGACATCAACCTCATATTTAATTATTCCTTAAAGTGTAGTAATATACCCCAAGCATTTTTAGTTACACATGAGTAAATATAAATGAATCCCTCAGGAATTTCATACTCAATCCATCCTTACAATGACAAGCATTTTAAATCATATCAAATTTATTCAAGTGATATGATCTCGACTGGTAAATACAAGTAACAGGTGTAGAACTAAAATTACTTTTTCTTTTGCACTCATATCAATCAAATCTGAATTAACTTGATTTCCAAAGAGTATTTCTTTAAGTCGAATCATTCTACGACCATAGCATATACTACTAAAGTAGTGATCATTTATACATCACCTCTTGATACAGTCAAAAGTCACAAAGGGTAAGATTTTGAGATCTTCAATATGATTTCTAAGACTCACATAATAAGAAGCAGGGATCCATTCTTTATTCCTGTAATGGTCGTTAGTACATGTACTATGAAATACATGCTATAGTGGAGCTTACTTTTTTTTTCTAAAGACAAAGAGTGTATGTCGTTGCTCTCATTGTTAGAGGAAATTTATCATACAAGTCTTAGTTTTGTTGCCAAAAACATAGACTTCAAATAAGAAATTCTCATTTGCTCATTGTCATTAGTGGTTAATGAATAATTTCATATTCGACTTCAATCATAATAGACACATGAATTGTGGGAATTCATTCATGTCAATTCTTTTATTTAAGAACCTCACCTTGATCCCAACCAAGGTGACATTTTAATAATTACTTCGAGTTAAAATTGCTTCTAGTGCGCTCAAGTCGCTTATTGAGCATTAAAACTCAATTAGTCTCATCTCTACTCACCTTACAAGGGCTAGAGGTGATTGCTCATGTGAGTGAGTTAATCTAAGTATATCGACATAATTTAACAAATTATATTATACGATACTCGATATATTCCATAAAAGAAATAATGAAGAAAATGTTATTTTAATGGCATTTATTCATTACTCAATCATTATAAGCCTTCGTATGATCTTTAAAACTAGTTATATTACTAATTACATTCTACATAGGCCAACAGATCTCACATGCCTAAAAAATGCATCTCTTGCTATTGGTTTTGTGAGTGGATCTACAACTATAAAAATTGTATAAATGTGTTTTATGATCACATCATGTTCAATAATTGCTTATTTAATGTAGTGATATCTCATCTTGATGTGGTTTGGTCATTCCATGGTATTTTGGATCTTTAGCCACAACTATTCAAGCAGTGTTATCAAAGTAAATTGTCACTAGGTCTGATGCTGATTTGACAATTTTCAAATGATACAGGAAACTTTAACCAAATAGCATTTTGTGTTGTTACGGAACAAGCTACATACTCAGCCTCCATAGTAGATAAGGCTATGCAGTATTGTTTCTTGCTCCTCCTTAGAATTGCACTATCAATAAGGAAGAAAGCATATCCCAAAGTTGATTTGGATTGGTCCACATCTCATCTCTAATCAGCATCAGAGTAATCAATCAATCATAAGTTTTCTTTCCTTGGTAACAGAGCATGTAATTCGAAGTTCCTTTCAGATATCATAGAATCCTTTTGACCGTCGTCCAGTGTTTCTGACTAGGGTTTGATTGATATCGGCTAACCAATCCAACGACATAACATATATTGGGACGTGTGCACATCAATGCATCCATCAAACTACCAAAGGCATTGACATAAGGTACTCTGGACATTTCTCTTCTTCTTCTAGAGTCTTGGGACATATAACGGCTCAGGCTCAAGCTTTTATGACCAGAGATGTCTATTAGTTTGCTATTTTGCATGTGATAGAGCTCTAATATCTTTTTAATGTAAGTATTTTGAGTTAAACCCAAAATCCTTGTAGCGCGATCTCTAATGATTTTCATGCCAAGAACATAGCTAGGCTTACCCATGTCTTTCATTTCAAAGTTTGATGATAACCGCCTTTTAGTAGTATCAATCATCTCTTTGTTATTTCCAGTTATTAAGATTTCATCAACATATAAGAACAATATTGTACAACTATTGTTAGAATGTTTTAAATACACACAATGGTTTTCTTCCATCATTGTAAAACCATCCTTAAGGATAGCTTGATGAAACTTTACGTTCCATTGCTTAAAAGCTTGTTTAAGACCATATATGAATCTTTTAAGTTTGCAAACTTTGTGCTCTTGTCCTTTAATCTCGAATCATAAAGGCTAATCCATATAGATCTCCTCATTTAGTTCTTCATTGAGAAATGCAGTTCTAGCGTCTATTTGGTATCACTCTAAGTCCAAATATGTGACTATAGCTAAAATAAGGCGAACTGAAGTAATCCTCACAATTGGTGAGAATATATCTTCATAATCAATTTCCTTTTCTTGAATGTAGCCTTTCGCTACTAGTCGAGCCTTATAACATTCGATTGACCCATTAGCCTTACGTTTAATTTTAAGAACGCATTTATTTCTATTGGAACTTCATCTTAACAATAAATCGACCATGTCCCAGACTTGATTAGTTTTCATTGACTCCATTTCTTCTTCTATAAGTTTAAATCATTCTCTTGTTTTAGGACCAGACAAAGCATAACTGAATATTTTTGGTTATTCATAATCTTGTAGAGCAATCATGAACGCTTCCCCCTCAATCTTAAATTGATGACAAGGAATTGGTTCACGAATGCTTCTACGAGGTTGAGGTTGCTCGTAATCTTGCTACATGAGAGTAGGAATAGACAAAAATCATGCCCACTATTTCCAGGAGGATTAAAAGTTGCTTCTAAATCCTCTACTGAATGGCTTGTTGCACCATAGTCTAGATTTGCCATTTCATATAATTCAAAAACTTTATTAACCTCACCTGTCATTGGAAAATCCTTTTCTAAGAATACAACATCACATGATTCAATATCTGTCACTCTTCCATCATCTTTTTTACCAAAAAATACAATTTTTTTGGAATGTTCAGAATATCTTATAAAGATACACTTCTTCCCCTTAGGACCAAGTTTCCCATATTCATGAGAATTATTGTGAATATAAGTTGCACACCCTTATATATGCAAATGACCTAGATTAGTTTTGTCGTTATTTCATAGTTCATACGGGGTGGATGAGACAAATTTAGAGGACACACAATTAAGTATGTAGGCAGCAGTTAACAATGCATCTCCCCAAAAGGAAATTAGTAAGTTAGCATGCGTCATCATTGACCTAACCATATCAAATAGGGTCTTATTTCTCCTTTCTAGTACACCATTTTGTTGTAGAGTATAAGGTATAGTTAGTTGTCTAGCTATACCTTATTCATCATACAAATTTTTAAATTGTTCAAATAGGTATTCACGTCCTCGATTATTTCTTAAGGCTTTGATCTTGGTGATTAGTTTATTCTCCACCAGATTGGTGTATCGAATGAAGCAATCCAATGCTTCAGACTTATTTGAGATTAAATAAACATGACCAAATCATGTGAAATCATCAATAAATACGATGAAATAATTTTCTTCATGTCTTGCCCTCACATTTATTGGGCCATAAATGTCTGAATGAATAAGCTGTAATGGACTACTGACACTTTTAGCTTTGTCAAATGGTAATCTAGTTGCTTTTCTAGCAAAGCAATACTCATCAACAGGCAATCTCTCTTTAGTAAGTGATCCTAAAAGACCAGCTCTTGCTAATTTATGTAATCGATCTTGCCCAATGTTTCCTAATCTAGCATGCCAAATTATGATATCACTACTATTTGTAGTGTTAGAATTTTGAACAACATAAATAAAAGCATCATCATTAACAGATACATTAACGATGTTTAACAGCTTAAAAACATTTAATACAAAACCAGAACCATAAAAAATATTATCAACAACCAACAAACTCAATATTAAAGCCCAATTGTAGTAAAGCAAGAACAAACACAAGATTTCATCAAACTTCTGGAGCGTAGAGTAAATCATGAAGATAAAATGTGTGACCGCCCTGTAAATCCAGTTTGCAGGTACCGATCCCAAGCACAGCAGCGGAAACATTATTCCACATGTATATGTATCTACTTTCCTTTGAAATTAGATGAAATTTCATAAAGATTGTTTGATCTCTTTTTATGTGGTTGGTTGCTCCTAAGTCTACAGTCCAAAAGGGAACAGATTGAGCAAGCATTAAACAACCGCTAGAGTATAAGTTAGAGGGATGACTGTGGATAAACATTACATTTGGCTCAATGCAATTGTCAAAATCCATTTTTAGGTTATTCCCTAAATTCAATTTTTTCCAACTAAAAAAAAGAACGGGGGGAAATTTGGAGGAGATTACAAAGGAAAGAAAAGAAAAAAATAGAGATGGGAGATTAGAGAGAAAACAGAGAAAAACAGGGGGAGGTTTGAGAGAAAGAAGAGAGGTAAGAACAAAAAACAGAGGGGGACTTGAAAGGTGAAAGAACAAAGAACAAGAGACTTTATAGAGAGAACAAAACCGGGAACAAAAGGAAGAACGAAATACAGAGAGAGGATGAACGAAGAGGAGGGATGACCTAGAGAAACATAGAGGACGACATTTAAGAGGAGGAGCAAAAGCAAAGACAAAGAAAACAAAAAAAAAAGGAAGAAGAAACAGAGGAAGAACGCCCATAACATCGCAGCAGCTGCCACCATTCGTCGCCGCAAACCACTGTTATTATTCCTCTCTATTGCCACCGGCACCACCGTAAGCCATTTCAGAAGGATATAACCTGATTAATGGAGTCAAGCTCTGATACCAAATGATGCAAATCTCGTGATCACGTGGTCACGCAACCCACACGCAAAGACACCAATTCCCGGAAAGCCAAGTAAATCTGGTTTCATAAGAGTGTGAAACAAAGATAACTTGTATCTAGGCACCAACACTATTGGAAATGGAAAACCCCCACCCAATAAATATTGATTCGCAAACGAGAAGTATAAGGATCACTCCATGAAGCTAGTTGTTCTTCGATAAGTCGTTTTCAGTTCTTTAGAGAACTATGAAAGGGAGATTATCTCACTAACACACACACAAAGTGCGGCAAGAAGTTTTATTAATCTGAATTGTCTAATTTACATGTCTAGTTATGCCTTTATTTATACTAACTCTAGATTAAATAAATCCTAATGGACCCCCCTTAGGTGGACTTATATGAAGCCCACTTACAATTGACGCAGATAAGTAATAATAACCCAAAGACTAAGAAGAAAATAATAAAAAACAATAAAAATCTGAAAATTACCATCCTAAATATGCTAGAATCAGATTTGTCACCTTTAAGAAGTCCCAAATAAACTAGGAAATCTAATGTGAAGCTAGAATTAATTCTTAAGTTTTCTTTCCTTATTGTAGCCAGAATGAATAAGAAATCTTTGTAAGAAAAGGATTTTGAAACATTAATCAATCCTTGCCACACTTAGAAAACTATATTGCAGCCCATTAAAGATCCTTGTAGAATTAGGATATTCCCAAAACAAGCTGCCACATCCTTCTAGAAAAAGAATCCTAGCCAAATAGGAAGTCAACAATTCAAAAGGAAGTAAATAACAAAATTCATACAGCCTCTGTTGACCAGTATCGTGATGCCTTCCCGAACTTCAATTGACCTGAAATTTTAACCCAAGATAGAAAAACATGTCAGGAGACTCGACATAAAATTTCAGCCCAATCCAACTGTCGAATTGAGAATTATGACTATTGCCATAAAACTGGATAATTGCACATTTTACATCAAAATCCGAATTTGACCTTGTCTGGATCGTATCACTTGTAGGAAATGGGAAAATGACCAGTTCCATTCCAAATGCAAAACTGTGTTGATGTAAAGGGTCATCAATCCCATATTAACAATTGTTCAGCTAGTTGCCCACCTGCAGACCATGACTCTTCTAAGAATAAATACAACTCTAAGAATATTAAGGGATCTAAAGGAAGTACAGGAACTGAAATTTTGACAGAATACACATCCAGATTGAAATTCACCCTCTTTCCTTGCTTTATTTTCATCAATACCTATTTCCATTAAAACTTGAACTAAAATTGGACATTTCAAAGATTTCACATTCATCTCACATCTAGCAATATGCTGAAAGCTTCATTTCTAACGGCCTTCAAACAAAGCCTAAAAAGCACAGATATATGAGCCCTCATATAAATGTCAATCACCACACCATAACATGGAGAAGTAGCAATAACGCATCTCCTCAAATCACACATTTTAATCAAATTTAACCTCGAAATCCGGCAAAGCACGGTTTACGAATACACAATTGGATAACGAATCCAACCGTCTATCTCTCTCCTAATTGCCCATATCTCTGATGGCAAAACTCTAAATACATTTTTAACCAAACCCTTTTGCTCCCTCTCCCAACTAGCCCCGAGATTCACACATTCAATGAAAAAAACACCAGGTAAACTAAAATTTCATTTCGAGCTATCTAAATCATTTAAGTTAACAGCACCAGGGCACTCATTGTAAGAAAAAATGTGAACTAAACTTATTGTAATAACTATCTAAAGAGAAACAGAGTTCATCAGTTTTATTCGGGTCTTGTATTGATTGAGAAAAGTTTGAATCTTTATGTGGGTATTGAGGGTTAAGTGTGTTGGGGTAGTGGAGATGGTCAAAGATGTTAGAGAATAATATAAATCATATCCTAGGACCTCACTTAACAGCTTAAGCTATTGGGTTGAGATGGTTCTTTGACATGGTATCAGAGTCTTGATGACCAAGCGGTTACAAGTTCGAATCTCATCATCCTCATTTATTTGATAAAAATTAACCACAAGGTAATGTAAGCCTGTGCAAGTTTCAAGCTCAAAAGGCTTTCACTTAAAGAGATGTGTTAGAGAATAATATAAATCATATCCTAAGACCTCACCTAAGATGGATTGAAAGGGCAAGGAATACAGCTAGCATATTTAGTGATGAAACTAAGAGGTGACCTCACCTAAGGTGGATTGAAAGGGCAAGGAATAAAGCTAGCATATTCAGTGATGAAACTAAGAGGTGGTGCAGGCTATTTGATGGGCTTTCATAGAAAGAAACAAAAAGAGCAGAAGAGAACGCATGACTGAGTAAATTAATTGAATTATTCAAAATATTCATAAAACAATTAAGTTAAAATTAATTGAATCAAATAATTTTTTTAAAATAATTTTAGTTAGAAAATTAAAAAAATGAATTTGGTTTTATAAACCAAAACCACACCGAATTAAACTAAATAGATTGGAAAAAACACATTATAAATTATACTAGTTAATCCTTGAACATATATGTTAGACAGAAAGAAAAGTTATTTTTCTTGATAATGTAAAGGTAATCAAGAAGTGTTTGCAGTAAAGGAACGAAG
>Ga0307515_10022417_pt1 | contig 11131 bp, 7 predicted proteins | sample 17_EM_MG_FD_194513 | JGI IMG/M metagenome (GOLD analysis project Ga0307515, IMG submission 194513) | Populus trichocarpa ectomycorrhiza microbial communities from riparian zone in the Pacific Northwest, United States - 17_EM | ecosystem: Host-associated > Plants > Roots > Unclassified | place... | reverse complement strand
ACCAAACCAAACCGAACCAATTTAGAAACAAAGTATAAAAAGAACCACCCTAACCCTAAATCACTTTACCACTTTCCAGCCCCCGCCGCCCCCCAGCCTTCCCCCTTTCCCCTTCCCAGAACCCTAAATCACTCACTTCCCACCCCCTCAAGCCTTCCCTTCCTAGCCGGCCCCCCCCCCCCAAAGCCTTCCCTTCCCAGCCTTCCCCTTTTGCCTTTCCCCCTTCCCAGCCTTCCCCTTCCAGTTTCACAATCCAGATGCGAGGGAACCATTATTCAACTCATATAATACTAAGCATTATGAATCTATATTGATTATTCAAGATTTGAGTAATTCTCATCATTGAATCAATATAGTATTATGTGAGTTGAATCAAGATTTGTTAGAGATGTTGATTTTTTTTCTCTCACCTTGGATTAGAATTTACTTAGTAGATCCTAATTTCTTTGAAAATGAACATATATATAGATTATTCTCATCATTGAAATATAATCTTAACAACAAAAGATCTAGATGAATAAGGTACTTAGAGGGATTAAGTGCAAGGATTCAACATATATATAAAGAAAAATGAGCAAATTATGGACTATGGAATGACATTTAAGCTTATCATCTCCATTATTGTTGACGGATAAGACCATAAATGTGTACTTTCTGACTGTGATGGTAAGGATGAAGTAGATAATGACCGATAAGACTCCTAAAATGTCATCAGGGTCTTCGATACCATTGGGGAAGGTGCTCCCCAGCACATACAAAGGAGACGCGCCTAAATCACCAAACACGACTCCAATGCATTGGAATGCCAAGTGTAGAACGCCGAACCAATGTTTCCCCTGCATGATAAACTTCAACTTTTAATTAATTATTCATGGTCGTATTAGTGTGTGTGTGTGTGTGTGTGTAGTTTAGGTTTACTGAACATTAAAAAAAATAAACAAAGAGAAAAAAAAGTTTATAAAAACATGAGAAATCTCTAAATAAGACTGAACTCAAACCCAAACACACAAGAGACCATCAGAGGAGTTTAGGAATCGTGAGCTCTTATACGTACTAACTTAGACAGAAACAATACGAGAAAGATAATAAACACATACAATATAAAATTTTATCGAATAGGACACTGCACAAAAACTCTAATTAAGTACAAAAGACATAACATAGTGGGCGATGCATCTTGAGTCATCGGTGCCTCTTTCGGTTACCTCTTCTTGAATTTTTGGGAGTTCTACGATATGATCTGTAGCTTCCTCCAGTACCTATGATGAAAAAAAAAGCATTTGAATAATCAACAATAAAAAGCATTAATATATTGCATATTTTGTATCCAAAGATGAGATGTTTTATTCATGTCAACAGTTTCTAATAACAACCAGAGATCTGTAAATGTTTCATGCCTGAAAATTGAGTTAGTGACTATGGAAGAGAAAAAAACATAAAATATTACATCTTTGATAAAAAAAAAAATTCCAAGTAAAAGCTGTAATTTTTCAAACCACGACGTATTGTGATTTTTTAGGTGAAACTGGCAGCTTGGTGTTTTGTTTTTTTAGGAAGTAGTGTTTTTATGATTAATGGGTTTAATTGAGTGGTAATTGTGTCAATTATAGAGCTAGGTGATAATGGCACGGAATGTGTTCTTTTCTAGATTGTGAGGCTGTTTTATTCTTGAATCCAAATTATCAGAGTTAAAGTATGCCTTCTTATACACAAGTAAAATCATAGGCAATTCAGAAAGTTAAGCATGTTTAAGATCACTAGATTTTTCAAAGAAATTTAGGTTTTTCCCCACTTTTTCTACACTATTCTTTTGTCACCTTTTCTTTCTTCTCTCCACTCATTTTCTCTCCACTCTCGGCCTCCCTTCTATTTTATTTCTTTTTGACCATGACCCTCCCCTAATTTCCTAAGGGCTGAAACTTTGTCCTCTGTTGTTTTCAACTCATGGCTCACTTTATTTTCACTTTTCCTCACATTCTCAGCATGTTGTTTTGCTTATTTTTCTAGTTTGGCCGAATCTGAGTGCTCCTTCTCATAGCATTTCTTCAACTGAATTTGATCTTCATACACTTGCTTTGATGTTAATGGGGCAAGTGTATAAATTCTACCATCTTTCTCAAATGAATACCTATTCTTAAACCCATCATGTTTGGCTTTTCTATCAAATTGCCAAGGCCTCCATAGTAACAGATGAGTAGCATGCATAAGCATAACATCACATAACACTTCATCCTTATACTTGCCTACTGAAAAAGAAATCATCACCTGTTTATTCACCCTAACAACACCACATTCATTGAAACATTGAAGCTGATAAGGCCTCTCATGTTTTATGGTATTCAATCCTAACTTTCTAACCAAAGTAACACTAGCAACATTAGTACAACTACCACTATCAATGATCATACTATATACCTTATCGTTGATTAGGCATCTAGTATGGAAGATGTTCTCCCTTTGTTGCTCCATAACATCCTTCTTAGTCTGAACACTGATCGACCTTCTAATCACTAAAACTTTATCACCAACAACATACTTTAAATCACTAACATCCTTAAGTGGTGGCATGTCATCATAATCAGACTCCTCACTAGTGGACACAATCTCCCCATCATCCATTAGAATCATAACTCGATGATTTGCACACTCTGATGCATAGTGTCCCAACCCCTAACACTTGAAACACTTTATATCATGATTACACTTTGGTTGGACTTCTCCCTTAAGTTTTTGATCACTAGTCGAAATCTACTTCTTCATGGATGTAGGTTTGACAACCTTAGATGTCACCAAAGGCTTCGATGGTGCACTACCCTCTCTCCTATAATTCAACTTCTAACCCGAAAAAGACCTTGAATAAGCCCCAGATCATGTACTACCCTTTCTTTTCAACTGTCCTTTAACCTTAATGGCCAAATGCACTAACTCTTCAAATTCAACATAAGATTGCAACTCCATAACATTAGCTATGTCTCTATTCAAGCCATTCAAAAACCTAGACATAGTAACTTCCTCATCTTCATTAACATTAGCTCTAATCATAGTCACCTCTAATTCTTTCTGATACTCCACACTCTTACTACCATGTGTAATCATTTGTAAACGATTAAACGACTCCCTATAATAGTGTTTAGGAACATACCTCTTCTTCATTATTGTCTTCAACTCCTTCCACGTACTAACTGGTCTTTCTCTATTCCTTCTTCTTTCTACCACCAATCTCTCCCACCAAACTATGACATAATCAGTAAACTCCACTACAACTAACTTAACTTTCTTTTCTTCAGAGTACCTATAGATGTCAAAAATCATCCCCACCTTTTTTTCCCAATCTAAGTAAACTTCTGGATCGGTTTTTCCCTTAGAGGTTAGGATTTTTAACTTAATACTACATCACCCTATTCATCAAAATCCCCTCTATACTCAAAATCCCTATGTGGCTGAATATGTCCCCTCCTTGGCTGATTCTCATACCTCTCTCCCTATGTGTACGAAATCCACTACCACAGTTAAGATCATCCTCGACTTCATTTGGAGAGTTTCCAGCAACACTCTCATCCTTCCTAGCTTCTCCACCCTTTTTACTACGTCCCTCATCAGACCTAGTCTTCAATTTTTCAATCCTAGTCATTAGCTCACCAAACATAAATTTCATCTGTTGTTGTATTCTTGAAAGCCCATCTTATGGGATTTCACGCTCCTTCTATGGCACATTGTTAGAAGACATTTTTTTTAAACCTACACGGAAATCATTAGCAATAAAAATAACACCTCACACACTCGCGTTTCACACAAATTTATAGGCTTTTCACTCTAATATGCTCCCTACGCCTTTTTCCACTCAAATTGCCTTTCTTTAGTTCTTGAAATCATTTAGCAACAATTCAGAAAAGCAACAAACTATGCAGTGAATCTATAAATTTGATATAGACTCAAGAAGCAAGAAATTTATGAAACTAACAAAACGAAACTACGATGACAAATTCACGAGTAGCAATGCAAATTTGTGCGAGTAATATGATGATTCGAAGATGCGAAATAAATTGAATGGAAGCAATAATACTAAAGAGATTTACTATCTAAATTGAAAATTAAATCAAGCAATGATAGAACCTGAAAAAAATTAAAAAGCAACACAAATTGCCAATGACTAATTTTTTTTCCCTAGCTCTCGGCCAACTCTAGAATGTTTATTTTATTCTCTTTTTTTTTTGACGGCAACAATCAAAATTTTCAAGATCAAGCCCTTTTTTTTGTATACCAATATGGCAATCAAGAAGAAAAATTCAACACACATTTTTTATGTATATATTGCGACAAGATCAAGAATTCAACAAGAATACTACCTTATGATTTTGTGTTCAACATTTCAAGAGGATGCAAGGACCTTTTTTTTTAATATATGTGGCCGAAAATAATCAAGAGAGAAAAACAAATCAAGAAATAAAAGACACAAATTGAAGGATATAACCTGTGAGTAGATCTGCTCTAATACCAACTGATGCGAACCCTAGTGGAATTTAATGGAATTTGCGAACCCAAGATCTATCTAATCTAAGTTTGCTGAAAATAGGATGAGCTTATTACAATGGAAGACTTGCTCCAAGACAACAAGACTATAACCCAACCCAATCACAACGCCTACACCTGGAGGCGAGCAAAAAAAGTATAAATTCACAACAAAGATTGGTCAATTCTTTGAAGAATTGAAAGTTCAATCAAGAACCTAGATTGATAACCAAAGGTCGGCAAAAATTAGAATATTATTAGGCAAAAAAGTATGCAAAAAATTATTCTCAAGAGTATTTATACCCCAAGCCAAAAACCCTAGTTTCCCTAGCGGGTCACATATAAACCCAATTTAAATAATAATCAACCTATGCTAAAACTAGCCCAAACTAATTAAAATAAATAAAATAAACAAGTATGAAACCCAAACAAGTGTTTCCTCACAAAATAAAAAAAGTTTAATAGCCCAACTAATTTAATTAGACAAGTTCGGTTAGTTCCGCATTTTGTCTGGCAGCAGCAAAACCCAACTTCAAACGGATGGTTCTCTCTCGTCTTAAAGAATTAGAAGGCGTTTCATATACCGTTTGAAAGGTATGGAAGTCTAGTTTCCAGCCCAACTAAATCACCTTAAAATTTAACATGTAGATCCAGTTATGATAAAAAAGGTAGCGAAAGATCAAACTGTCTGAATCTAGTCTTCTTCTCCCAATCCTTGTGTAATGGTCTTGGTTCCACCAACAAGCCCCGCTTGAAAATGAATCAGATTAATCAAAACTTGCTCCTTATTATTTAATATCCTTTTGAGGTCCACCTTAGCCCACGTATCTTGAAGAAGTTCATTGAAAGCTTCTTTGAACCTCTTGGCTCTAAGCCTTGTAACTGGACCAACCAAAACCTCCAATGGATCCTTTGGTGCTAGGATCACATCACCTTTGCTGCCCCTTTTAGAGAGAAAGGGAAATCTTTCAACTTAACATGTTCTTCATCAACTCCGTTCGGTTTCATGCCAACACAAACCATGTGGAACTCCTTGAGATGAGTATAAGGATCTTCTCCTGCAAGTCCATTGAATGTTGGTAGCAAATGTATAAAACTAGACTTGAGCTCGAAGTTGACATTGTTGTTGATGTTTATGCACAATGGTTGATTTTCCACATTAGGAGCAGCTAGCTTCTTGAGTGTCTGTTATCGTGCAACAACCATGTTGTTGATGCGAGCTTCCTTTCGTAACCTACGTAAAGTGTTTTCTATTTTGAGATCTACCTGCACTTGTCTTTGGTTAGTAGAATGGGTTACATGCATAAATTGTCAAGAAAACACAAAAGAAACTAACCACACAAGAGATTGAAAGTAGTGCAAATTGAATGAAAATCCTACACTAGAAAACAGAAACTGCCTAAAAACCCTAGAAAACAATGGAATTTGGCCTCGATAGAGTGGGGCTAGTGGCTAAAGACAGCTAGTCCTGTTCAGAATGTTGTTTCCCTTTAGGGAACAAAAGGCCAAGTCCTAATTCCACCAAAAAATCTGTTTTGAACAGTACAACTGTCGTATATGAACAGTACCGCTGCAAGCAAAAATTTTGTTTCATTTTTTTAAACAAAATAAATAAAAATCACAACAAATAAAAATCACAGGACAAGAATCAACTAAAATCTCTTCCCTGGCAACGACGCCAAAATTTATTGCGATGTCATGATCGCACAAATGATTACCCTAGCTTAAAACACATCACACAAGATAATATAGAGCAAGTAAAAGATCGATCCCATGAGGAAGGTTCAAGTCATATTTTTATGCTATATGATATGCAATTTGAGGGGGGGGTTTGGAAGTTATCTAGTCTAAAGCAAAAGAAAACAGAAAACTATCATGCAAAAGTAAATAAAATCAGAAATTATCAAGAGAACAAACATTGGTTTCAAGTAAACATCTACCAACAGAAATCAGAACTGATCACTGAAACATTACATCAATTTTATATTCTGAATATTTATCCTTTCTTAACATTAGTTAATTAACTGATCTGTCGTATAACTAACCTTAACAATCAAATAACCACAGTGTCCACAGTAGTAATTTAATTGAATGGCAACCTTAAGAACTAGATAAATTGATTAATCTTGACAACATGACTGTCCGCAGTCTATGTTTGATTTGTTCGAATGTTCTCCCTAAGGTTAATAACATAGATCTGCCACAATTATTAAACTCAGTTGCTTCATAAGTTCATATACTATAACTCCGGTTTTGATATCAAACTTAACAATAGATTGTCTACAATAATAACTTAGAGTCCGCTCTAGCAATTAAAATAAATAATCATAGGAAAAATTAACATAGGAGAATAAACATAATCATCATATAAAGTGAAAAGAAAAGGTAAAATAAATCTCACAGTTCTTGAAATTCGAAGGTTTCTGTGTCCTTGCAACTAATAACAAGAGTTTAGCGTTGCATGTCTACTGAACAATTAATAAAAAAGAAGGAAGAAAACATGAATTCAGGTTTGTGGGAGAAAGGGTTAATGTTCCTCCACTTCTAGTCATCACCCTCTCTTCTCGTCTTTCCTTTCTCTCTTTCTTTTTATATCCTAGGAAATCATAGTCTCTATTTTACAAAATAGTCCTCCTTTAAGTAAACAATTTACATTTAAGTACTTCAATAACTATTTTCCTAAAAAAAGAGAAATAACCTTGCATGAAATCTTCAAGCTTTGATTTAGAGGAGCTAAATTGCTAAAGTAAAAACTTGGATGCTTCAGGACATAAATTTGGACTCGTTTCTTCATAAAACCTGATTACTGGAAGAATTCATTTGTCATATTATAAAACTCATATCTCCCTCATATGAGATCTTTTTTGGCTGAAATTTCATACGTTGATAGGTATTTGAGTCAGGGATCGAACAAAATTGAGTTTGCATCAAATAGACTTCTGTAGCTCAAGATATTCAAGTTAGAATGGTCGAAGGTCAACATTGGCAGATTGCAAGATTTGATTTTGAAGGCTGCGATTTCCATGCTCATCCTTTTTTTTTTCTTCCCTTAGATATCCAGAAAGGTATGAATGTTATATTTTTAATGCCACTGGAATTACTTCATTTTGACCTCTAGTGCTTACGCTTTACACAAAACATCGATTGATGGTCAAATCTGCCAATTACCTCCAATTTACTTTTTTTTTTGCATCTTTCATCCAAAAGTGCCTTCAAAACATAAAACAAAGAATATCAAGGCATTATATATATAAAACATAGCCAAAACACTAGGTAAATGTGGGTGAAACTATCAAATAATAGGGTTGCATCATAAGCACAAGGCCTAATAAACTGCTACACTAAAACTGGTACGTTCCAAATATCGAGGGTTTTGTAGTTAGTGATGATGCCTCGAAGAAAGGACATAAGTGTGATTGAGGTAACGTGGGGAAGTGATCGTTTATGTGTTAAGACAGTTAAAGATCAAGTAGAGAAGTACTTGATACACGACCTGAAGTCGGTTACTGTGGTATTTGCTTTGAGAATCTGAAGGCATTATCAATACGAGTCCCTTTTAATTCTAAGGATGAAATTTATATTTGAAGGGGAGAATGTAAACACCCAAGAAAAAGTAAATCCAAAAATGACTCCACCATCGCTGTTGATTTTTGAATCGGCAGCGGCACGGTTTTTTGCTGTCGATTTTTGAATCAGTAGCGGCACAGTTTTTGCTGCCGATTTCTAAATTGGCAGCAACTAAGTTTAATTAAAAGTTTAAGAAACAAATCAGATTGTCTTAAGGGGGTAAGAGGGAGAGGTAAAATCGGTTTTGGACATACCAAAACAGGGACAAGAACACATCTAAACCAACCCCAGACACCCCACCTCATTTAATGGGGAGTATAAATGCAAGGAGAGAGGGAGAAGGAGGCCTTTCCTCTTCCTAAAAGTTGTCTGCAGCAACTGCATGTTTCTCTTCTCTTCCTTCTTCCCAATAGAAACATAAACGAAACCAGCAGAGAGTGACCCTTTGAACGTGTGAGAGAGAGAGGGGGTTGAGACCTTGAGTGAAGGCTGAACAACTGCTTAGAGGATAAGAGAAGGGGGTGTAACGGGTGGGAAGAAACTGACAGAAGAAAGAGAACCGAGAGAGGAAGAAGAAGGGGGAGAACCAAGAGAAGGGGAGAAGGAATACTACCAAATTGTCCAGACCCACTTAGATTTGAAAGGTAAGGGCCATGTAGTCTCCCTTTCCTCCTTGTTCTTGAGACCCAAAACCAAAAATGATGAAGGAATCCCTAATAAAATTGACCTAAGACCCCTATGCTAGTTGTGAAAGAAACTGAAATCAATTAAGAGGACAAGGAAACAGAGACGAAATGAGGCCAATTTCTAGAACATCTAACAAAGAAAAATGAATAAAATGGAAAGAACAAAACATGGTAGAGGGTCGGCCATAGTTATTGGGTTGGCCAGAATGCATTGTGTAAGAGAAGGCATGCGTGTGTGTTCATGTTAAGATCATATAACTCTGTTGGGATGATAGATATGTGCTGGAATTGAAAATGCATGTGTGTTCATGTTAAGATCATGGAACTCTGTTGGGATTTGATGACAGATTATGCATTGGAATTGAAAATGCATGTATGTGTTCATGCTAAAATCATGTGACATTGCTGGAACTTAATGACAAATTGCATGACTGCAACGAATTAGCGTTCATTGCCGAAAGTGTGTTCTGCAGCGAATTTGTGATTCGCTGTCAAAATTTGAGTTGTCTGCAGCAAATTAGCGTTCGTTGCCAAAAGTGTGTGTTTGCAGCGAAATTTGTGATTCACTGCTGAAATTTAAGTTGTCTGCATCAAATTAGCATTCGTTGCCGAAAGTGTGTGTTCTGCAGCGAATTTGTGATTAGCTGCTGAAATTGAGTTGTCTGCATCGAATTAGCGTTCACTGCCGAAAGTATATGTTCTGTAGCAAATTTGTTATTCGTTGCCGAAGTTGTGTTGCATGTGGAGAATTAGCATTCACTGCTGAAAATTTATTGTCTGTAGTGAATTACCATTTGCTGCCGAAGTTGTGTTGTCTGCAGCGAATTTGTGATTCACTGCCAAAACTAAGTTGTCTGTAGCGAATCAGTGTTTGCTGCTGAAAGTGTGTTGGCTGTAGCGAAGTAGCATTCGCTGCCGAAATTGAAGTGCATGTAGCGAAGCAGTTTTTGCTGACAAATTTTGCGGCCTGCAGCAAACTAGTTTTTGCTGCCGACTTTCTACAATAGACTCCCCGGTTAGAAATGACTTACATGCTTGTAACAATTTCATTATATGATGGTGTAAAATGGGGAACACCTGAACATGAATATATGGATTCTTGAAATAAGTATAGAGATGAATGTGATTTGAGGATGCAAATATATTGATTTGTGGCCCTTGATGTCTTAGGTGGTGCGGCCGGGATCGGACCATTATCAAGACAAGAACAACCCGCAGGTGGAACAGGTAAATGGTTCCCACCTTTTTCTTGTATGATGTCAATGTTTTGAAAAGATTTATGATGCAACCATATTATTCGATAGTTTCACCCCCATTTAACTAGTATTTTGCCTATGTTTTATATATAAAATGCCTTGATATTCTTTGTTTTATGTTTTGAAGGCACTTTTGGATGAAAGATGCAAAAAGGAGCAAATTGGAGGTAATTGGCAGATTTGACCTTCAGTCCATATTTTGTGCGGAGCATGAGCTCTAGAGGTCGAAATTAAGTGATTCCATTGAAATTAAAAATCTAACATCCATACCTTTCTGGACATCTAAGGCAAGAAAATAAAATAAGAAAGAGCATGGAAATTGTAGCCTTCAAAGTCAAATCTCACAATCTGCCAATGTTGACCTTTGGACATTCCAACTTGAATATCTGAAGCTACAAAAGTTCAATTGATGCAAACTTAATTTTTTTGGATTTCTGACGCAAGGAAATATCAACGCTCCAAATTTCAGCCCAAAACGATGTCATATGATGGAGATATGAGTTTTCAAAGATGACAACCGAATTCTGCCAACAAACATGTTTCGTGAAGAAACGAGTCCAAATTGCGTTCCGAAGCATCTAAACCGACATCCAAGTTTTTATTTCAGCAAATTAGCTCCTCTAAGTCAAAACTTGAAGAAACATGCAAGGCTAGTTCTCTTTTTTAGGAAAATAGTTATTGAAGTACTTATATGTAAACTGTCAACTTAAAGGAGGACTATTTTGTAAAATACAGACTATGGTTTCTTAGCATATAAAAAGAAAAAGAGAAAAGAAAGAGGAAAAGCCGATCAGAAGAGAAAAGAAACTCCCTTTCTCCTCCAGAAACTCGAAATCATGGTTTCTTCTTTCTTTTTGATTAGTTGTTCAATAGATATGCAAGGCTAAGCTCGTTTTCTTGGTTGTAAGGAAGCAAAAACCTTCGGATTGCAAGAACTGTGAGATTTATTCTTTCATTTATTTTCAGTTTATATTATGAATGTGTATGATTGTTTTCCTATGCATATTTCATGTGATTGTTGTTGATAATTGCTAGAGCGGACTCTAAGTTATTATTGTGAACAATCTATTGCTAAGTTTGATATCAAAACCGGAGCTGTGATATATGAACTTG
>Ga0307515_10022415_pt1 | contig 11131 bp, 10 predicted proteins | sample 17_EM_MG_FD_194513 | JGI IMG/M metagenome (GOLD analysis project Ga0307515, IMG submission 194513) | Populus trichocarpa ectomycorrhiza microbial communities from riparian zone in the Pacific Northwest, United States - 17_EM | ecosystem: Host-associated > Plants > Roots > Unclassified | place... | reverse complement strand
GCCGCCTGGGCCACCCGCTGCTCGGCGACCGCGAGCCGGCCGAACTCGCCGGCCAGCGCCGCGCCGACCACCGCCGGAACCTCCTCGCTCGCGAGCGCACCCGCCCCTTCGGCGACCGTGCCGCGGGAGAGGAACTCGAGATAGAAGGGGTTGCCCTCGCCGGCGGCGTACAGCTGGTGGCGGCCGTCGGCGCTGAGGTCTTTCGGCAGGAGGGCGGCCGCCTCGGCGAAGGTCAGCGGCCCGACGTCGATGATGGTGACGGCGCGGCGCCGGGTCGCGATCACGACCTCGTGGTGCAGCCGGGCGTTGAGCTGCCGCGGCCGGTAGGCGAAGGCCAGCAGCACCGGCCCGGCGGGTGGGTGGCGCAGCAGATGGGCCAGCAATTCGGCCGAGCCGTCGTCGCACCAGTGCAGGTCGTCAAGGATCAGCACCAGGCCGGCGGGCTCCGCCAGAATGTCCAGTTGCGCCCGGATGGCGCGGTGCAGGCGGTAGCGTTCGGCCGCGATCAGCGTCGTGTCCCGGCCGCCGTCGGTTGCCGCGTACGCGGTGATCGCCGGGAAGATGGCCCGCAGCAGGCCGCGCTCCGCGGGGGCGAGCCCGGCGAGCCGCGCCGGGTCCAGCTCCCGGAGCTGATCCTCCAGGACGTTCTTGACCACCGCGAACGGCGCGTCCTGCTCGAACTCGGCGGCCTGCCCGGACAGCACCAGCCGGCCCTGCTGGCGGGCCAGGGCCGCCAACTCGGTGAGCAGGCGGGTCTTGCCGATTCCCGGGTCGCCGGCGACGCCCAGCAGGACGGACCCGCGGGCGAGATCGTCGAGCGCGGTGCGCAGCTTGTCGACCTCGACCGACCTTCCAACCAGGGCCGGCGCCGCTGCCGGCGGCCGACCGACCGGAGCGACGGTGCGGGCGGCCCGCACCGGAGCGTGCTCGCGACGGTAGGCCGCCCAGACGTCCTCGTCGGACAGGATCGCGCGTTCCAACTGGCGTAATCGCTCGCTGGGCTCCATGCCCAGCTGGTCGATCAGGTTTCCGCGCAGTTCGCGGTACGCCGCCAGCGCCTCCGCCGGCTGCCCCCCGGCGCAGCGGGCCAGCATGAGTTGCGCCCACAGGCGTTCCCGCAGCGGGTGCTCGCGGACGATGACGGACAGCTCGCCGACCAGCCCGTCGAGGCGGCCCTGCCGGAGATCGAGCTCGATGCGGTCTTCCAGGACCCCGACCATGCGCTCGTCCAGGCCGGTGGCGGCGGCCCGGATGCCCGGCAACGGGAGGTCCGCCAGGGCCGGTCCTCGGCAGAGTGCGAGCGCCGCCCGCAAGCGGGTGGCCTCGTCGTCGTCGCCCTCGGTGCCCGTGGCCAGGGCGGTGAACCGGTCAAGATCAAGCTCTCCCGGTCGGACCCGGAGCAGGTAGCCCGGCGGCTGGGTCAGCAGCGGCCCGGAGTCGTCGCCGGGGTTCCGGAGGTCCCGGCGCAGCCGCGCGACGCAGCCGTGCACGAGGGTGCGAGCCCGGCCCGGCGGCTCCTCGCCCCACAGCAGCTCCACCAGGTGCTCGACGGATACCACCCGATTCGCCCGCAGCAGCAGCGCGGCGAGCACCGCCCGCTGCTGGGCGCCACCGATCCGCACCGGACGGCCGTCGCGACGGACCTCCAGCGGGCCCAGAATCCGAAATTCCATGATCTTGGCCTTCTGTCCACTGTGTCGGTGCTTCGGATCATTCCATGGCGTCCCGGCCAAGCAGACACCCATAGAACGTCAATAAGTCGACAAGGCCTCCCGCATACAGTCCCGTCGTCACGGGGCGAGTCCTCGGCCCCCGCAGCACCCCAAGGGAGAGTCACTTTGCGCGCGACAACCAACGGCACCAGACGATCCTTCGTCGCGGCGGCCAGCGCCCTGGCCATGATCGCCACCGCCCTCGTACAGGCCGTCGGCGTGACGCCGGCCGCGGCGGTCACCATCCCGGTCGGCAGCGTCGAGGTCGTCACCGCGACCTCCGGATTCAGCCCCGGCCCTAGTAAGACACTCTCCGCCGTCTGCCCCGCGTCGAAGCCCCGAGTGCTCGGTGGCGGTTTCACCACGACCGGGACGCACATCACGGCCACCGAGCTGCAGCCGGTGGCGGGCAGCCCGGTGGACAGCTACCGGGTGGTCGCCGGGTTCGACGAGGTCGGCACCACGGCCTCCTGGCAGCTCCTGGTGTACGCCTACTGCTCGAGCGTCGCGCCCGGCTGGCAGCTGGTGACCGCCACCAGCCCGCCGACCTCGGACCCGTTCAACCAGGTGATCGTCACCTGCCCGAGCGGCAAGGCAGTGGTCGGCACCGGCGGCCGGATCAACGGCGGCGCCGGTCAGGTGCAGCTCGTGACCCAGGGCATCGGAGCGGCGGGTCCGAACCGGATGAGCGCCGGCGGTCTGGAGGACCTCACCGGCTTCTCCGGCACGTGGAGCGTGACCGGATTCGCCGTCTGCGTGACCGACGCGAACCCGCTTGACATCCGCCTGGTGCAGAACCAGAGCGGCGGCACCTTGAACCCGAAGACCGTCACCGCCACCTGCCCCAGCGGCATGCGGCTGACCGGCAGCGCCATCTGGACCGACATTCCCGGCAACGCCATCAGCCTGCGACCCAACACGTCCACCCCGACCAGCGTGACGGGGGTCGCCCGCAACGACACCGGCAACACCACCTTCAGCTGGACGCTCATCGTCTACGCGCTGTGCGCCCTCTAGGCACCTACTGACAGGCACCTACTGACCGTCGCAAGGGGAACGCCGCCCGGGAGAAATCTGCCCGGGCGGCGTTCCTTACGGGGTGCTGAGCCCGCCCCGGTCGTGGTCGGACAGATGCTCGAAGGTCTGCCCGGTCGCGGTGATGGTGCGGGTCACGTCGCGGCCGCCGTAGACCCAGTAGATCCGCATGGTGGTCTCGCCCCGGTTGAAGAAGCGGTGCGGTATGCCCGCCGGCACCCAGGTGGCCTGCCCGGCTACCAGGTCGAAGGACTGCGCGCCGATCTCGGCGACGGCCTCGCCCGCCAGGATCAGCACCGACTCCTCGACGTTGTGGCTGTGCAGGGGCAGGCCGGTGCCGGGCGCGAACTGGGTCTGTCCGGTGGTGACGTGGTTACTCTCGCAGTTCCACTTGCCGACGTACGGGATGGTGACCACGCCGTTGCCGCGGTCGAACGGCACCACGTCGTCGGGGCTGATCAGCAGGTTGGGCGGGGCGGGCTGGTCGGGCACGGTGTCCTCCGGATCAAAGTACTGGGCGCAGCGCGCCGATGACGGCGTGGGCGAGTTCGTCGGTGGAGAGGCAGCCGCCGAGGTCGCGCGTACGGGTCTCGGGTCGCCGCACGACCTCGTCGACCGCCTCCTGGATTGATCGGGCGGCAGTGCGCAGCTCGACCCGCCCGGACCTGGCGCCGTGCCAGTCGAGCAGCATGCCGGCGGAGCGGATCAGCGATACCGGGTTGGCGATGCCCCGGCCGGCGATATCGGGCGCCGACCCGTGCTGGGCCTGGGCCACGCAGAGGTCGGCGCCGGCGTTGACGGCGCCGCCCAGGCCGAGGCTGCCGCACAGCTCGGAGGCCTCGTCACTGAGGATGTCGCCGAACATGTTGGTCGTCACGAGGACGTCGAACGAGGCCGGGTCCCTGATCAGGAGGGCGGCCGCGGCGTCGACGATCAGCTCGCGCAGTTCGACGTCGGGATATTCGGCGGCGACGCGACGCACTTCCCGCAGGAACAGCCCGTCGGACAGCTTGAGCACGTTGGCCTTGTGCACGGCGGTCACCGAGCGCCGCCGGGTGCGGGCGAGATCGAACGCCACCCGGGCCACCCGCTGCGACGCCCGCGCCGTCACCTTGCGCAGCGAGAACGCGGTGTCGGGATCCGGCATGAACTCGCCGCCGCCGGCGTGCATGTTGCGATCGGAGTAGAAGCCCTCGGTGTTCTCGCGGACGATGACCAGGTCCATGGGCTCGCGCAGCACGCTGAGGCCGGGCACGGAACGACACGGCCGGATGTTCGCGAACAGCTCGAAGCGCGTACGCAACTCGGCCGACGGGTTGACGCCGCCCTGCTCGCGCGGCGGGTACTGATAGTGCGAGACCGGGCCGAGCAAGGTTCCGTCGACCTCGGTGACCCGGCGCAGGACCGGGTCGGGCAGCGTGGTGCCCTGGTCCTCGAGGGCCTTGAGGCCGATGTCGAGCTGTTCGATCTCCAGCTTCAGGCCGTGCCGGGAGTCGACCGCACGCAGCACCTCGAGGGTGGCCTCGGTGATCTCCGGTCCGATGCCGTCGCCCGGCAGGACGAGGATCCTCACGGCGTCACCGCGGTGTGGTGGAAGCGTTGGGTCGCGAGGGTGTTGACCTGGCTGCCCGGGACCACGCACCGATCGGCGGCCTGCCGCCAGGCGGCGAAGTGCGGGGTGGCCCGGTGGGCGTCGACGGCGGCCTCGTCGTCGTACAGCTCGTAGAAGACGAAGTGGTGGTCGTCCGCGACGTTCTGGGTGACGTCGAAGTAGCGGCAGCCGGGCTCGTCGGCGACCGACCGCCCGGCGTTCTCGCGGATCGCCGCGGTGAACTCGTCGAGGCGGCCGGGGAGGACCTGAACGGAGACGATGAGAGCGATCATGGTTGGGCTTCCCAGTCGGTGGCGGATGGGTCGGTGGCGGGTGGGAGGGGTACGTGCGCCCGCTCGGCCAGCTCGGCGAGGTTCTCCCAGGTGGCCGGGGCGAGGGTGAGGCCCTGCGCGGACAGCGCGCGGCGATTGCGGTCTTCGAGCTCGCCGGGCACCAGGATCTCGTCGGCCCAGGGGGTGCGGGCGCCGGCGCGGGTGTGTTCCACAAGTGACTCGATGCGCCGGGCGTACTCGGCGGGATCCGCCATGGCGGCGACATCGATCGAAATGAGCAGGTGGCCGGCGCCGCTGCGCCGGTCGGTGTCGTACGGTCCCGCGACGGCGTCGCCGAAGGCGCTGCCGGTGAGCACGCCGGCGAGGACGTCCATCATGAAGGCGATGACGTACCCCTTGGGGCCGGCCATCGGCAGGATGAGGCCCGCGATGGCCTCGGCCGGATCCGTGGTCGGTGTCCCCTCGCCGTCCGCGGCCCAGCCCGGCGGGATCGGCTCGCCCCGCTCGGCCGCCAGATAGATCTTGCCGCGGGCGACGGCCGTGTTGGCGAGGTCCAGGGCGACCACGCCGTGCCGGCCGGCCGGCGCGGCGATCGACCACGGGTTGGTGCCGATGCTCTTGTCCCGGCCGCCCCACGGCGCCATGGCGGGGCTGGCGTTGGTGGCCAGGATCGCCAGGCAGCCGGCCTCGGCGGCGCGCCTGGTGAAGTAGCCGGCGGTGCCGAAGTGGCCGGAGTCGCGGACGCCGACGGCGCTGATGCCGTGCCGCCGGGCGCGTTCGACGCCGACCTCGACGGCGCGCTGGGTGACCACCTGACCGATGCCGTGGCCGCCGTCCAGCACCACGACGGCGCCGAGGTCGCGAACCGTGGTCACCGTGGTCACCGCGGCCATGGCGCCGGTACGCAACCGGGTGACGTACGACGGCAGCCGCAGCATCCCGTGCGACGGGTGTCCCCACAGTTCGGCGGTGACGAGGGTGTCCGCGAGCAGGGCGGCATCGGCCGCGGGTACGCCCTCGGCGCCCAGCACGGCGGTGGTGAACTCGGCCAGAGCTTCGGCCTGAACGCGGAAATGTGGCATAGTCCCTCCTCGTCAAGGAGAGCATACTTGTATACAAGTACACCAGTGGGGAGTTGGGCATGCCACAGCCGGCGAGACGCGCGTCCGGGGCGCATCTGGTCTACGGGGAGCTGCGTCGACGCATCCTCGACCTGGAGCTACGCCCCGGTCAGCGGCTCAACGAGCAGGAACTGTCCACCGCGCTCAACGTCAGCAGGACGCCCCTGCGCGAGGCCTTGCGGCTGCTGCTCGCCGAGGACCTGATCGACCAACTGCCCACCGGCGGCATGGTCGTGCGGAGCCTGTCGGCGACCGACATCCGGGAGCTCTATGGCGTGCGCGCCGTACTGGAAGGGCTGATCGCGGCCGAGGCGGCCCAGCGCCTCACCGACGCCGACGCCGTCGCGTTGCGCGGCCTCCTCGTCCGCAACGAGCGGCTGGTGGACCTGCCCGACGATGCCATGCACGCCGGACACGACTTTCACCTGCGCATCGCCGAGGTGGCCGGCCACGAGTGGGCGTCGCGGCTGCACGGGCAGGTCGACGTGCACATGACCCGCTACCGTCCGTTCTCCAACCGGACCCAGGAACGCCGTTCGACCGCGCTGGCCGAACACGAGGCGATCCTCGACGCCCTGCTCGCGAGGGACGCCGCGCGGGTGCGGGCGCTGGCCGAGGCGCACGTGCTGCACGCCCGCGACGCCGCGCTCGCCACCCTCGGCCGGCAACTGGACGAGATCGGGGTCAGCGCAGGCGGTACCGTCGCTCCGGCCGGCCGGCCAGGCCGTACCGGGGCTTGACCTCTGCCGAGCCGACGGCCACGAGATGTTCGAGATACCGCCGGGTGCTGCTGCGGGACAAACCGGTGGCATCGGCGCACTCCGTCGCGGACATCCCGCTGTCCGGCGCACCCTCCAACGCCTTGACGACGAGCGCGATCGTGTCCGCGCTGATGCTCTTGGGGAGCGGCTGCGCCTCCCGCCCCGCCTGCGCGCGGAAGACCCGGTCGACGTCGTCCTGCCGCGCCTCGGTGAGATCGCTCAGCTCCGCCCGGTGCGCGGCGTACTCGTCGAGCCGGCGCCGCAACGACTCGATCTCGAACGGCTTGACGAGATACTGGAACACCCCGCCGTGCAGGGCGCGCCGCAGCGTCTCCATGTCGCGGGCCGCGCTGATCACGATGACGTCCACCGCGGTGCCGCTGCTCTCGCGCAGCCGGCGCAGCACCTCGAGCCCGGTCATCTCCGGCAGGTAGATGTCCAACAGCACCAGGTCGGGTTTCAGCTCCTCGACGGCCCGCAGCGCATCGGCGCCGGTGCTGACCACGCCGGCCACCTCGAATCCCGGCTGGCCGGCCACCACGCTGGAATGCAGCCGCGCCACCATGAAGTCGTCGTCGACGACCAGCACCCTGATCATGAAGCCTCCACGCTCGCGCGCACCGGCAGCGTCGCCTCGAACACCGCGCCGCCGTCGTTGCGAAGAGTCACATCGCCGCCGCGCTTGCGGCAGATGACCCGGACCAGCGCCAGCCCGATGCCGCGCCCGTGTCCCCGACCCGTCGCCTTCGTGCTGAAGCCGCGGGCGAACACCCGGTCGCCGATGCCCGACTCCACGCCCGGACCGGAGTCGCGGACCCGTACCGTCACCACCCCGTCGCGCTCGACCAACTCGACGGTGACCAGCGGCTCCGCCGAGCCGGCGGCCGCGTCCAGGGCATTGTCCACCAGATTCCCCAACACCGTGTTGACGTCCGTGGCCAGGCCCTCGTCGAGCCGCTCCAGCCGGGTGTCCGGCTCGAGGACCAGGTCGACGCCGCGTTCCGTGGCCTGGCTGGCCTTGGCGATGAGCAGCGCCGCCACGGCCGGGTTGGCGACCTGGGAGGTCACGCTGCTGGACAGCTGCGTCTGGTGGTCCGCGATCTGCCGGACGTAGGCACGCACCTCGTCGTACTCGCCGAGATCGATCAGGCCGCTCACCACGTGCATCCGGTTGCTGAACTCGTGGGCCTGCGCCCGCAGCGTGTCCGTGGTGCTCCGGGTCAGGTCCAACTCGCGTTGCAGCTCCAGCATCTCGGTGCGGTCGCGCAGCGTCGCCACCCAGCCGATGTGCCGCCCGTGGCTGCGTACCGGCGTGCGGTTCACCGTGATCAGCCGCCCGTGGAACGGCATCACCCGGTCCGTGATGGCGTCGGTGCCGTCGAAGATGTCGGCCACCCGGCCGTTCGGGTCGAGGTCCGCGACGCGCTGGCCGGTCGAGGTCTGCGCCACGCCGAGCAGCTGGGCGGCCTCGTCGTTGACCATGGTGATGCGGCGTTCGAGGTCGACCGCGAGCACACCCTCCTTGATGCCGTGCAGCAGCGCCTCCCGCTGCTCGACCAGCCCGGTGATCTCCCGGGGCTCGAGCCCCAGGGTCTGCCGCTTGACCCGGCGGGCGAGCAGCAGCGAGCCGATCACGGCGAGCGCGCCGGCGATGCCCAGATAGGTGATCAGGCTGGGCAGGGCCGCCTCCAGGTTGTCCAGGATCGACGGGTACTGCCGGGCCACGGCGACCACGCCGTCGGTCTCCCGGGTGCGCACATTGATGATGGGTGCCATCGCCAGCGCGGCTCCCGTCCCCTGCTCCGTGCCCGTCCAGGAGCGACCCGCGAAGGCGTCCGTCGCCGGCAGGAAGACCGTTTCGTGGAGGGGGAGCGGGTCCGTCGAGACGATCACCCGGCGGTCGATCGTGGCGATCATGACCGTCGTCGACCCCTCCAGGGTCCGGCCGGATTCGGCCACCGACTGCGCCTGACCCATGAACGCGGTGCCGCGCGCCGCGGCGGCGCCGCGAACTCCCGCGTTGCCGGCCAGCCATTCCGCCACGGCGAGCGCCCGGCGCTCCTCGGTGTCCCGAAACCGCGCGTCGGACTGGGCGAGCGAAACCGCGACGACACCGGCGAGCACCACGCAGAGAATGCCGAACTGCATGGCCAGCATGCGGCCCGCCAGCGTCCACCGCGGGCGCCGCCACCGGGACTTGCGGATCAAGCTCACCTGACGATTCTCACCGGACTCCGTGAGTAGGCCAACCGTTACGTGGTCATAAAGAGCAGAACAATTTTTGCGCGCGTAACGGTGACATCGACCACACCGCAGCGCAGGCTGAGCGCGATTCACCCACCCACGACACGAGGAGATCCAGTGCGTATCCGGACCTCGCTCACTTCCTTGCTGGCGGTCCTCGCCGTCGGCCTCACGATAACCGCCTGCGGCGTCAGCGCCGACGACACTTCGGGCAGCACCGACAGCGGCCCGATCAAGGGCCTGCGCATTCTGGTACCCAATTCCCCCGGCAGCGGCTACGACACCACCGCCCGCGCGGCGGCGAAGGCGATGCAGGACGCCAAGCTCACCGACACCGTCGAACTGTTCAACTCCGCCGGCGCCGGCGGCACGGTCGGTCTGCAGCGCCTCGTCAACGAAAAGGGCAAGGAAGACATCCTCATGCAGATGGGGCTGGGAGTCGTCGGCGCCGTCTACACCAACAAGTCCAAGGCCACGCTGGCGGACACCGTACCGATCGCGAAGTTGATCGAGGAGTCCGAGGCGATCGTGGTGCCCAAGGGCTCGCCGTACACCACCCTCGACCAGCTGGTCGCGGCCTGGAAGGCGAACCCGGGCAAGGTGCCGGTCGGCGGCGCCTCCAGCGCCGGCGGACCCGACCACCTCACCCCGATGCTGCTGGCCAAGGCCGTCGGCATCACGCCGAAGGACGTCAACTACGTCGCCTACGACGGCGGCGGCGAACTGCTCACCGGCGTACTGGGCAAGAAGGTCTCCTTCGCCGCGACCGGCATCGGCGAGGTCGCCGAGCAGGCCAAGGCCGGCGACGTGAAGATTCTCGCCGTCACCAGCGCGAGTCCGGTCCCGAACGTCGACGCGCCCACCCTCAAGAGCCTCGGCGTCGACATGGAGTTCACCAACTGGCGCGGCATCATCGGCCCGCCCGGGCTCTCCGACGCCAAGAAGCAGCAGTACGTCGACCTGCTCACCAAGATGCACGACTCGGCGCAGTGGAAGGAAACGCTGCAGAAGCAGGGCTGGACCGACGCCTTCCAGGCCGGCGAGGAGTTCAAGACGTTCCTGGGCGAGGAGAACACCCGGGTGGCCGGAGTTCTGACGGAACTGGGTCTCGTCTGATGAGCAACACCCCTGTGTCAGGGAAGGGGGGCCGCTCCGAGTTCGGGGTGGCCCTCCTCCTGCTCGCGCTGGGCGGATGGGCCATCTTCGACGCGCTGCAACTGACCGACCAGGTGTCCCGCGGTCCCGTCAGCGCCCGAACCGTGCCCCTCGTCGTCGGGGCGCTGCTGATCGTGATGGCCGTGCTGCTGACCATCGACCTGCTCCGCGGCGGCCGCGGCGAACAAGAGGGCGGCGAGGACGTCGACCTCTCCCGGGGCAGCGACTGGAAGACCATCGGCCTGCTGGTCGCCTCGATCGTCGCCAACGCGCTGCTCATCGAACGGCTGGGCTGGCCGGTCTCCGGCGCCATTCTGTTCTTCGGCGCCACGTTCGCGCTCGGCAGCCGCCGCTACGTCCTCAACGTGCTGATCTCCGTCGGCCTGTCGGTCGGCACCTGGTACCTCTTCAACCTCGCCCTCGGCATCCCGCTGCCGGTCGGCATCCTCAAGGGAATCCTCTGATGGACGGCGTCAGCTCCCTCCTCGACGGCTTCGCGACCGCGATCACGCCGATCAACCTCCTGTACGCCTTCATCGGTGTCCTGCTCGGCACGGCGATCGGCGTACTGCCCGGCATCGGACCGGCGATGGCCATCGCGCTGCTCCTCCCGCTGACCTACTCGCTGGAGCCCACCCAGGCGTTCATCATGTTCGCCGGCATCTACTACGGCGGCATGTACGGCGGCTCCACCACCTCGATCCTGCTGAACACCCCCGGCGAAAGCGCCTCGGTCGTGACCGCCATCGAGGGCAACCTGATGGCGAAGCAAGGTCGCGGCGCGGCGGCCCTGGCCACCGCCGCGATCGGCTCGTTCATCGCCGGCACCCTCGGCACGCTCGGCCTGGCCCTGCTGGCGCCGGTCATCGTCAAGCTCGCCGTGCAGATGGGCGCGCCGGACTACTTCGCCGTCATGGTCCTGGCGTTCATCGCCGTCACCACGGTCCTCGGCTCCTCCAAGGTCCGCGGGCTCGCCTCCCTCGGCATCGGACTGCTGATCGGCACCATCGGCATCGACCCGACCTCCGGGCAGCAGCGCCTCACCCTCGGCATACCCGAGCTGGCGGACGGCATCGACGTCGTCGTGGTCGCGGTGGGCCTCTTCGCCATCGGCGAGGCCCTCTGGGTGGCCGCCCACCTGCGCCGGGCGCCGATCGAGATCATCGAGGTGAGCAACGTCCGGATGACCCGCGACGACTGGCGGCGCTCCTGGAAGCCG
>Ga0307515_10022414_pt1 | contig 11132 bp, 7 predicted proteins | sample 17_EM_MG_FD_194513 | JGI IMG/M metagenome (GOLD analysis project Ga0307515, IMG submission 194513) | Populus trichocarpa ectomycorrhiza microbial communities from riparian zone in the Pacific Northwest, United States - 17_EM | ecosystem: Host-associated > Plants > Roots > Unclassified | place... | reverse complement strand
CAAATAAGGAGAGGACGACACCGTATCAGGATTTTCGTTCTCGATTGCAAATTAGGGCTGACAAATCAACGGTTGCGTTGCCTAGCCTAGCCTAGCCTGATACCTTGAGGTCAAGAACAAGAAGAAGAAGAAGAAGTTATCAGATGAAAGCACAAAGAAACCCTAGAAAACAGAAATTTTGAAGGAAAGGAGAGAAAAAGAGAGGGATACAGAGAGAGAGAGAGATGGGGAATCCAAAGCAAAAGTGGACATCAGAGGAAGAAGAAGCGTTGAGAGCAGGAGTAGCCAAACACGGTACTGGAAAATGGAAAAACATACAGAGAGACCCTGAGTTCAATCCTTACCTTTACTCCCGCTCTAATATCGATCTCAAGGTTTCTTCTTCTTCTTCTTCGTCGTCTTGTTGTTGTTGTTGTTGTTGTTGTTGTTGTTGTTGTTGTTGTTGTTGTTGTATGATATTATTATATTAATAGGATAAATGGAGGAATATGACTGTTAGTGCCGGTAGCCAAAGCGTTAAGGACAAGTCTCGGACGACAAAAGTGAAATCCATTCCTGATGCTGCTGCTGCTGCAACTCCACTGCCCAACCCCCAAACTTCTGCTGCTTCTGCCGCCGCTGCCGCCGCCGCCGATGTTGCTATCGATGATTATTCGGAAGCCGCAGCGGATTCGAAAACTGCTCCTAAGTATGTTCTTTTGTATTCCCTTTCAAAAAAAAAAAAAAGGAACAAGATGGCTTTGTGAATTCTTGTAAGTTGGTGGCAATTAGGGTAATATCGTGCCATAGTTCGTATGTATCGTAAGACAAGTATTGTAGTTGCTTTGTGTAAAGTAACATAGAATGGTGGCGTGCATGCGGCTTGAGAGATCTCTGCAATGCAATGATATTTGATTGATTTACTTAATTTGGCAGGTACAATGCCATGATTTTTGAAGCAATTTCAGCCTTTAATGAGCCAAATGGAGCAGATACTAGCGCAATAATCAGCTACATTGAGGTCCCAACGAATTTCATATCATTAAAATGTGTTTTCCTTTTGTATTTGATAGTCATAGATTTACCATCGAGATAGGTATTTATTTGCGACATGGAAGAATGATCTTCGTGATTTTGTTATCTCTGGCAATTATGTAGTTGGACATGATGTTGAATATATATGCGCTGTTTATATTTGTTGTCTTCATATTTTCGAGATTTGGGCTAGAATTGGACTTGCCAAGCATGTCGCATGTTAAATCCTATAGCTGCAATAGGAGAAAACCAATAGCCTTGAAATCTGTCTCACCTAACATGGTGTGCATGGAGAGCAGAGGACAAATCCAAGGTGATATTCCTCTGATTTGTAAAGAGTATCAGGAGCAAGTCACTTCATCCATATCCCACACCCCTGTCCATGCCTCAGTGGTTGCCATCCTGAAAAGGGAAGAGGAAAGAAAAGAAACCACATAATAGACCCCTACAAAAATTTTGTTGTCATCCGGATGAAATTAGTGAATGATTATGAAAACATAAAATTATGTAAATCAACCATAATTTGCTCGTTATTATTTCTTATTCGTCATTGTTGATTTTTCCAGCTCTATGAATTTTAAGAAATATGACGGGTGTATTTTTTTTTTTCCCCTTGATAATTCATGCAGCAAAGACAAGAGCTACCACAAAATTTTAGGAGGCAATTAAGTTCAAGGTTGAGGAGGCTGGTAGCTCAGGAAAAACTTGAAAAGGTGAGTGATCTCGATCTTTCCAGTGGAACTTCTTTACTGATGGTGATATCCCTAATATTGATGCGCACCTTGTCACACTACTAAATAATTTCTCATAAATTTATAATGTAGAATCAAATTGTTCCCTTTTTTTAATTTTCATTTGCATTTTGTTGCGCTCCTCACCTCTTTGTTCATGCCTTATTCCTTGGATGAGAATTGCAATTGAAGAGCATGTTGCAGCAAGTTAATGTATTTCTCAAAGACCATCACTACCACGTCCCAAAAAAATAAAAACAGAGAGAATGAAGGTTCATTTATGGGTTTGTAAAAGTCCATTAGTTATTTGTAATTTCCTTGGAATTAGATGATAGTAAACTTGCCACTAGTGATGGCTGCAAAGAACGTCCTATCTCTTTTGTTTTTTTCTTTTGTCCTTCAATGACTGAATTAAAGACTGACATTGAGAGAAGAAACAGAAAAGCCCAATCTCTTGTGTGTGTTTTTTAGTTTGTCCTGTGAGAATAAATTGCACAAAAGTTATATTGAATAGACATTGTGAGAACATACTGAATGGTTTGAAGTTTTAACGAATTAAGTACAGGTCCAAAATTGCTACAAGATAAAGAAAGTTTCTTCGTTTGGGACAAAAACACCAACTCCTAAGAAAGAGGTGCGTCCCAAGTCTGTACACGACACCGGTGATACTGTCGAAGGAGCAGCAAATGACGCTGCATATAGTGTTGCAGAAGCAGAAAACAAATCATTTGTTGCCACTGAAGCAGTTAAGGAGTCAGAGAGGGTTTCAAAGATGTCTGAAGACGCAGATTCACTACTGCAGTTGGCCAACGAGATACTTGAGAAATGTAATTCATCCTTGCTTCTTCAGTCACTGCTTTTCCACTATCTATTAATTCATGCCCTTATTCTTGATTTGGCAGGCTTACGAGGTGAGATTGTGATCATGGGATGAGATACGAGCTCAAACCTTTTAAAATGATGGGCTGGAGATGACCCAACAACTAGAATGCATGTAAATAGTGCCTGTTTCTTCCCTCAAATTTTTTTCAGGCATGATTAAGCTAAATTACTGGGCTGGTTTTGCGGTAGCTATTATAATGTAATTTCTCAGATAAGATACTCGTGATAGATATTGTAGAAGAAAACATTTAATTTTGATGTCCTTAGAGCTCTTGTTCTTTGATTTGACATAGATGCCATTTAGCAGCGGAACGGAATTTTTTTTTCCCTCCCTGCTTGAATCTCTCTTGCTTAATTCTCGAACCAAAAATTCTTTTGATTTCCTAGACAATGTTTCTCAAGATCTATTAGAATGTGCAAATGCAGTCTGCGTGAGAATAAAGCCTGAGCTTTGATTATGTCCTTTCAACTCTAGTTAGATGTTCTATAATTTGTTTAACAATGACATTGTTTAGAAAAAGACTTTATAGGTGGTCAACACCATGCTGCCGGCTGGGTTTAAAAAAAAATTAATGTAAAAAACGATGTTAGGTATTGTTAATTGCTATTGTGTTTTAAAGAGAAAAAAAAATGTGACTCAAATAATAGATCTAATTATGTCCAATAAGATGGTTTATTTAATTAAAAAAAAATGATAGTAAGTGGATCGAATTTAAAAAGATGTGATCATGATGACTTGCATTAAAAACACATTTGCTCTGAGGAAAAATATCAAGAAATTTAATTATAAGACAACTAAATATTAAAGAATAAGATTAAAAAAAATTAAAATAACAAAAAAATAAATTAAACTAACACGAGTTAGTATGTTAAATTCATAACTCAGGTTGTGAGGTTGGAATAACTTCATTAAAAGCAGGTTGAAAAATATAATGATGCTTGATTTTTAGCAATTCAAATGTAAAAGGATAAAATCGAAGGGGAAAATAACTTAACAAAATAAACCCCAAAAAAATAAAGTATTAGCACAGCCAAGTAAGTCCGCTAAACTTTACGAGCTGGATCATGTGAACGGGATAACCTAATAGAAGGCATGGTTGAAAAAATTATAAATTTCAATTATACAAATCAAATATTGAATGACGGAATCGATAAATATTTAATTTTAAAATAAAAAAGAAAAAAAAGATTTGAGTTAACTTAAGTTAACTCGTCAGACCCACTACCTAGTTCATAAGACCGAAATAACCTTATAGAAAGGAAAGAAAAGAAAAACATGATGCCTTATTTTCAACAAATCAAATGTTGAAGGATGAAATTGAAAAAGAATTGAAGTAAAAAAAGATCTAAAAAAAAACTTATGTCAACCTGGATTAACTTTCAAACTCGTAACCTGAACTATGAGATCTGCATTATCCTATAAAAAAAACATAAAGTCTAACTTCTCAATCAATCCAATATTAAATGATAAAATTAAAAAAAATAATTTTTAAAAAGAACCCAAAATAAAAAATGGCAAATAACTAAATTTTACATAAAAAAACAAAATGAAAAGTCACATTTTATTTTTTGTTGGGCCAACACAAATATTGAGAAGAGGAGAGGGTAGAGGGGGGAGAAGAAAGAAAAAAAGTTGTCGGCATCGCACTGCTGCTCATCTACCATCACACACTGCCTCTCCCGAACAACCTCAACGTGCCACTTCCAACGCCACCAAGTAAGCCGGCATTTGACTGTCAGAGAAAACCACACTTGTTGCTAGAACGTGGCGAGCTTCCCCCACACACGCCAGTCAAGTTGCCATGCTGGTTTACCTTGGCTCACCATATTTGTTCTATGACCAATTTTAATATTTTAAGCCTTAATTATTTTATATTTATTTTATTTTATTGTCAAATTATAAATCAACCAATCACTATAATTTTCCTTTGATATTATTGGAACCTTATATTTAAATAACTAAAATAAACAATTAAGTCAAATTCTAAATAAATATAGTATAAAAAGATTAAATTAAAAAAAATAACCAGAAAAAAAAACATAAATTCTTTTCTTGTTGCAAATCAGTTACTGAATATATATATATATATATATATATATATAAAGACTCAACACTTGATAAAGCTTTAAATTTGGTTTGTAAATCTCTAATTCTTTTAAATTAATATAATATAATATAATTTTTTTAAAAAAAATAAAGAATTAAAATTAAAAAAAAAATCCTAATAACGATAAAAATGGAGAAACTCCTTTCAAGAATGGGATGCGGCAATTCCAGCCAAGGAACCGGAGAGCGGTTTGGCGTTCTCTCTCTGTTTTTTTCGAGGGTCAGGATATTAGTTTGGAAATTACTTTGGAATCCTTTCTATTTGATGGCATTTTATTCAAGCATTCAATCAGCCTGGCATACCGTAGGAACTTAGGAACATTGATGATAGATTGTTTGCTTGGCAGTACCCAACCACAACGGTTTTTCTTCTTTCTTTCTTTTTTTCGGTCAATCATAAACTTTTCCTTCAGGTAAACCCATAGAAGTCAACTGTGGGTTAGATTTCAAAATTAATTTAACTACTGATAAAAATATAATATAATTTTAAAAAATTAAAAATATTAAAACAATTATTAAATCAACTTAAATCAACTTGTTAAATTCATTACTCATATAATGAGACCATGATAATTCTATAAAAAATAAATAAAAAATATGTTAAACTCAATTCTCAATTAACATAATATTGAAGGATAAAATTTAAAACAAATTTGATGAAAAAAATAAATCGAGTCAACTTGGATTAACATGCCCAACATAAATTATAAAACTAGAATAACCCCATATGAAAAAAATCAAAACAAATTATGAAACTTAATTTTCAATCAACCTAATATTGAAGGGTGAAATTATATATATATATATATATATATATATATATATATATATATATATCTATATATATATATAAAAGAACATAGAAATCCACCCGAGTTAACCGACCAAACTCGTGGCCCGAGTTATGAAATCAAGATAACCTCATGAAATGCAAACTAAAAAGATTATGAAGCCTAATTCACAATTAACTCAATATTGAAGGATAAAATTAAAAAAAAATCAACAAAAAAAACCTGAATCAATTGGCCTAACCTACAACCCGAGTCATAAAACCATAATAACTATATAAAAAACAAATAAAAAAATAATATAAATCTCAATTCCCAATCAACCTAATTTTGCAGGATTAAATTGAAAAAAAATAACAAAAAAATAACTAAAGTTAACCCGGGTTAACCTACTAAACCCGTGTCAGAAGACTAAAATAACTACATAGAAAGCGATTCGAAAAAGATAATAAAGTCTAATTCCAAGTCAACATATTGAAGAACAAAATTGAAAAAAATAAAAATAAACAAAAAAATAACACAGATCAACACGGTTAACTTACAAAACTCTCAACCTGAGTATGAGACCAGGAAAATTTCATAGAAAACAAATCAAAACAAATTATAAAGTTCTATACGGAAACTCAATATTGAATAATAATAATAATAAAAAGTTTGAAATAATAATTAAAAAAAACTCAACTTTTCATTGTTAATTGCGACATTAAAAAGCTTATTTAATTAATATGAAATGAAAATGGAATTTCACTTTTTCACCCAGTTTACACGTCACTGCTAACTATTCTTTGGTCTGGATGGTTTTAACAAGAGTCGCTGGGTGAATAACTAAATAAAATCTCTGAAATTTGGATGGACAGACCATCATAATTTTAGAACTCTGTTTCTAAACACAGCTGTTGAAGCTACTGATTGATTCTAATGTTGAACGACATTTCCTCCCCAGCTATCTTCAGACTTGGATCTACCATTGTCTGGTGGGAGATGGGAGATACAAAATTGGAAAGCAACTCAACAGAACTAAACCAGTTGATGTTGAAGAAGATCAAATATAGCAATAGCAAATTTAATAGGCTTTAAATTGAAGATGCTGGCATGAATAATAGTGGTGGCACAAGCCAATAAGCAAGCTATAATCGTGGCATGCAGGTAAGAACAAGTTAGCAGCAACAACTCAGAATAAAACGGGTTATTCAAGCTCACAGCATTATTTGTGTCCAGAGAACAATTTAAATAGCGAATGACATTGCAATTGCCTCGACAGCTTAGGCCTATAAAACCACAAAACCTGTTTTCTCAAATACATTGCATAATTGATCCTGATGCTGAGAAAAAAACAAAAAAAATAAAGAGTGCAGCCACATACCCAGTCAGTCAAAGAAACTACAGAACCACCTTTCAGACATTTCGATTTATAAGAGTACTAGCCCTAGTTCCGAGGGTCTCAAGGCATGCCTTATGCGGTAATTGTAAAGGTAGTAGTGTAGTTGCCCATCACCTGGTCCAAATTTCAGTTCTTTCAGGAAAGGCTCGTTATGCATGACATCCAATGCATTAAAAACGTCAAAATCCTTCTGCTTGGCAACAATCAGTGCATCATTCATTAACTGAAGCAATGGAGTCTTCGTGCTAACATTGTAATATGAATAAGCAGCTTTCAATGTCGAGTGGTTCTGGTTGCCAAGAATAGAGGATGGAAGAGTATAGAAGCTGCAGAAGTCGGTGATCTCATGAGTCTCTGGGCTCTCAACCAAGTAGCTATCAACCACGTTCTCGGTTGGTAGAAGCCAGTGCTCCACATCATTTTCATCAAAATCCGGAGCAACAACAAACTGGCTCAAGTAATTTCTTAGCAACCTCGTGACAGCAGGCACATCACGAAGTTCCATATTTCTAAATCCAGGGGTGGCAGGGGAATCTGGTAACTTGTAAAGTTTTATGGTCCGGCTCATTGTCATCCTTGCACCAAGCCTTGAAAAGCCAACATCAATAAGCTTCTTGGGGTTCAAAGACCTGTGCCAATACTGGCAGGTTGTTATTGGTGTTGGAAGAACCACTCCAGCAGTGTAAGCAGCCTGCCAAATATTCTCTAAATGAACCCTCCTTGTAACCTCCTTAATCATAACAGGAGCAAGTCTCTTGGATCGAAGCTTCTTATGAACACATAAGAAATTAATCTCTGCCATTTTCACAACTTCATCACGCACCCGAATCCTTGCAGGAACGCCTGTTATAAAAGCAACAAGCTTCTTCGAAGTTTTGGCACGAACTCCAATGTGCCAGCTTCGATAATAGCCCGGGGGACGCAAAGCCCATGTAAGAAACTCCTGCGAGTAATTAAACCTGAACATGTTCTCATCGTCCTCAACATAGTTGTTCTTCAAGAGATTGTAAACCTCGTCGCAAGTCTCATCAGATTCCATGTCACAGGTGGTCCATTCATACTGACTAGGGAGATTGTAAGGTTCCTGTTTAACTTCAGAAAGCAGGGTTGGAGGCTCGATGGGACCTTCAGGCAGATTTGAGTCACCAATGTCTTTGAATTGACCAACAGGTTGACTTTCCCAAAACTTGTGTGTCTTGCCTAAAGAAACCGAGTCCTTAAACCTACGGACTATAGTTGAGAGCGAACTATTTTCCTTGGAAACTGGGTTTGTCTCAGAATCATGATCAGGGTTATCTTTCGAAGACCCAGGTAGTGAATTGTTATTGTTATCAGCCATTTCAGCAAATCAAGTTTCCTATCAAACAAAACAGATATAATTATCAAAGTAGAAGAGAAAAAACATATCTAACAGCGAAGCGAATCCAGACACCGCACCGCAGAAAAATCAAATCATTGTATTAAGAAACCAAAACCCACCCAGATGCTATTTTTGTTTATAAGATCTGTTCATCCTGTCAGGTACATGAACAAACCACAGAAAGACTGACAGATCTACAAGACATAAGCAGAGTGGTGTATAAAATACCTTCCTTCAAGGAGCTACTGTAGACCGACCTATTTCTTGATGATTTCGGGAGGAGTCTCCAAGGCGATGATGTTGCTAGGAAGATTTGGGAGGCGACTGCAAAAGACGCTGCTTTCTCGCTTTGGGGATTTTTAATAGGAGAAGAATTCCACGAGGAGAGGGTCTGGTTCGCTTTTGATTTAAGTTATACTCTGCACCTTATACTTCCTTTTCGATCAATTGCAACCCTATAATATACTTTCAATTTACCATTCAATCTTCCCTATTTCCGTCACCATTGTAACTGTCGCACCCGACATCGCGACGACCTTAAAAATAAAAAAAAGAAAAGAAAAAATTTTTAGCATCTTGTTTTTTAATGAGAAAATATCTTATTTAAGGAGTCGTCACCTAGTATTATGATCATTAGAAATCTTAACTGGTCAACAGAGATTTTATGGTACGAGACTGGTTATGTAAAAGAAAAGATATTATTACCCCTTAAACATCATGTCTGTAGCAGGCTGCATTGCTGATTTTGTCTTAAATTGCTGACTCTAGCATCGATTAATATTCAACTACGGATATTTCCAACTCTGACGTTGGTAAATATTACGTAGCTAAAATAAAATAAATTTAAATCATTATTTTTATTCCGACTCTGTCGTCAGTAAATAAACCAATAAAATAAATTTATTTTTAATGCATGCACATATATTTTTTTTTGTTTTAAACTAGAATTGCATTTCACAATAAAAAAAAATTCATAAATTAATTATATAATAAAATACCTAAAAAATATAACGAACCTACAAATAAATTCACAAGACCCACAAATAAAAATAAAGGCTGGGCCCAGCCTGGTCACTGGTTCAAACCAGTGACCTGGCTAGTCACTGTGCATGCATGCGTGAATTATTCACGCATGCTTTGCACAGTGACAGGGTAATTACATTTCTAAAGACAGGGAAAATGAAAGCTTACCTGTGTAGCTGGGGACGAAGCCGAAGATGATGGTGTATCGGACGATGCTCTCTCTATTCCTCTTTTCGTTTGTTTTCTCTCTAGTTGTTCTTTTCTTCGGCTCTGTTTCCTTTGTTCGTATTCTCTAGTCTCTCCTTTTTTATTCTTGTTTCCCTATTTTCTCTCTATCTCTCTGCGTCTGGCTCTCTCTCTCACTCTGTATCTTCGTCCTCCTGGTTTCTCTTAGTTTTTTTTTTACGTCGCCTTTGTGTTGTTCTCCGGTTTCCTCTCTTCTTTCTTTTCCTTTGTTTCTCTCTTCTGGTTTTTTCTCTGTTTTCCCAAGTTCGTCTTCTCTTTCCCTGTTTTCGTTCGTGTTCTCTGTTTTTCTTTGTGTTATTCTCTGCTCCTTTTCTTTTCCTCCTTTTCTTTTCTGTTTCGGTTCATCCTCTCTGACTCTCCGTTTTTTCTCTGGTTCTCGCCCCTTTGTGGCCTTCTCTAGCTTTTATAAAGCCAGAGGACGACCTCTGTTCATGTGTTTGTGCCTCACGATCGTGAGGCACGAACGCCTTTGTTTCTTTGAGAAGAAACAGGGGAATAAGAGTCTGCTATTCTGGACGTTTGTTTCCTCACACTGCCGGTTCTCCTCCGGTTTTTATTTTCTCTGGTTTGTGTTTTCGGTCAACTCTCTATCGGTCCCCCTGTTCCCTGTTCTTCTCTGGCTTTTTATAGGGCTAGAGAGCTTGCAAAACAAACCAATCCCCTTTACAGTCCTCCATTTGCAGGACTATTTAATCAATCCACGAGAGGGATCGTGGGCAAGGGACGTGGTCCACGATTCGGACCGAAATCACTGCAACTTTTCCAACTCCCCTGTTGAATCGGGATGAAGAAGATGAGCATGACTGTTCTAGCAACGGTGCCGTTTCGGCAGAAATGAACATTCTTATTTTGGCCCCTGAACTTTTGAAATTTAACAATTGGGTCCCTGATTTCATTAATTAAACAATTCCAAGTTCATTTAAGTCCCTAAACTTCCAATTTATGTTGTCTTAGCCCAAATTTCAATTTATTCCTCATTTTTTTCATTTCATATTTTTTTGTTGTTTTTTTTTAATAAAATAGAAGGAGTCAAAAATTGGGTTATGATAGTTGCCTTCTCTTTATAATATTTACGATGCAAAGACATTGGAAAATTTTGTTTTGGCTTTGCGTAGTAAATTTATAAAGAAAAGTACACACAAAAGAACTTTTGCTTTTCTGAGAGTCCTGAAAACTTTGAAAACAGTAGATTGACAAACGATCTTAGGGATGAGGGCTTGAAGGCGCACTTTAAGGGCTCGAAGGCGCACTCAAAAGGAGGTAGGGTTAGGAAACGCACTACCTTTAATGGCCAAGGGCTCGAAGGCGCACTCGAAGGAGGTGAGGGCTCGAAGGCACACTCAAACGAAAATGAGGGCTCGAAGGCACACTCAAAGGAGGTGAGGGCTCGAAGGCGCACTCATAAGGAGGTAGAGTTAGGAAACACACTACCTTGAATGGTCAAGGGCTTGAAGGCGCACTCGAAAGGAAATGAGGGCTCGAAGGAGCACCCAAAAGGAAATGAGGGTTCGAAGGCGCACTCAAAAGGAGGTAGGGTTAGGAAATGCACTACCTTTAATGGCCAAGGGCTCGAAGGCGCACTCGAAAGGAAATGAGGGCT
>Ga0307515_10022413_pt1 | contig 11132 bp, 7 predicted proteins | sample 17_EM_MG_FD_194513 | JGI IMG/M metagenome (GOLD analysis project Ga0307515, IMG submission 194513) | Populus trichocarpa ectomycorrhiza microbial communities from riparian zone in the Pacific Northwest, United States - 17_EM | ecosystem: Host-associated > Plants > Roots > Unclassified | place... | reverse complement strand
AGTCCTGGTAAGTTTACGTCAACTGGTCACTTTGGGTTTTGTGTGTCAAAAGCTGAGCATGCGCTCGCCAGATCAAAGTCCATCGCGCCTTTTGAGTGGGATGTACACATAATTTAAACGTGACGTTCATATTTCTGATCGCTAGTTGGAATCGCTTCTGTGAATTTACCTCTGTCCCGTATCTACGTAGTGCTAAATCATCATCCCACCACGCCAGTGAGTTGTACCTGAGAGACTGAAGGTAATGACGCGGCACCCATCTTTTCCTGCGAGTTTCAAACCTCAGGTCTCGGACTCGGTACACATGGATGTGTGGCAACGAGCCGGCTCTCCCAACGAAATAGAGCTGCGAGTCGAATACCTGGGTTACAGTACTCAGTCACTTTCTGTCCCAAGACCGTGTGACATGGTTTTGTTGAAATAACACATCCTTCGTGTCCGGAGGCCGACTTCTGCTGACGATGACCCAACAACGATAAATGACTCTCCACAATCCTTTAGTGAACCTGAAGACCCCAGCGAATTTGGCTTCTGTGGTCGGTCACCGAGTTGCTCGTGCTCTCGCGAAAGACATATCTGGCCCATGTGCCCTTGCCATTGTTGACAAGTTAGAAGGATTGAGCTAGGGGGTGGTAGGGTCAGTCGGTACCGTAGGCAGAGAATGAAAGCACATGAGTCCGTGCTTTCATGAAGAAAACTTTGAAACATAGTGCGCTTGTCACGGGGCCGAGCGGCTTCTTGCTGCTTCAAGCTCAAGCCTTTCACGGCTGGAGAGTTCACAACCAGCTAGATGCCATGGTGTACCATTGGCGAAAATCTGTGAGGATTTGTTCTGGATACCTCAAGGTCACGCACGGTAGTTAGACATCGCTTAGCCCAGACCGGTAGACTCGAGTCCCGACGAAGTGGGAACTGGTGGGCTGGCTGAGTAGTACGAAGGAAATCCCTCAAGCTTCAAGACGGGAATCGTGCCCATATCTCCCGCGTTCGGCGCAGCTATGTTAGGCGTCATGCTGTGAAGAGGAACCGATCGTTGCATCCGTCAACGGGAGCGCACATCGTGGGTATTCTGGGCTATCGCCATCTCTCCAAAGCCTCTAACATCACGATGTCCGTCCTTGTCTGTAATGGAGAGACCTACCCGGATAGACCGCAGTTTCTCTGTATCTCAGCTCTTATACGCGGCTAAAGGGAAGCCCCAGGATACCGCGCTCGGTGGGAGGCGTGTCTGGATCATTGCACGTCAAACGACTCGGGCGCCACTCTGCAGAATCGCGACGACCATAAACCAGGACGAGGTGGGGAGAAGAGAAGAAACCTGTCAATGTGTTCATGGTGGCTAATACGAGTCATTTCTAGGTGAACACTCTCGAGCGGTATGTGTTTGGAAGTGCTCGGCCTGGTTCTGTCCGTGAAGAACCCATTCACGTCGGTAGAGCGGATCCCTCCAGAAGTTTTTTCAAGCTCACCCCTGGAGGCCTGACTACTGGGACGAAGATGACGTGGATCAAGACCTCATCGCATTGACACACATGTGCCGTATAGTTGGAGGACGATCTTCACCTCGCGTCCCTCGTTGTGGTCCCACTTGGAATGCCGACGAAACAACGCTCAAGCTCCACATATCAATCGGCTCAGATACCTGACAATCTTGACGGATGATTTTCCAGAAATCATCAGCTACTTTTTTCACCAGGTCCCTCTTCTCGAGGAGCCAAACGTCAGTCTCAGCGGCTCCCCTGATATCGTCCTCGGCAATTCATTTTGAGATGGGGGCCCCTCCTCGCTGCGCGTGCTAATTCTTGCAGGAGTCATCATAAATCCACCACGGAAAAACCCATCGGACCCCACAACACCCCCCCTTAGCCATGTCCTGGCAGATCGAACCTCCGTGGCCCAATTGCTCAACTTCGAGAACTCTCCTCTCTTCTATACGAAAAACTCGAAAATTCACCCCCAAGCCTTTCCGACGCTCCTCCTTACCCCATCCGGATAGGCTCTTATTTACTGTGCAACTACCGCACTCCACCTTTAATCACCTCTCTATACCCCTATACCCACCAGCGCATTGCTGGTTCTGGAGTTCGAATTCTGCGGCGACGGATCCCTGCTCTCAGACTACGTTCCGAAACCCCCTGTGGACTTCTTGTCCCGTACTACTACGATCAACCTCCGGTTCCATGTAGTAGAGAAGTTATTACGACCGAAAGGCCCGGGTAGAGAGACTTACGTCTTCGGTCATCGGATGTCTGGGAACTCCCCTTCGCACGCAGTGGACCGCCATCTAATCCACCCCTTCGACAACCGAACGACTAACAACTACGAAGTGAAAACCTACCGTACTAGTACGAACTGACGGATCTCAGGTCTTCCGAATTCGTGACTTCACGAAGGACCTTCGCGTCTTCACTCTAGCCAAATTTCGCAATATACTCTTTACCTTCGCCCTAAATCTCAGCGAAACCCCCTCAAACCTCGTTGCGTGTCCTAGACTGGAGGAATTCACGCTGTACACTGAGGAACGGAATGAGTTCCATATCACGGATATTTGTATGGCAGAGGAACGAGCTTCGAGAGCGCAAAGCCACCGTTACTTGTAGGACTTGGTGGGCTTGCGCTAGGGAAGGTGTACAAACACAGGGAGCATGTGACGTGTGTGGATTACAGGGTTGACGATGTGCCACCTAACTGAGACTACCTTCCTGGTGGGACGTCTTATGGTGGTTAACAGAACGAGTGGGTTGGTGGAACGGTCTATCATCAGCCTGGTCGGTGAGTACCGAATTTTTGGGCAGTCCATTGGCTAATCGCACTCTGGTATACTCGCGAGGGTTGCCGTGGTGCTTATTGGTTGGGTCCGCCGCTTTTAATTACTGGTGTAAGTATATTTTCTTGACCGCAACGCGCTTTGAATACCCGGCCGCCACCGCTTCCCGCTTCATCGACCATCGCTTTCACGGCCAAACCATCCCGCGTGTCATCGTCAGTGTTTTATCCCCCCCACCGACAAACTCTCATTGTTCAAACGTTCAATATTAAATCTGCGTATTGCTCTATTGAGGCGCTCCGGACAGGAGACGGTTGGGTTGGTACGAGAGCATGACAATGAATACATACCCCTCGGAAGTCCGTGGGCCGGAGTTGGTGTTGGAGGATGATCATGACAACATCGTGCGAGGAAGGTCCGTGGCACGGGCGGGGGCGGTGCCGACCGCAGCCGGCGCCTCTCTGGTCACTCCGTCGCTCAGTAAATTATGGTTAACCCTGTGTCAAGTACAATTATACATCGTATCCTTCCGCCACCACAGACGGACCCGGTTGGACAGGGGGAGCAGACCTTGTGTTCATACGGTCCGTTTGTATATCGTCGAGATCGATAGGTCCTCCGGCAAGGCACGAGAGGGTGCGCAGTCCTTCAAGTCAATCAATCAAGTCTTCAAAGAGTCAGAGGTCGCCGTGCTCACGTCTCTTGAGCCGGGGATTTCGGCGCGAATTTACGTTCGGATGGGAAGTGGCCGGCTTAGTTGTTCTGGGGGGTTGTCTTCTTGGGGGTACAACCGCAAAGATAGGAGACGCTTCAAAGGCCGTCACGCTGTAGTCACAAAAGAGATGGAATGAAAAAGACATACGTGCTTGTGCAGGGTTGCAATCGGGACCCCAACGAATAACTTCTTCATGCTGCGCGAGTGTCACCATGGAGTCCAGGAAGTGGTTCCGGAACGGCGAGAGCATCTTCACAAACCCGTCTTGGCGGTAAATCAGGGAGAACCGGCAGAGTACGTCTACTGCCACTTCTACTTGGGGGGAAATTCTCCACAATTTGCCCTCTTCGATGCCAAGTGGGAATGTTGCGATCGCAATGAGCGTGTCCTGAGCTGCGGTCCCTAAATCTTGAACCGCTTGGGAGCGGAGTGATACTTCCAGGGCTTCCTTCAAACAGTTTGCCCTTAGCGTACTTGTTTGGTCATCGGCCCATGCCTGTAACAGCGTTTTCGTGTCCCAACCGTTCTCGCGCACGGAACGGGCCAGCAAATCGATCGAAAGTGGGTGAAAGTCCAGTTCCGCGATGAGGTCGTCCACCGCAGGTGATCTGTCCAGGCCGCAGTGGCTGTAAAAGGCTTCTCGTGCGCCATCCTCAGGGAGAGTTGGTACCTCGATACGTTGGAAACCTTGAATGTCAGGATATATCCTGCTGGTGGTGACCAAGCAGACGCGTTGATCGCTACCCAATCCTTCAATGACTGTGGCGATCTCTTTGGCTTCAGGGCCCGGCGAGTCGAGAACAAAATCTACGCCGTCCAATACCAATAGATGTGGGAGTGAAGATTCTAGCTGTGACCAGGATTCTAGCTGTGACCGGAGTTGTTCTACGTCCGTCATTCGACTGGTCCCGATTGCATCGGATAGGCACTCGAGGAAGCCCCCTAGCGAATTCGTGAGGCCGTTACATCTCATGAAGTGGCGGTTTCTACCAAAAGTGGCTTGGGTTCGGCTGTGGTGAAGGACAGCAAGGGCCACGAAGGATTTTCCAACGCCAATCGACCCGTATAGAGCGGTGGATGCGACTTGGTCCGTTAGATCCAGAATCTCGTTGACAATTTCCTCCCTGGAAAACAGATGTGTAGGGGCTTGGGGGAGGGCTGGGGAAGGGGAAAGCTCCAACGGGGATCTCGGGGACTCCTTTCCCATCTCAGTAATATTTTTTGGGTCTCCAAGTTGCCCTTTGTCACTCTGCAGGCTGACCGGGTCGACCTGAGGATCTGGTTGGTTATCCATATCGGCGGAGGCTGTATCACTAACCGTCCCGGAGCTTACGACCGCGGTACTTGATGATCCAGGGTTCACATGTGCCGGGGAAGACGGGGATTCTGGTTGCAGGGATGGATGAGTAAACTTGACCAGAAAGGGATGGAATCAGGGGTACCTTTAATTGAGATCATCGTGTCCGCCGTAGCGTGGCTACCATCTGTAGGCAAGTAAGCATACAACCACGGAACACCGAGATATGCCCTTGACTCACGGATGCGCCGCCGGTGAAGGGCCGTCCGCAATTCCTCCAAATTATAACAACCATAACGAATGAGTTGAGGAAAAGCGAAGATAACGAAAGGCTCTGATTGGATTCCTAATCTGCGCGCGCGAAGTTTCTTCAATTCCGAAATAAACGCCAGAGCTATGAACAGTGCCCGCCCCAGACGCCTCCCCCGTCTCGTAGCGCCCCCCCGTTTCTTTACAAAATCACGGAACGTCTGCCTCGGCCGGTCATCCTCATCATTAGATCGAGGGAGAGCGGAGAGAGCGGAGAGAGAGGGCCACGTAAACCGCCTTTTAGGTTCTTTCTGTGATCTATTCAGACCGGAATCCGTTGGTAATCGGGTCAGTTTCTTGCGCTTTGACGGTTTGGCCCCGGCTGTTTGTTGCGGTTGCGGTTGCGGTTGTGCAGGGGGGATTGGGAGCTCTCGGGAGGTTCGTCCTACGAAAACCGGGAACGAGTTATGGCGGTGAGCGTGGCTCGATCATTGGCAGGGACCACAGTTACCTTCCTCCTGTACCCCCAGGTCTTGCGGCACCTCGGGCAGAGCTTTGAAAGGAGCATTTGCGACGGCGTTCGATGCCTGTGGCCTTGTTTGTTCATCTATAACCCCTTTCAATCTATGACTTTGGTCGAGAAGGCACACCGGTTACCTCGTTCGGTTTCCGCGATCTCTTGGATACTTGACACCGAAAGTTGGTTATATACGGCGCGTATGTCCCACCGCTGGTCCTGTTTCTCGTTCCAACATGTCACAATCATATTCCATATCTCGTCCTTTAGCCATCGGGAGTCTTGCGGGCGTGGTGGTCGGTTGCCGGTCACGATGTGGAAGATGATGATCCCGTCTCGAACGTTTCCAAATGGTAGGGTATCCGTAAGAGTCTTATTGAAAGTTATGGTGTAAGCGATGACCATGGTATGGCATCGAAAGAACGCACCTCGTAGGCGGTTATCGCGAGCGAGTAAATGTCGCTCTCTTTCGACGGGTTGCTGTTCGGAAGGCTGAACTGTGGCGGGTTGAGCAGTTCTGGAGCCATGTAGCGGACGACGCCTGGTTTTGACGTTGTCGTATTACCTGGTTCCACAACTGTGGGATCGGTTATGACACCAGTGATTCCGAAGTCCCCCAGACGTGCGGTACCGTCATCGGCGATCAGGATGTTTCCCTAGACAGAACGAACATCGACACGCGGCTCGAGCTTGGGATACGCTCAGCGCTCACCGGATTGACGTCACTGTGGACGATACTTAGTGAATGCAGGTATTCGAGACCACAGGCAGCTTGCGCGAGCTATAGAAACAAGTCTCAAACGGTTTTTCTATAAGGGTCGCGGGGATCACTTACCAGTTGGAATCGATTGACCCTCTGATTATTCTTGATATAATCGATGATGTTTCCGTTTGATAGCCAAGGGGTGATGATACAGAACGGGAACAATGTCTCTGAAACCCCGTGGAACGGTAGTACGTTCGGATGCGAAAGGTACTTCCACCCTATAATCTCGAGATAGAGCCGCTGGTCGTCGTCAGGCTGAGCTCACCCCCGTCGAAATGCCACCACATACCCGTTTGATCTTGTCCAGATTTGCTGTTGTTTGAGTTCGAAAGGCCTTCACACACATCTGCTTCCCGTCTCGTTGACCTTTCCAGATGTTCGCGAATCCACTCGAGGCGTAAGGGATGGTGTCACTCAACGTCACCCCTTCCGGATAATACGATCTTGGAAGGATCGCGTGTAAATGTGAAACCTTGCGCAGGACCCCGAAACACCTATTTTTCAAGCTGGGATTCACCGTCGGTGATGACACGACCTTGTCATGAGGTATTTTAGCACTTAGAACAGGAACCTATGAAAGGAGGCCACGCACCTTGTCGAGGGTCTCCACAATATTTTCTGCTTCTGTTGGGCTGAGCGGAGGCAAGCCACTTGATGATTGTGATTGTTCAGCCCAGAGTGTCGTGGAGACGATGAAGGGGATGAGCCGCGACTCGACCCCCAGCTTCACAAGGTCTTCCGCAGCAATAGGAGGGAGTGGATCTCCTCATCAATGGACCATGATACCGACGACAGTTTCGAGTGCGACTTACCCTGTGAGCTTTGAATTCCATCAAACATGTCGACCCTTGAGCCGGCGAGAGAGAAGGGGTGCAGAAGTCGGGTCGCGCTCCGTAGGAGGATTTCCTGGTAATATACTCATATCCACGCCTAGAACATGCACTAGAGGTGTGGTGGAATCATGGTGTGATCGCCGCTTGCGGGCCGGGGAAACAGCTACAGGCGTGAGAAAAAGGTTTGATGGAAGGCCCGACTGTTCGTCGGCAGACACGGCCCCTTACAACCCACTCTAATTCCCAGACCGCCCGGTCCAAACGACACTTTTCTCCTTCGGAGTTAATAACCCTTTCGATCCTAACTTCCCCAGCCCCCACCCCTGACGCGTAGAGTGATCTCACTGCATGTAAATCACGCATCACATCGTAGGAGCACTCACGGCCCTTCTGATGTTCCGAGAGGGTCGATATGTCGCGCTCGGTCGTGGTGTTCATCTGGAGAATTACGAGATGCGTTGATTAGTCGTACTGCCTCCAATGCTGAAAGAGGAACGAAGGAGATGGACTGAGAGAGAGAATAAACCTCCGGGTACGTTTGGCATCCGCAGTTGAATACACTGATTCCATTCATCTGGTCAGAAACCTCCGCTACACCTTCAAGCCCGCCTCTTAGTTATCCAGGTGGGAGTCACTGGGTGAAAGGGATTCCCTGGGATCAGACTCATGTAGGATGAGGGCAGGTGCGTACACCAATGCATCCTTCCAAATAAAGGTGTCTGGGCCTTTGTCAACACCCCCAGTCACGGCACTGGTGGATGTTGGCTCGGAATCGTTGTGAGCCTGGCCCAGCAACGGGGCAGTTAGGGAGCGGGTACCAATCCCGGTGCACATCGACCTACTGTATCAGTTCCATGATATTGCGGCTACCTTCACGATTTTCTGCACAGTGCACTAAGACGTCACCGAGAACATTCCCTTCCCAGTCGTCTCAAAACTCACGAGTAAACGGATCCGACACTTGAGGTCTTGGGGCTTAAGGGTAAAGGATAAGGACCAAGCGAGATGGCCAGACATCCTGGATGTTGTAGATTCACGGGAGAACTCATTCAGCAATGCATCATTTGGATGCGCAGGCTACTGGAAAACCCCGACACGCTTGATGGGCCGCAGGGTTAACGCCGCGCACATCAAATAAGTTGGACTTGACTGGTCCGGGAGGTTGCTAGGCCGGTGATCACTGCACGTTTAGTGGGGACTTGTTACGGTCTACACCAGGTTCTCGTCATAACTTTACCCTTTTTTCTCTCTCTCTCTCTCTCGTTTAGCAAGACCACACCCGTAGCGGCTGGTCTTCACGACACTAACCACGACCCAACCGCTCCTGTATTAGTCCACTTACCTCCGCGGTGTGTCTATATCATCAACTTCAGATCGTTCAGCACCGCTTAACCTTGCATTGAAAGGCGCATCATATGCCTGACATATTCATCAAATCAAAGTTCATTGGGACTCTTACAGCAGGATATGCATCTAGCTCCAAGGTGGCGTTCAATGCTGGGATTTGTTTCCGCGAGATCCCGCCCCCCTGTCCGGGCAACCGGTGGTCTTTCGACTGTTATTTTTGTCGCACGAGTCCTAAATTTATTGGAGTATCATGTTTTCGTTGTGCTACAAAATAGTGCATATTAGATATCTAAGCAAGTCCGTGCCTCGTTGCACATGGTGGAGATGCGTTCACGCGTCGCAGTGTAGGCACGCTCGCGGCCCGTTCGAAGCCCCAAGATAAGTGTCTGTTCGGTCGCGATGCTCACCTATGGAGTCGTGGGATGCGTTGATTAGTTGCGACCCTTATGTTTGGTTGTACTGTCCCAACATTGTGGAGGTGATAAGAAGGGAATGGGCGACCGAACGAAACCCGGTCACCGTCCGTTTGTTGGGATCTGCCTAGTATCATCATCTGCCCGCCGGTTCCGTTCCGCATCTGATCGGAAAGCGGCAAGTCTTCAGCGTTTCAACCTTCGTTACCGGCCCCTTCAAGTTCACCTCTCAGTCATGCGGGTGGGAGTCATGGGTCGGAAGGAGTTCCCTGGCATCAGACTCGTGTAGGATGCAGAGGACAGGTGTGTACACAGATGCACAATCCTGCTCAATGTGTCTGGGCCTTCGTCAACACTCCCCAGAAGTCACGGTATTCGAAGTAGATCTTGGCTCGGAAGCCCTGGACTAGCAATGGGGTAGTTGGGAAACGGGTACTAATCCCGGTGCACGTCTCCAGACGTCGATCCACTGTATCAGCTCCATGGTACTGCGTTCACCGGCACGATCTCCTACACAGCGCACCGGGACAGGGTGATTGGGATATCACAGAGAACTTTCCCTTCTTGGTCGTCTCAAAACTCACGAAGAGGGCCTGAGGTCTTGGGGCTTCGGTCTATGGGGCAAAACATAGAGCGTAACGCGTAAAGACCAAGAGAAACGGTCAGACATCCAAGTAATACGTACCTACAGACTTTATGGGAGAATTTGTTCAGCGCACCATTTGAATACGTAGGTTGTACAACATGCTGACCGATGGAAAAGTACAACATGCTCAATATCGCGGGGTTGCCACCACACACACTGTCACTAATTCAGAACTCGACCGATCGCGGGAGGTCATTTAACCTACTGCGGCCGGGGCAACCAGTACGTTTGAGGGACTGTTTCTACACCAGGTTCCCGTCGTAAATCTACTCTTTCTTTTTCCCCCTCTTTCGTTTAGCAAAATCACACTCGTGGTGGTTGGTCTTCACTGCGTTGACCGTGACCCAACCACTCTTCTATGCTAACCCGCTCACCTCGCAGCGCGTTTGTATCATTAACGCATCGACAATCTCGCCCGGTTTGCATTCGCGCTAACTGTGGGAAGCCGAATGAGCTACCACAGTCAGTTTCGTGAGCCTGGTCAAAGTTGGTGGCGACGTGTCCTTCGTGAATGCGACTGCTGTGGCGCTACCAAGCCCTCCAAGCGGTGATACCGACTTCGGAGCTCTGACGTCTACGTGCTGGCGATACAGTAGAGATGGTGTCTATGAAAAACTTGTCTTCATCCTTTCAGATCGCTCATCACCGGTCACCAGGAGTCACTACCGCTTGGCCTGACATTGAAAAGCGCGTCACATACTCCGACGTCTTCATCAAACCAAAGTTAACGGGGCCCCTTAAACGAGATATCCATCTGGTTCCAAGGCGACATTGATATTGTCGGGAATCGTTTCTGCGAGATCCTGTCCCTCCGTCCCACGCCCATGAACCCAATACATGCCAAACCATCGGTGGGGTGGACACCGTACGCCGACACCCATCCATAGACCTACCCCCGCGATGATTGTCGATATGTTCATTGACATGTGCCGTTCAGTGCGTATTGAATGGGGGGTTCAACCCAAGATCCGAGGTTTCTTCGTATTATACCTATCTACAAGCTCGGCATACGAGTACGTGTCGTCACAAGAAATCGACCCCTTGAATGGAATTATAACTACGGTTCGAGAATCAGGCTTACAGCCATACCAATTGGCCCCTGCCTCAAGACTGTGCAGCACGGTTCAATTGGAACAACACATCCTTCACGTCCGGTCGTTCGCTGGCGTTCATCAGCCAGCAACGTTCAATGATCTTCCACAATCCCCGAGTAAAACCAAGGCCCTTTGCTCTCTTCGGTTTCTGTGGTCGATCACCTCTCATGATCGCATTCATCACCGCACCTATGTCGGCAATGTTCCAATAAGGAACGGCCCCACAAAGAACCTGGTGGCATGAGAGTCAAATAATTGCGAGAGTGGTAACGGTTACATCAATACGAACTTCATATACCACCATCCCGAGAGCGTAACAGTCAGATTGTTTCGTCGGTCGGCAGTCGGCAATTCCAAACCTATCCGGATCGAGTAATTCTGGGCTCATCCACCGAATAGTACCACCTGCGGTGAACGACATGAGAGACATTTTTGAAGCCACAGAGATCAAAGAGCCATTGGCTGCAGCGCGGCGGTCTACACTGACG
>Ga0307515_10022411_pt1 | contig 11132 bp, 10 predicted proteins | sample 17_EM_MG_FD_194513 | JGI IMG/M metagenome (GOLD analysis project Ga0307515, IMG submission 194513) | Populus trichocarpa ectomycorrhiza microbial communities from riparian zone in the Pacific Northwest, United States - 17_EM | ecosystem: Host-associated > Plants > Roots > Unclassified | place... | reverse complement strand
GCGCCGGGCTGTGGTTCCTGCGAATCCGCTTCTTGTCCGTAGTCATCGTGTCCATCATGAGTTGATCGTGGACACGATCGTTGGCGGCTCAGCCAGCAGGTTCAAGATGGCATGCCAAGCCGCTTACAGAGCTTGAGCGCGTCCTGCGCCTGCATCGCAATGCGTGCTGCAAAGCTCGGCTTGCTGGTGTCGGCCTTCAGGAAGGCCGTCATCGCGGCCTTGTCAGCGTCGCTTCCCTTGATGCCCACCGTGCCATCGCTACTCACCGAGAACTCGACAGCGCCGGACAGTTTGATGCCCGACTTGCTCATGGCAGCCCGCAGGTCACCGGCCAGCGCCGTCTGCTGCTTGTCGAGCGCGCGCCCTGCCACGGAGGCATCGTGCCTGCCGGCCGCAGCTTGCAGCGCCGCCTGCGTCACGGCCACCTTGGTGCTCGCGTTCGTGCTTCCGGTTGCCGAGGTCGTGCTGCTGCCAGCGGACCCGGCGTTCTGCGAGGCCTGGGCGGTCAGATAGGTCAGAAGCGAATTGCTGCTGGCAAGTGAAATCACGGAGTTCTCTCAGGGTTGCCAAGTCGGCGCAGAGCGCCATCGTGCAGGGACAGGTGGCGGCGCGATCAGAGCTGAAGACATGGGTTCGACCTGCACTTCGGTCTTGACAGACTAGGCGAGAGCGCAGGGCGAAGGCCTTCGCGTTCGCAGGGGCAATGAGTCGGCTTACGACCCATGGCAGTCATCTGCGAAGGTGTTCCGCTGGATCAACGAGAAACATGCTTTCGCAACGCATGCCCTAGTAGTCACATCACTGCCTCATCTGTGGGCGCTTGATACTGAGCAGAGACTCGTCTCTCATACCTAACGATCATCCGCGTTACATCCGGGTCACCTAGGCGGGCCTCCGCCTTGCGAAGGCAATTCATAGCGGAGTCGTACACCACCATGGAACCAGAAAGGCGGAACACTTCAATTCCGACCTCGCAGTAGGCTCCCAAGATTGCTTTGTTGCTATCGAATTGGGTAACCGCACTCGCCGCAAGCTCTCTCGCTTGGTCCAGGATCACTTCTCGATCTTCTCGCATCAGATCCGGTGTATGAACTGCGCGAGCGATCATCAACAGAATGCGATAGCGCACCACGGGGCCGTCTCGACGGAAATCCTTTTCAAAAATGCGGATCTCTGACTCCGCCTTCTCGAACTCCCCTTGATCGATCAAATTGCGAATCAGTCTATGCCTCGGAACACGCTCACCTGGCGCTATCGACATCATTCGACGAAGGAGCCTGTTCTGGACAACTTTGTCTGGGATAACGGCCAGGCCGGATTCTGTGTTGCACAGCTCGCGAATAGTCCTGATCTCAATGTCGTAGGTTGGAGATATCTGGTCGATGACCTTCGAAAATAGATCCGTTAGAGAGGCTACATCTGCGAACTTGTACTTTGCAACGATCCCAGCAATTACGTAGTGCCTCACTCGCCAACCGTAGATGCCTTCCTTTTCATCAACGCTGTACTCGCTGATGATCTCAGCGAGTCGAGCAAGCACCGCAGATATGTCGTTGGCTGAAATCCCCAACAATCTCACAACAAGCTGTCGATGGACCTTTATGCCGGCATGCTCCATCGCAGCTACAAATCGATAGACCTCCTGCTCTGGAGGCTGCAGGCCAGCGTACTCGCGCAAGATGATGTCGTCGAACTTCTCTGACGCAAAAATGTTCTTGAGGCAAACGAACATGTCGGCCTCGCATCGATCGACCAATCTCCGCCGCTGTTCATGACGAGAGAAGCCTCCGAATCCTGCTTCGACAAGCGCCCTCATTTCGGAAACGGACTCGACGAGGGAAAGAAGTCGATCAATCTCTGTTCCATTTAACTGAGACAGCGAGAGTTCTGGACCATCAAGATAGAGGTTTGGTGTCTTTACTCGAGGGCCCCAGTGATTCCTCGTCGAAGCAAGGATGAGTCGCAGACTGCGACATCTTCCAGCGGATAGACGGTCAACCAAGTCATTTATCGCGTATAGATTTGAATGTGCTTCATCTATGAAGAGTGCGCCAACTTTCCCCTTCTTTTCAAGCCTTGCGGCCACTTTGAGCCAATCGTCGACATTCATGGAGTGATCGCTCTTGTGTTCCCACGCAAGTAGCCCTGCATTTCGCAACTTCAGCATAAGTTGCCGTGCTGCAGTCGTCTTTCCTACTCCGCTGGCCCCCAGGACTACGACGCACAGAGAAGAGTTCGTGCATACACGTGAGAACAGTTCCGCAACAACCGTCCGCTCGAACGTCAGGCCTCTGGAAATATCCGGATATCGCGCGGGCCAACCGTTGAAGATTGCACTTATGTCGGCCCGTGCCGGATCGAGTTCCTCGTCCACGCACAGGGTTACTGGTCGAAGCGCGGGACTTGCCTCAAGAAAGTCGTCCGAATCTTTGTTAACCGATGTGTGCTGGGGGCCGTTCTTAGCAAGTTGCAAGAAGAAGTCATCAAGCCCTCCGAATGCCACACGCAATCCTCTGGCTTCGAAAAGTGCAGCTCGGTTCTCGTCTTTTGTGTAGAGCAGCAGCGAAATCTTTCCTCCGCCCATTGCTTTCTGATTGATTGCGATGGCCTTTTGCACCACCTCACGAAGATCTGGATCAGCTAGAGACTGACCAACGATGACAACATTTGTGCCGCTTGTGAGGTCTAAAGCAAGTCTTAGATAGAGTGCTTCACGGTATTCCTGAGTCAAGTCATAGTCGTGATCCGTGAGGATCAGTCTTGATACATTGCCATCAGACGCGTCTTTGTGAAGCGTGCCGTGGATCTTGAAGAGTTTGGTCGCGCTTGGGTCTGCATGCACCGTGAAGTCAAAATTTGACGAATAGGTGATAAGAGGCTTTCCGGCTTTTTCATACGCGTCTTCGACAAGCAAATCGTAATTTGTCGAGAAGATGCTCTTCCACGGATACAGAGGCAAGTTCAATACCGAGCCTTTGGGTTTGAGGCCTTTGAATGCCTCTCGAACCACCTGGACAACGTCTTTTCGGTTTCGCTTTCTTTCTGCGAGACCAGAGATTTCGGCCAGGGTCAGGCCGTCGGCAGCAATCTTGAATTCGACCGCAAGTCTGTCGACGAGCTGCGCGACAGATGGCGCTCCGGAAGGAACGGCAGCGCCGGCTCCAAATATGAGGACGGTATTGGAAGGACTTATTTGCTCAACAAGCTCTTGCAGGCTAGAAGACATTTTCTCTCCCCTGATGACTAATTGCATTAGTTGGCGACTCGTGGGCTCTAAGTCGGACGCGTTCCAGTTTGACGCCTGCTGCTCACTTGTGCAGCAACGCTATGGCAGCCGGCGTGACGCTGGTCACGCTGCGGCTTAGGCAAGTTTGATGATGCGGCGGTCGCGATCGGCCTGTAGCAAAGCCGAGGCAGGCATCGATTGCTCAAAGGCACCGGGCCAAGCCTTGCACGCCAACAATTCCCGGCTACTTCAAGGCAAACATCGGTTGCTCGAAATGCAAGACCCGTGTGCATCGACCTTCAATGCACACCTCGCTGAACTGGTAGAGCAGGGCAGCGGTCGGCGCGGCGATCCAGCCAATCAAGCATCCATGCGAGTGGCAGCCGCGAAGAGGCGGAACAGCTCCCGCTGCCACGGAGGGTCGCCTTCCACCGCGGTGTGCACAAGCACGGTCTGGGTGACCCGGTCCACCAAGAGCCGCTGCCCGTGGTGGCCGTTCATCATCATCCAGCTGCCATCGGCCTTGGGGTGCCAGAAGAAGCACTTGTAGCCCATGCCGCGCATGCCCACGCCGTGCCGCACTTGTGCGTCTTTGTCGGACCACGTGGTGCACTCGCGCACCCATGCTTCGCTGACGATCTGGCGGCCTTCCATGGCGCCGTTCTGCGCGAGCATCTGGCCCAGGCGCGCCCAGTCGCGCAGCCGGGCGCCAAAGCCGATGCAGTTGAATTCCTTCTCCTTGCTGTCGCAGAACCAGGAGGCATCGGCCTCGGCGGCCAGCGGCCGCCACAGCGCCTCTTGGCAGAACTGCGCCAGCGTGCCACCGCTGACCTTGCGGATCACCATGCCGATGGTCAAGGGGCACAGTTCGTTGTAGTTGAAGCGCGTGCCGGGCGGCTCGCCGACGGCCGTCCATTCGCGCACGGCCGCTTCGCAGTCGGCGCCATGGCCGGTCAGCATCTTGGGGTACAGCCACGCGTTGTCGCGATCGTGGAGGATGGCCGCACCGCTCGACATGTTGGACAGGTTGCGCAACGTGATGCCGCCGTGCATCGTTCCCTTGAGTTCCGGCACGTACATGTCGGGCGTGTCGTCGAGCGAACGCACCAGGCCGCGGTCGAGGCAGATGCCCAGAAGCAGCGAGGTGACGCTCTTTGCCATCGACCAACTGGTCATGCGCATCTCGGGTGTGCGATCGAACTGGTAGCGTTCGAAGAGGATCGTGCCCTTGCGTGCGATCAACAGGCCCGTCGTGGGCCAGGTCTCGAGAAAAGCATTGAAGGTGTCCGTCGTCCCGGTGCTGGACGTGTACGGCGGTGGATCGCGCAGCTCGACGCGCAAGGGGCTGGCCGGTGCGCTGGTCGCGATCACATGAGTCGGGAAAATCTTCTCGAAACCGCCGGAGTAGTTGCCGACGCGCCGGGCCTTGTCCGTCCAGTCCCGCCCCGGCCCCCAGCCGCTCGGGTAGCCGAAGTGCTGCACCCAGTCGGATGCAGCGGCGAACGATGTGTCAGCCAACCAAGGCATACACAGCAGCGTGGCTACGAGATCGCGACGTTTCATGGAAGACGGAAGAGTCGGGTTGCGGTTTTATACGCGAACCGGACCATCGATCGCTCAACTCAAGCGATCAGCCCGCGAACAGCTGCCCTGGCCGCTGCACGTCCGCCAGCGGCGCGGACTGGGGTCATCATGATTCGCGGTGTCGACCCACTGCGCCCTGCCGCGCATAGCGCCGCCCGTTGAGCCATGCACCTACCCAGGTCGAACGAACCAACCCTTGGTAGCTGAGCAGCAGAAGCAGCATGGCGATGCCGAGGACGAGCGGGAACTTCAATGCCGAATGCAGGGGCCAGTCTTGCATTGCTGCCTGCAGCCCGAACACGATGGGCAGGTGCACGAGATAGATCCAGTACGAGGCGTCTGCGAGGTAGCGCCGCCAGGGTGCCGGCCGGGACAAGAAGCGCTGGGCCGCGCCGATGATCGCGAACGTCCAGCACCAGCCTGCCGCGCCATAGCCGAGCGCATACGCCGCACGGCGCCAACCGGACAATTCAGCGCTGCTCATGGTGAGGCCCGCCATCGCGAGGCAGGCGCTTGTGAGGATTGCGGCCGCAACTGCGTACACCAGCGCGTGGCGCGACATCATGTTCAAGGCTTGTGGCTGACGCCGCAGCAGCCAGCCGAAGCTCAGGGCCACTCCGAAGGCGACCAGGGCGGGCACGTTCGGCAGCAGTGAATGGTCCGGCGTCGGGATGCCGACCCATGCGTACCAATGAGGGTGCGCATACAAGGCCAGCGCGACCGGTAGCGCCAGAACCGTGGATGCCAACGGCGTGGTGCAGATTCTTGCGACAACGGCATCGGCAAGCGACCGCAGCCTTTGGCCCTGTGTCGGCAATGCCCGTAGCAGCACTGAGCGCATCGCGAGCAAGAGCGCGTAGAGGCCGAGCAGCACGTACAGGAACCAGAGATGCGCGAGTGGGAACGGCAAGACCGTTCCGGCCGTTGGCTTTGGCGTAGCCAATGGGGCTCCGGACTTCACCGCCGCCAGGTACATCGCAGCCACGATCGCCGGGAGCACCAGGGGCCAGAAGACCACCAAGGGCGCGAGCACCCTCTTGGCGCGGTTGAGCCAGAACCCTTTCGCACCTTGCCTGTGATAGAGCATGTGGGCGAAGAAGCCGGCGACCACAAAGAACGAGGTCATTCGAAACGTGTGGATCACGAAGAAGAGTGATCCGACTCCTGCGCTTGGCGAGTTGTCGACGATGGGCCAGCCAACGGAGCCGATGCCGGGGACGAACGACATCGCCGCATGCAGCGCGACACCAAGGAGAAGCGCGAAGGCGCGAACTGCATCCAGCGCGTGCACGCGCTCCGAGGTCTCCATCTGCGCTCCCTGGTGTCGTTGTAGTGCGGCGGATGGTACGCGTGCCGCTCAATCGGTCGACGCCCACGGAGCGGTTTGTCGGATCAGGGCGGACCACGATCTCACCCCTGCCAGGGACCGGGAAATATCACCCTCGCAGAGCCCACGTGCCTACCATGCCTCGCAGCACTCACACCCAAGGAGCTCGCCATGGAAACCCAGGAAATGCATCGTGGCCGCCTGATCGACCACATCCAGCTCGTCGTGCGCGACCTGCCTGCCAGCCAGCGTTTTTACGAGGCGGTGTTCAAGGTGCTGAAGGTGCCGATGGGCGGCACCGGTGACGACTACTTCTGGGCCGACGAGTTGTTCGTGTCCACGGCGCAGAGCAGGGCGGCGCAGGGCGTGCTCACCGGGCGCCACCACCTGGCCTTCCAGGCGCAGGACAGGGCGATGGTCGAGGCCTTTCACGAGGCAGCGCTCGCGAACGGCGGGCGCGAGAACGGCAAGCCGGGCGAGCGCCCGTACCACCCGGGCTACTTCGCCGCTTTCGTGCTGGACCCGGACGGCAACAACATCGAGGCGGTGTTCCACGGCCCCGCGAAGCGCAGCGCGCCGTCGGTGCGTTTGACGTTCTGAGCGAGCGCGGCATCGCACTTGGGCGCGCTCTGATCATCGCTGGGGCTGAGCCTTCGACTGGGCTCAGGACCGGGCCTGTCGAAGCCAGCGCAGTGCACGCCGCACCCTTCGACAGGCTCAGGGCGAACGGAGAGGGCTGAGGTGCGTCAATAACGGCGGTCAGCTAACGGAGATGGCTGACGTGCGTCACTGACCAGCGGTCAGCTTGAACACCGAAACCACCTGCACAAGCTCTTGCGCCTGGAGCTTCAGGCTCTCGGCGGCTGCGGCGCTTTCTTCCACCAGCGCTGCGTTCTGCTGCGTGACCTGATCCATCTGCGTCACGGCATCGCCCACCTGGGACACGCCCAGGCTCTGCTCGACGCTGGCTGCGGTGATCTCTTGCATGATGTCTGTCACGCGTTTGATGGAACTCACGACCTCGGTCATCGTGACGCCGGCTTTGTCGACCAGGGCCGTGCCTTGCTCGACGCGGGTCACGCTGTCGTTGATGAGTTTCTTGATCTCCTTGGCGGCCTCGGCCGAGCGGCCTGCCAGGCTGCGCACCTCGGAGGCCACGACCGCGAAGCCCCGGCCCTGCTCGCCGGCGCGCGCGGCTTCGACCGCCGCATTGAGCGCAAGGATGTTGGTCTGGAACGCGATGCCGTCGATCACGCCGATGATGTCGCTGATCTTCTTGGAGCTGTCGTTGATGCCCTTCATGGTCTGGACGACATCTCCAACGATGGCGCCGCCCGAGACGGCGACCGTCGAGGCGCCTTGGGCCAGCTGGTTCGCCTGCTTGGCGTTGTCGGCGTTCTGCCGGACGGTGGCGCCGAGTTGTTCCATCGACGCGGCCGTTTCCTCGAGCGCCGATGCCTGCTGTTCGGTGCGCTGGCTCAGGTCGAGGTTGCCTTGGGCGATTTCAGAGCTGGCGGTGGCCACGGACTCGGAGCCTTCGCGAACGCGCACCACGATGCCCGAGAAGCTGTCTCGCATCGACTTGATGGCGTGCAACAGGCTGGACTGGTCGTTGGGCTTGAGGGCGATGTCGGCGCTCAGGTCGCCGGCGGCGATGCGCTGGGTGATCTGGGTTGCGTAGGCCGGCTCGCCGCCGAGTTCTCGCAGCAGGCTGCGGGCCACCACGAGGCCGATCGCGAGCAACACGGCCGCGAGGAGCAGCGAACCGACGGACATGCCGATGACGCGCTCGGCAATGGTGGCGTTCACGGTGTCGATGTACACGCCGGAGCCGATGACCCACCCCCAGGGCTCGAACCCTTTGACGTACGACACTTTCTGGACCGGCTGCTCGCTGCCCGGCTTGGGCCACATGTAGAAGACGAAGCCGGCGCCGCTGGCCTTGACGGTGTTGACGAACTCCACGAACAGGCGCTTGCCGGTGGGGTCTTTGTTCTCGGTGAGGTCTTTGCCGTCGAGTTCGGATTTGATGGCATGCATCACCATCTTGGGCTGCATGTCGTTGACCCAGAAATACTCTGTGCCGCTGTAGCGCAGCGCCTTGATGGCGGCGAGGGCGCGTTGCTTGCCTTCTTCCTCGCTCAGCTTGCCCTTGCTCACCTGGTCTTGAAAGTGCACGAGGAGGCCATGGGCGACTTCGACCGTCTGGCGCACGCTGCTCTTGCGCTCGTCCAGGATGAGCTTGCGTTCCGAGGCAAGGAAGGCGGCCGCCAGGATGACGATGCCCAGCAAGGCGCTTCCAATGACCAGCCCGAGTCTCTTGGTGATGTTGAGGGAATTCAGTCTGAACATGGGTGCCTCGATGGCGGTCTGGTGTTGATGTACGGATTGCAGGTTGATAAGAGCCGTGCCCACGAAGGGGGCTTCCATCAAGCTGTTTTCGACACACATCAGACACAACTTGAGACGCAGAACGCGATATCTGGCCGCATTCCTTGGGCTGTGGGATGCATTCGCGCTACCGGGCATGCATTGCTGTTTTTTGAATTGACTCTCCCCAAAGGGGCGAGGGAGCAAAACGCGGGCGCAGCAGAAAAACTCTTACCCTCTCAGCCCACCACCAATGCCCGCTCAACCACCCACACCACCGCCGACCCGGCAGGTGCCCTGTGCAGCGGCATGTCCACCCAGGCCCTGTCGGCGGCGGGGAGGCTGCGGTAGAGAAAGTCGCGCTCGTTACCGGCCTCGCCTGCGATGAAGAGCTGCGAGGTGATTTCGCCGAAGCTCGGGTGCCGCAAGCGCACGTGGATGTGCGGCGCGCGGCCGGGGTAGGGCACGGGCTTGATGGTGCGGAAGCGGTAGACGCCCTGCGCATCGCTGCGCGTGCTGCCGAAGCCCTGGAAGGCTTCGTCGACTTTGCTGCCGGCGCCGCGCGGGTGGCGGTAGCTGCCGTACACGTCGCATTGCCAGATCTCGATCTCGGCACCGTCGATGGAGCGGCCGCGGGTGTCGACCACGTGGCCGCCGAGGTCGAGCCACTCGCCGAGGGCGCGGGGGGCGTCGCGGCCGGTCGAGCGTGTGACGCGGGTGAGGTCGGCGTCCCAGTCGAGTTGGCGCGAGCGCCATTCGCCCGAGGGGTAGAACGGCCCTTCGGTCATGCCGGGCAACTGGGCCAGCGCGAGCGAGGGCAGGGCGAGCATCGTGCCTGCAGTCGCGAGGCGTTGGAGGCTGCGCCGCCGCGCTGCGCGATCGGGAGGCGGTGTCGTCATGGGCATTCGAGTGGGGCGTCGATCCGAGGTGGCCTCCAGCCGGTGGCCTTGCCGGGTGATCTCGTACTACTTCATCACCATGCAGGCCGCCGCGGCTAGCGGCCGAGCTGTGCCAAGGCGGCGCGCAGGCCTTCGACACCGCCGACGCGCTGGTCGTTGATGAAGACCTGCGGCATCTGGCGCACTGCCGGGCCGCACTTTTCGTAGAAGGCCAGGCGATCCGATTCGTCCTCGATCACGACCTCGTTGAACTCGAGCGATCGTGACTTGAGCAGCATCTTGGCGGCATCACATTGCGGGCAGGCGGATTTGGAGTAGACGTCGATCTTCAGGTTCATGCGTGTCAGTTTATTGAGGTTTCATAGTTTGCGACAGTCTCCGATCCGTTCGCACTGAGCTTGTCGAAGTGCCTGCACCGAGGTACGCGCTGGCTCCCTTCGACAGGCTCAGGGCGATCGGAAATACAGGCTCAGCCCGAACGGAGTGTTGTATCCCCATGGCAGCTGTTGATTCGGGCCTGTTCACACCGAATGAGCACCCGCGCCGGCACACTATGCGGAGCCCCACCATTGCTTGACGCACATCCCGATGCACTACCTCAGCTTCGACCTCAGCGACGACGCCGAAGGCGTCACCACGCTGGAAGCCATGGCCTCCACCTCGGCCGAGCAGCATGCTGCGGTCATGGCCGAGGTGCAGCAGGTGCTGGACTGGGCCTGGCAGCGCTTTCCTCACACGCACGGCCAGGCCGATGACGGCATGGACTGGGACCACGACCTGCAAGTGAACGTGGAGGGCGGGGAGTGGCACGCGGTCACGCTGACCCTGACCGGCTCACCGCGCTTCATTGAAGAATTCTTCGCAAGCTTCGGCGACCCGAGCAGCTGAACTGCCTGGCGCTTCGCCTGACAAGGAACAACCAACCATGCCCATTCCAAAAGCCCAGCCGCTGAAGGTGGAGGCGCCGCACGCCGGCGGCGTGTCGGCGCTGCTCATGGCACCCGCGGGCGCCACCGCGTGCTACGTGTTCGCACACGGCGCAGGAGCCGGCATGGCGCACCCGTTCATGGCGGCGTTGGCCGGTGAGCTGGCGCAGCGCGGCATGGCCACCCTGCGCTACCAGTTTCCTTTCATGGAGAGCGGCAGCAAGCGCGCCGACTCGCCGGCGGTGGCCCAGGCGACCGTGCGCGCCGCGGTGGCCGAAGCACGCCGCCGTCTGCCCCAGTTGCCGCTCTTTGCCGGCGGCAAATCGTTCGGCGGGCGCATGACGTCGCAGGCGCAAGCTGCGTCACCGCTGGAAGGTGTGCGTGGCCTCGTGTTCGTCGGCTTCCCGCTTCACCCTGCCGGCAAGCCGGGAGTGGAGCGCGCAGCGCATCTGGCCCAGGTGCAGTGCCCGATGCTGTTTCTGCAAGGCTCGCGCGACGCGCTGGCCGACTTGAGCCTGCTGCAGGGCGCCCTCGCGCCGCTGGGGGATCGCGCAACCCTCTCGGTGTTTGACGATGCCGACCATGCGTTTCACGTGCGGGCACGCAGCGGCACCACCGATACAGCCACCTTGACCGCGCTGGCCGATGCGGCAGCGGAGTGGGTTGCCTCCTTGAGTCACTACTGTCCGGTTAAACGAGGCTCGTCACGCCGATTCACAAGCATTGGCGCGGCCTAGCGGCCGATTTTGTTTGGTGCCGATTTGAACTTCGATCTTCCAAAACCGCGTACTTTCCCGGGC
>Ga0307515_10022410_pt1 | contig 11133 bp, 1 predicted proteins | sample 17_EM_MG_FD_194513 | JGI IMG/M metagenome (GOLD analysis project Ga0307515, IMG submission 194513) | Populus trichocarpa ectomycorrhiza microbial communities from riparian zone in the Pacific Northwest, United States - 17_EM | ecosystem: Host-associated > Plants > Roots > Unclassified | place... | reverse complement strand
GAAAAGATACTCGCCGTTATAGTAGTCTTTGTTCCTAAGACGGAAGTTAAAAAACCTTCGCGTTAAATTATCTAGCTATTTAGCAGTTGTATAATACGCCCTAAGCAACAAGATATCTTATATAAATTGTCCTAATAGGAAATTCCTGGTGTTGACCGCGTATATTTTAATATTAAATAAGCGGCGTTAACCAAACTAGAGCCTCTAAACCGCGTATTAAATAGTAAAGAAAAGGGAGCTTATCTAGGATATAAGGTTATTAGATTCCTCCCCGCTAAAATAAGATTTGGTTAGATGCATATATAGCAATTCTATTGCTCTATACTTTCCTAGTATTAGAATATTAGTTCGGCTGCTTTCCTATAATTTAGTAATACTCGCTATAAAAGCTATTACGCTCTTGTTATTTATTCCTAAGCTAGCCTTATTAAATATCCGAAACAAGTACTATAGGATAGTATTAAAGTTTAAAGATTTGGTACTAAAACCTGCTGGCGGATAAAACAGTGTTGGTCTAGTAGGTGAATTGTTTAATACCCTAATCTAAAAATCGATCTAACTCTACTTGTCCTTCCTACGGGCCTTAAATCTAAGCTCTATTTGTACTTAAAAAGCTACAGTATAATCTTCGTCTACGTTAAGGCAATTCTTATACTTGTAGTATTCTTCGCTCTTAAAATCGGGGTTATACGGCCATTGCAGATAGGCTTCTTCAAGTAGAATAAAGTAGTTATCGGCGTAGAGAATTCTAAAAGGGCTAGTAGCTTACTTATAGCACTCCTTAGCAACCCTCTACAACACGTTCTAATCGCTAGTATTATTAAGAACTTCCTAAATAATGTCTTTAATCTGTTTATTAAAATGCGATAAGAGTTCCTAAATGGGAGGCCTTTTAGAAATAATAGCTGCGCTCTAGCTTTTAAGTAACCTAAGATATATAATAACAGAGCATTCCGTCGCTTCGTTAAGTGCATTAATAGTAGTTTTAAGATTAGAAGTAATGTTTATAAGCTTTTTAATTCCCTTACGGAGCGAGCATACCTCCGTAATAGGTAGGTTACTAAAGGAATTTGCATTGTCAGCTAGGGATTTAACAGATTGCGCTTGTGAGGTAATAGTGTTAGTAGATTAAATAAGCATTTAGATGGCCTCCTAAAGGGAGGCCGATAGCTATATTTTAAGCAGAGGCGTTCCTATCTATAATCCTAAGGTGCGTTCTTAATAATGCTTAAATCGCGGACTAAACCCGCTATATCCTTAATGCTAGTCTAAAATATTTAAAAGCTATCTGTATAATATAAGCAAAGTTAGGGAATTTAATCCTAGCCAGACCTCTTAAGTAGGGTTTATATCTGCACGTAATATAACGTGCAGTATAGCTTATGCTGCTTACTTAAACTAGTTAGAACTAGGGGTGCTGGCTATTAGTTAGTAACTACTTACTATATATTATGGATTATATCGCTTCCCATAAAAATATTTCTTACTATAATAGCGTGTATAGCTTAGGTCCCTAATTAGTATGCTTAAATCCTATATGTCCTTAAAATCCCATTTACCGGTAGCTCCTATATCTTTAAGTACGCTAGCCCCTCTCTCCTATAATAGAGTAGCCTATATTCTAAGTATATCTAGAGGGAGACCTTGCGCCAGTACCTAGCTAGCTTAGTCTATATTAGCAGTTATAGTAGTAATAGGGAGGGAATTAGTGGACGGCTAATAATGGCTATATACGCTTAAATTCTAAAAATAGCCAACCTATTCATAACCGCTTAAGTAAGAGAGGAAGCTTTTAGAAGAACGCGCTATAATATAAAATATAGTACGAGTAGCTAATATACAGTATCCCATCGTGTAAGCACGCTAAATTGTTACGCTAAAATATAGAGCATACCTCGGCATGGAGAAACTTTAAAATATATACTTTTAAGAGCTAAGCGTCTTTAAATCTTAGAATTATTCTTCTCTTCTAAGAGGAGTACTGTGTTAAGGTACCGAAATAATATATTATGTAAATACTTATAGTAGAGCAGGGGTGTAAAGTAAATATAGTTCTAATTTGCGACTTAGTCAATTAAAATATAAGCACAGCAAAATAGTCGCGTAAGCCTATGCAATTAGATTATCTATAAACGAGAATCTAAAGCTAAGGAAAGAAAAGGAGAAGAAGAGTAGCGCCGTTTAGTGTTTTATAAGATCTTCGCGTTACGTAATCGCAATATACGGCAATCTGTGGCAACTTACTAGTATGATGTTTTGCTAGTGCCGTAACATTCTAAACGCTTTAAAAAGAACGACCAACAGCATAATTAAGAGCGCTGTATTTTTTTAGCCGTATAATAGCTTTCTAAGGAGAAATATCTAAAGAATAGTACTATATTATTTATAACTTAATAGAACTATAGGGTGGGAGGTTAGGATGCCTAAATAATAGATTTATTCCAGTATAGGTGGTTTTCCGCCACGTATAAAGGGACGTTAGTAATTATAGCAAATGCCTATAGCCGTATGCATGGGCCATTTTAGTTGCCCTAGGAATTATTCTGGTTGGCTAGGGAAATTCAAATTAAAGAAATTCAGAACTTGCCTAACCTATAATTTCTCTTTCTCCCTCTTTTGCCTACGCCTGCGCCAAAACACAAATATAGCTCTGTACCCCTCTAGCAAAATGCAATTCGGCTCGCGTATTTAAGTTCGCTTAATTTTTATTGGCAATTATAGCGAACGCCTCTGTTTGCAGTTAGCTTCCCTTTATAGCGTTATAATCTTTGTTAATATCGTGAGGTTTCTACCTATACGATATTACCAAATTCTATCGGCAATTGTAGAGATAGTATTGTATTCGCGTTTTGGCGGAGGTATAGGCAAAAAGAGAGAAAGAGGAAGCGTAACGTACGTTAGACAAGTTTGGTTGCTTCAATTTAATTTATAGTATAGCAGGTTAGAATAATAAAAAATAGACACGTTAAATACATTAAGGGTTATCTAGTTAACATTGTTAAGGCGCTATTTTGCCTCTAAATAATATACGATTTAAAACCTGCGGGAACTAAACTGAAGGGATATATATACTAGTTCGTTGCTTCTTACCCCATTTTCGCTATTAGTTAATTATAAGTCCTAAACGCTCTGTCTATTTCCCTAAGCCACCCTTTATATCTTACTTATATCCGCTTAATTATCCTAAGTATTAGGCTATACGCTACTTTGAAGATTATATAGTTTGTTACTCTGCTTATATTAAACCTTTTCAATTCTTATACTAAGAGGGGCTTAGCTATACTAGAAGTATCGATTCCTATATTTAGCCCTTAGGTAATTGCTTTTACAGTATAGCGAACCAACGTATTTACCTTAAGATCCCTTTTTAATTTTAAGCAGTCTAAGTACTACTAAAAACTATAAAGGAAAAGTTCCCGCAAAAACGATTTCGGCAAGACTACCGACACTCCATTAGACTTTATAAAAATAATTATAAGAGCATAGAGTAAAGAAGTAAATTATAGTATAAAAAGGCGTATGTCTATAAAGAGGGCTAAAGAGAGTACTATAATAGAAGGGGATAAGATAAGTATTATATAGGATACGTAGGCTATAGTGCGGAGGTATAATAGCCTTTAAGAAAAAAATACGTGTATATATAACGATGACAATTCTTTCCTAGCGTTGTAAAAAAATGCCAGTGCTTCCATTCTATAGTAATAGAGAAGCAAAAGCTAGCTTAGCTAGTCCTCTTTAATATCCAGTATTAGATAGAGAAGACTATAAAATAACCGCAATAAGCGATCCTTCTCCCTAGTATCTCCTACTACATGCCAAATAAGCCTTTTAGGTGTAATATTAACATTGCCAATCTATATATTATTAATAGGTCTCTAAAAATCTCAAACTTAATTTAGATTTATAACCACTTTAACCGATTTTAGATTGTTAAACCCCAAGTATTTGAAATCGTAGAGGTATACTACTATCATTGCTATATTGCAACACCGAGCTATCCTAGATATAAAAGTGAGGTCTAAATATTTAATTAAGGGATAAATCTTTAGGTGAGGTAGAAATATACATAGCTCTAATACAGTACGTAGGGATTTGTAGGGCTTAAGGAGGAAGGTATTTTCTCTATAAAATACCTTAAGAGCCTCTAGTATAAATGTTCTGCATATTAGTATTGGCTCTAGCAGCATTTTCCTTAAAATAATAGAAGAACGCCAGCAGATTGGCCTTCTAAAAATAATAAGATAATGAAAGATTTATAGACGTAGCTTATAAGGGAGATCTAAGATACTAACTCTAGGTTAGGGGGGTTTTACTACTCCGGAAGTGGAATTCAAACTAAACGAGTTACTATATGTTATACTTATTACGTAAAAGAGTGCCGAGGATGACTTTAAAATTAAGAAGGAAAGAGGAAAGGCTCTAAGCTTTAAATTATAACAGGTCGCTCGCAAAACCGGCTTCCACCCTCTTGAAAATTTGCCCACTTTCTACCTACCTGCTCCCTCTACTCCCTCCTTACTCTAGGTGTCAATGCTATTACCATCATTTCTTACGTAACTATAAATATTAAGATTAGTATCTTTAGTAGAAATAAATAAAAGATAGATAAGTAATTCACCTTTCTTTTAACTACCTCTTAGTATTTAAGGCTAGGCTAATAGCTATAAAGCATTTTTAATTAATTTGATTACTTTCTAAACCATAAGTATATAAAGTTTAATTTAGTATAAATAGCAGTAACTGGGCTAAAACTTTTTCTTAGCCCTTTTTATATATCTAAAGCCCGGAAAAGCATTAAAAAATCTTTTAACTCCTTAAGCAAGGTAGCTGCCCTTAAGTTTGCCATTCCTCTATAGCCAGTTCGTTAAAGATAGATTTTATTAAAGCGGTGCTACATTTAACGGTTTTATGACGTAGTATCTTAAGTTCGCCGTCTTATAGACGGCTATAAAATTTTACCCTTTTATTTGTTTCTAATAGGTCCATATCTATATATAAGGCTAGATGGAATATAGGAGGACCTTTTAGCTCGCCTTTAAAATAAAAAGTTAGTAGTCTTATCGGGAGGGATTAATCTCTAACAGTAGTAGCCTAAGTAAAAAAATTTCTTAAGCCAAATTAGAGGTAAAAATTCTATTAATATTCTCTATAGTAAACTATAAGACTCTTATTACGCATAGCTTAGCTAACTTAGCTAAGTATAGAACTAGTGACCTTATTAGGCCTTTCTGGGGGTTTAGCTCCGTATAGCTATAATTAGTCAATAGAGATTAATAAGGTTCTATAGTAAAGGTTAGGATTTAATACGTTAATAGAAATTAAGGTTCCTTTATAGAGATTCTTATATATTTACTCTTATATCTTAAGTAGTAACTTTCCAAAAAGCCCTAAGGAATTCTATAGCTTTGCCATAATATCTTTAGAGCTAAGTGCTAAAGGTTTCGCCTCTTTATAGGGTAGAGATCCAATATATCGTCTCCGCTTTTTGCGTAAGCTTTAAGATAACGGCTGCCTTTACGTAGCTTGGTTTTGTTTAGGAGGTATAGCTAATGCTTAAGTAGTTAAAGAGAACTATACGTTTATAAGGAATTGGGGATAAAGATAGGTTATAGTTATTAAAAGAGCTATATAGCCAGTTTATTCTATATATTTATCTATAACCTATAACCACTAACTAGTATAACCCTCTGGTTCTAATAGTGACCTAAAGATTAAGATATAAGATAGTAAAAGGGAAAATTAATTAGAAAAGGTTAAGAGTCTAGTCCCTAAGAAGCATTAATAGTTTTAAGGATTTAGCCTATAATTAGCACGTCCTACTAAAAATTGCCTCAGCATATAATAGGTTAAGTAAGCTTGCTTAGCCTCTATAGAGGTATTTCACGCTATATAATATATACAAAATAAACACCTTAGCCCGCTACTAGGTATTATATTTAAGCCAGCACTTATTCTTTATTAACGTAGTTTAATCCATCTACTATTTCTACTCTGTTTCTTAACCTATCTATATTTATATGGCAGATAACGCGGTCTACTCCTAAGTAAGCTTATTTACTGGTTAAATATATTACCCATTAGTTAAGGAAACGCACCTATAGAGATAGATCGTCCGCTGCTTAACCTATTATTATTAATAATTCTCCTAGTATCTAAGTGGCTAGTTAGGACAGCAAAACGGTAGAATACTTTCTCCTCTTTTTAGAGTATAAACAGTTCGCTATTACTCTAAATAGATCTGCAATAAGCAGAGACCTTCGGGAGTTTACTATAGCAACTTAAGGAGTAAACGTTAGAGGGATTTATCTTAGTTTTAAGAGTAGGGAATTAGTTAATAACGATATACCGCTTATATTCCAAGGAATAAGGCCAAAATCAATAATTACCTGTTCGCTTAAGATGCACAAATATGTCGTTTATAGTAATGATATTAGCTACCTAAATTGGCTAGCAATTGGAATAATATAGAACTACAACTATAAACCTACTACTTGCAAGACTTACTTGCGGAGCTAGATAGGTACATATCTTAACCGCAATAATTGGGATAATATCTTATATCCAGAAGATAGTTGTAGAGAAATACTGCGGTATACTAACGTTAAACGTTTTACAAGCTCGGAGGTGCATTACGCCTAGCTATAACGGCGGCCAAATTTATAATCTAGGCCTAGATAAAGGCTATATATTTACTTGCATTAAATACAGCTTTAAGACCTACACGACTTGCTAGCGCGCGTAGTATAAAGGTAAAACTTGTAAATAGTACATAACTCGCATAGCCGCATAGGATACATTTAATGCGGCGTTAAAGGCCAAGATTGTATCTACGGCTAAGGAATGCCCTAGTTGTAAGAGTAAGATTGAAAAGAATAGTGGATGTAATTATATAACCTATAAGTCGTTATCCCCCTCTATTTAATTTAAAGTCAATTTACTTACTATACCTATAAGGCAGAAAATGTTACTATCAATTCTGCTAGTTCTATCTTGCTAATTATAAAGATATTTATAGGTAAGGTAATACAGCGCATATAAGCGATTAAAGTCTATATTTTAAGTAAAAGTCAAGCTATAAGGAAAAGGAAAGGCACTTAGTATATAATGGCTGCTAGTTAAACCTTATCTAGACACGCAACTATAAGCTCCTCTAATAAGTAGGTTCTTATATCAAAGCTACAATCTAGCTTAGGTACTATCCTATTACTATAGAAAGGTATAGGGTTAATTAGCAGTTTAATTAAAGGCGTCTTATTCTACCTCTAATATCCCTTAATATGGCAATTTTAGTCCTTAGGAATCGACAGAGTTCTTATAAGTAACTTGTCTGTCTAATAGATAGGTTTATTAGGCCAGTAATAGAGCTTCGCTCCTTCCTACACATACCCGCTTCCGTAGCCTCCGCCTAAGGCATTAACTATTCTTAGCTTAAGGGGTAGCTAACTCTCTTCTCGATATCTTCTAGCGAAGAGGAGACACTAAGTAATATACCTAACATTAAAAAGCTACGTAGGCTTCTAAACTTCGATAACCCTACTCTACAAAACAATACTAAAGTTTTTATACGCACTACTAAGTATTTTAAAACGAAATATAAAGCAACAGATGGCATTCTTAGTAGTAGCCTAGATAACTTTCGCTCTAAAGAACACTAAAAGGCACTTTTATAGAGGGTTTAAGTCGACTTCAAAGCTCTAGGGATTCCAAACTGTAAGCTACCTAATGCCCCTCTTTAGTTTATTACTAAATATACCTAGGATATCAATATTTGGAGGTATAGGCACAAAGGAGGCAATATCTCTACAAGCACCTAGCGCCAAGCCTATAGCTACGTAGTAGTAAGAAAGGGTAGGTAAAGCAGAGAAAGCTAAATATAACCCAGAGAGCTATTTCCATATAGTATAGCGTAGTAGGAACAGACCTATACCCAAATATTATATATTATTATATAGAGGGGGCCTAAAGGCCAAGAGAAGAGTAGGGGAGCGTAGCCAGCAAAGGTAGAAGGGGGGGAGAGCGTTTAATGTAAAACCTATTTAAAAACCCTCCTAGTAAATTAGGTAAAGACTGCTTTTAGGGATAGGGTAAGACGACTTAACGCAATAATAACAGCAAGATGCTATGCATTGCGATAGCCGAATGCTTACTTAAGTAAAAAGCAAGATATAAACCAGACCTTAATACTTCTAATGCGTTTAACGCGTAAAAAGCGATAAAGGGGGGTAGTTATAGATGTAGCAGTAAGACAATCTAACGCGACAACGATGGGATAAGACCGTTGTAATACGATAGACCGAATAAATAATAAATTCTCCATTAAATGAGTTATATAAGAAAGCAAAAGCCGTATGGCTTAAAAATGGAGAAGTTTAATATTATTGGTAGAAGTAGCAGGTGCGCGCAATCTACCAATAAATATCTTTATATAACGGCACGGGATATATATAATAATACGACATTTGCGAGTATAAAAATCGCCTTTATAAGAGAAATTAGCTAGTTAGATAGATTAAAGCCGTTCTTTATAGAGATCGAGCTAGTATATAGTTAATAAAAGTAGCGGAGTGGTAAGATATAGGGTTCTAGTCTTAAAGATAGTAATAAGATAGTAGTACGGAACTCCGATTTAGGTCGATATAATCTTATATATTTTCTCCGTTATCTAATTCTTAAGTATAACTATACTACTACTTTATTGACTTAACTAAAGACCCCTGACTCCAGCTCCGTATTTAAGCGCTCCTATCCCCTCCGGTCGTATTATACTCTATAGCAATTTTCTAGGTTCTTACTTAGGTTTAACACGACCTAAAATAACTAGGCATTTAACCAAATAAGTTCTATATTTAAGAAACTGGAACAATTATAACATTAATATATATATATCCATCATTATCCTCCCCATTATCTCCCTCCTTCCTTCCGCCACCACCGCCCCGATTATCCCTATAGATATAAGTCCTATCTACAGCTATACCATACCCGGCCTTCCGCTGCTTAATAATTATAATACTGCCTTAAACAATATATACAACTAATAGTTCCCCTTTAGCATTAACAAATACGCTAGAGGGTCTTACCTTGTTTATAATAACTAAACCTCCCTAGAGGTCAACTAAATAGTACTAACTTACGATAGCTAGACAGCTATAATAAGTTTTTAACTTTAGTTTAATGGGACCTTATAGAGCAAGGATTTTTATATTACCTGTTTGAACTTCACCTAAGGGCCGTTAACTCTCTATAAGATAAAAAACTAAATAGTTCTTACGGTAAAAGTTAGGGTTTAGCTTAATATTCTAGGATATACAGTGCAAATATATATATAGTAGGTAGAATCATTTCGCCTCGTTTAGTATTAATCGCCTTATTTAACCACAATCGTATTAACCTATAACGCCCTTTCTACCCAAAGTAGCGTAATATAAATTAGGTATAAGAGTTATAAAGCAGGTAGATAAACAGAGTTCTTATACCTTATTATCCGGTCAATATTTCTGCCTAAGGAGCTAGAGGAGCTTAAGCAGCTGCCTAAAAGGCTGTAGCTTAATATCGCAGTGTTAATCCAGAGTAGATTAGAGGAAGATGAGGAAGATAAAGAAGATAAGGTAGTACCCCCTATAGGGGTCCCTAGAGAGTGATAAAATTATATAAATTATAGAAAAATTAAGCTAACTTAGGCGAAGGCCTTTAAAGATCTCATTAAAAATAAATTGGTATTTTAGGTTATCCTAGAACTTAGCATCTTTAAGTTTTCTAAAAAGGGAGAGCACTGCTGAAAAGGGAACGTTAAATCTTTATATAGAGCTAGAATAAACACTAAGTTATATATTAAATAGGTGACGGAGTTTTCTAAAGTTATTAATGATTATTATTAAACTAGATTAATATTATAAATAATTGCCCAATTCTTATACTTACGGCTAGCTTCGTCTCTAGTCCGCACCAGAACCGTTCTCTAAACTGCTATTAAAATCGTCCTTAAAACTATCCTTAGAACTTTTTATATCACAGCTATCGAAGCTCTTATCCCTAATATTATCCCTATTATTAATACCATCCAAGTCCTTATTTGTTTTACTTTCGGATTCTATATTAAAAGCATTAACTTTAGAATCTTCTTTATTTTTCTCGCTATATATAAGCTTTTTAAGGTCTAAGGTTGTATATATAATTCTATATATTACTGCATTAACGATAAAGACGTAGTGATAATTATAATTAAGAAAATCTCCTAGATACTAGAATCTCCTAAGTTTCTTACGGATATCTCTTAATATATCACTTTTAGATAAAGGCTATAGTTTAATTTAATAAAGTTCTGTTAAGTAGGCTATTTCTTCATTTAATACTATATAACCATAATAGTTAGATAAAATGGCAGCAATCTATAAATAAGTTTCCGCTATTTTCTATAATATAATTGCTAGAAATAATGTTAGACTTCTATAAAAGAAGGGTAGGGGAGCCTACTAAGCAGTAGGTTACTTTCCTCTATTCCTTTAACCCTAGTAAAACTAAGGTGCCTATAATAGTAAAGGATGGCATATTATATAAGAGTGCTGCGCCTTAAAGATAGGCCTAGATTTCCTACTATTTTAATAAGCTTATAGAGGTCGCTCGCTTCTATAATATAAAGTATTTAGTTATAGAAGTAAAAAACGGCTTTTTAGTATATATTAGAGTGTTTAGAGAACTTACACTTCTTAATCGCCGCTATAAGCTTTAATAGTACATCGATTAATATTAAGGATTAGGTTAGGTAGACTCCGTAAATAGATTTGTAAATTAGATATATTATATCCAGGTCGTCTAATAAGTCTAACTCTATCGGTTTTAGACTTATAAGCATTTCCGCAAAAACCGAAGAGCTAGCTGCTAACCTATTTAATAATATTAAAAGTCTTAATAATACGGGATTGCTAATATAAAGTATGGTGTTACCCTCTATATTAACTAAAGTAGCTTTTAGTTATTTATATTACAAGTTTAAGTAAGGCATAATTATTATAAATAAATTTCTAAAGTATATAGAAGACATTTAAACCACTAGCATATTTCCAAAAAATTAATCTATATCCGTCAAGATTGCGGTCTTATTAAAAAAAAGTGCTGGCCTTAAAATCTCTCTTA
>Ga0307515_10022409_pt1 | contig 11134 bp, 11 predicted proteins | sample 17_EM_MG_FD_194513 | JGI IMG/M metagenome (GOLD analysis project Ga0307515, IMG submission 194513) | Populus trichocarpa ectomycorrhiza microbial communities from riparian zone in the Pacific Northwest, United States - 17_EM | ecosystem: Host-associated > Plants > Roots > Unclassified | place... | reverse complement strand
CGGCCTGGTACCTCGTTAATTCCGCTCGGATGGCGACGGCCATATATCGGGCTCGTCCACTTAGCACCCGCGTGTTGAGTGCGGTGTTTACGGGAACAACGTGTGAGGGCGTGGATCGGCGTGGGTGCAGCCCGGTGGCGACTGCGGAGAAGTGGGAACGGAGGAGCGGGACGATGAGAGCTGTCGCCGCTCTCCCCAAACAATGCCGAGTTTAACCTTGAACCCGCCTTCATTTTCACCCTCATCGACGGCAAGCACACAGCTCTTAACACCGTCACTGGTACCTCAGCCCGCCCTCGTCCAACCCGCCGCGTCCGCGATGTCCCATTTACACTCTTCGTCGCCAACCCAAAGCGGCCAAAACCCGAACAGAACGCCCCATGGAGATGGTACTCCAACCGGGCCAATCTTCGGTCACCGTCTCCCTTCCCAGCTACCCATCGAAGTTATGTTTTCCCAAATCATGTCCGCCGTCCAGCAGTCGGTACGCCCTCCTTTCCTTTCCCCTTCCGTGGCACCACCTATAGGAATATGATGTATTGATTCTTTGCTAACTACTCCCTTCTTAGAACGCTGAAGTCGCTGAACTCCGGAACGAGACCGCTGAGCTGAGAGCCGCAAATGCAGCGCTCGAACGCCAAGTCCGCGAGACTATCGTAAGTAGCATCTACTATTACAAAAGCGCCTAGGATGTATAACAATTGATTTGTTGCTAACTCTACGTCCTTTAGGTTCGCTCCACTACCTCCCTGATAACACCCACACCCTCCATCCCACCCTCTCCGAATCTCTCAGGTATCCACTCGCCTTTTCTCGCACCAACGGCGCCCCCATCGATCTATGTCCCATCATCCAGTTCGCTCTTGACCCCAGGGACAACCCGCTCGCGCAGTTTACGCCGTCGTTCCTGCAGGCGGAGCAGGAACACGTCTCTGGCCACTCTCGCGTGAGGGGTGCCCAAAGTTTCTACTTGATCTGACGCAAAACGGACGCTCGCTCATCCAGTCGACGTGGGATCGCCTACTCCCGCTATCGAGTCCGTCGCGGCTGATGGTCGTGACAGGACGTACGCACGCACCAGCTGTGCACGAACAGTTGCCCGATTTGCTTCCGGAGAACATCTTCGCTGAACCTAGTCCAAAGGAGTCTGCTGCGGCCATTGGGCTCGCTGCAGCTGTCCTCGCGAAACGTGATCCTGAAGCCATCCTCGGGTCATTTGCAGCAGATCATATGATCTCCGGTTCGGAGGCGTTCATGTCCGCCGTATGCGAGGCAGTCGCGACAGCCCAGCGTGAATATCTCGTCACGATTGGTATCGCACCTTCCAACCCTGCTACAGGTTTCGGCTATATCCGTCTCGGGGAGAAGTTGAGTGTCGATGGGGCACCGAATGCGCGACTCGTGAGCCAATTTAAAGAGAAACCGGATGCGCGTACGGCATCGGCGTACCTCTCCACCGGTAACTACCGTTGGAACGCGGGTATGTTTGTCGTCAAGGCACGTGTGCTGATGGATTTGCTGGCGGAGAACGAGCCGGCGCTGCATGCGGGTCTTGAAGAGATCGCCGAGAGTTGGGACCCCCATGCGGGGGAGGACCCTGCTGAGGCGGAATCGCGCCGAAAGGAGGTCCTCAGTCGTGTGTGGGGCACGCTCCCTAAGATTGCAATTGATCATGCTGTTGCGGAGCCCGCCGCTGCGAAAGGCCAGGTCGCTGTCGTTCCTGCCACATTCGGTGAGTGTTTGTTCTCACTCCAACGTATTAGCCCCTAAGCAGGTAACTAATGCAAGTACACCGATAGGTTGGGATGATCTAGGAGATTTCTCCTCTCTCGCGGATCTCCTCCCAGCGGAGAAGAACCACCCCGTTATCTTGGGTGACCAAAGTCTCGGTACGTCCTTATCTGTCATTCCTCTATCCGTTGTATACTGACACGAATGCAGTGGTACACGAACAAGTCGTGGGCGGGATCGTCGTCCCTCTGTCCCAACGTGTCGTCGCCTGCCTGGGAGTGGACGACCTCGTCATTGTCGATACACCCGATGCGCTTCTCGTGACCACTCGGGCACGGAGCCAGGATTTGAAAAAGTTGGTGAACAAGTGCCGCGAGACCGGGTGGAAGCAGGTTCTCTAATCCTTAAAATCAAGACCTACCCTGATACGGATGGGAGATGAGCAGTCGGATGACCCCTAGTCTTTCTTGGTTATTATTTTCTTGGTTTATTCGCCTCTGTGCGGACACATTATTACCTCACGGACTCTATCAGTATTGACTTCTTACTCTCTTACTCGCACGGTATCTTTTATCTATCCTCCCTGATCCAGTGCTCCTGTTCATCCCCCCACTCAGTCAGTGGGTTGTCACTAGTATGCATCGCATTCTGCTCATGTATGTGGTGGTTTGTGTTCCGTCTGAGCGCCAGTGAACCTGACGCATTTTTACCTTGTTCTAGCCTTCTCGACGACGATTAACTTCTTATTCTTGGTTCTCATTCTTGGTTCACCACTCCAATTCGAGCAGTTTGGTTCTCTTATATACTCTCACTCAGATTATCCCCACCCTTCTCTCGTGGCTCCCTTTCGGTCGTGATCTCGTGCAACCAAAGGTTAACTCGGTGAGGCAGGTACAAGGAAACGGCTGATCGGGGCCTGCACTGGCACCGAGATAAGGTATTGCAGGCTTCAACATCCTATACAAATATCGTTGCAGACCTTGGACGGCCGCTGCTTGTGTCTTTAGAATAGCTCAGGTGATTTCTACAACAATTTGAACCCCAGCCAAATCAGAACCTGGACGACCAGAAGTGGGCGGGTGTGCACGTGCATCGGTTTCATTACTCTGAGTAGGGGCACAATGATCAGAAAGGCACCGCCATCATTGTCAACGACCTGGCACAGATACGATCGCCGGAGAGACTGTTGTCATGTCCTCTTGTGGTGGACATGTGACGGAAGAACAGGTGAGGTGAGCAACCACGTTATTATGTCTCGGCGTGGCTAATCCCCTTCATTGGTCATCACAGGTCCTACCCCCAGTCCACCGTAACCACGAGTTCATGGTAACATCCCAAGTCATCTTCTTCTCTTGCTAGCGGCGGACGGCAACATGAAGGTCACAGCTCTTCCTCTTCACCAGCTAGGCTAGCTGTTCCCCTCTGGCCAACAATCACGCCAGGTTCGCAATCAAGGCAAGCTCGACGGCTTCAAATGCAAAGGTTGGGAAGTATGAGCCCACCATTGGCGATAGCACTGCTGCCCCAGTTCCAACGCCAAGTGTGTTAAAACTGCTTCTCTCGCTATTACTGCTCGACTGATTTTCTATCTCTTGGGCCTGTCGAGGACGAAACCCGATTACTGCAATGGGGCTAAACTTATGCAACGCCTTTCATAGAGTCCCGATCAAAACCTCGGATGGTTCCTCGAGTGAACCTCGTTCCCTTTGATATCAAGCCTTGTAGTTGCAGCGATGGGCAGATGTCCCAACCATTACGAAGGACAAGCTCTTCTAATCCGCAACTGGAACTACTAGTCCGGAAAAGGAGACACCATCTCGTCCCGAAGAGCGTTAGATTTGGCCTGGAGAGCTGTATTCTGGCCTCCCATAAGGTCACTGCGACTTGAGCTGGTCCTTGGCGTGAAGTGACTATCCCTAGTTACGTATCTTAGTCTTGAACGTACACATCCCTAAGGGGTAATTGGAACAAATTTAAAGAGTTCGTGAAAACGTCCATAATACAATTGACAGTACCGTCAATATAAGGTGTGAGCTATCACGCAACCAATAAAGGACGCACAGATATTTGTACCAAATACGAGAAGCAGCACAAATCGTAACAGTGTTTGCATAGATGGATGAGTCGACATTTATCTACTCCTTACTCTTCGCTTCCTTACTCGTGATAACCACCAAGAGTGGTACGGGTCGGGAGGGAAAATTCTCCCCTCCATTGACGTCGCTTGCCTGGAGAGTAGGCATCGCTCAGATCGTTCAGATCAGCTTAGGTGGTGTCTGAAGAGTAAGTGGTGTCTGGAGAGTAGATGGCGTCTGGAGAGAAGATGGTGTCTGAAGAGTAGGTGGTGTCTGAAGAGGTTCATCCTTCAGCGGCCCAGGTGAGGGATTCTCGATGAGGATGATATTTTCATCACCATGTGCAGCCCATGGCACCGGTTGAGCCATTCGTCCCAAAGATCCTTTCCCTCTTGGGTGTGGTGGGTCCGTACCCTTCGATTTGGCCTGCGCGGTACGGTGGCGGTGCCAGAACAGGAATACCAAGAACGTTATGACACCAAAGACGAAAGAGCCGATCACCATCCCAGCTATGGCCGCAGCGTTGATGCCGGTGGTGTTCATTTGCGAGGTGGTGGTTGTTTGAGAGGTCGCAGCGGAAGAAATCGATGGTCGAATATTTCCATCATCAGGGACCTGAGCTACGGTTTTCCTGTTTAATGTCAGCGCGGATACACCACGGAGGATCGAGGCAGGTACACACGAAGCAGGCGGCTTAACCGAAAGATCGCAATTCTTAGGGAAAAGGACTTCACGTGGAAAGAGTGTTTGGAGGACACCAAGTTGGTTACTCATGCACCTAGTTCGATGAGTCAGAACAGCAGAATGAATGGGAGGGCCACAAACGTACGAGGTGTCAAGGGTGAACGTATTGTTGAGAACCGCGTACATATGCACCACCATTGCTTGTGCAAATGCCTGGCACCAGGTGAGTCAATGTCAAGGCAATGCGGTGAAAGGGTATCGCAACTCACCTCGGAATAGCTCACGGTAGCAGCTTGGTCAGCAACGCAAGTATCGTTGTCTACGGCCGCTGTCCAATTAGCTTGAGCTGGGGAGAACAACCGTAAGCAAAGCCAATGAACTGAATAAGAACACGACTGACCACTGAAGTTTCCGAGGCCAACATCCATGGCATGTGTGGCTTGATGGATAAAGTTACTGACTATAGTCATATTCCCAACGGAACCATAAAACATGATATCTATAAGGGATCAACCACTGCTCAGGTTGAACGAGATTTTGGGCGACCAGTACTCACTCTGGTTTTCTGTCCAAGCACCCACAGGACTAGGGAAGGCCATCACATGTCGCACGTAACTTCGTAGTTTGGACCCTATCATCCCGAAAGGATCCCTTGTGTCCGACTGCGACATCTCTGCTTGGGTGCATCGGCACATTACCCATGGAAGAGTGCAGCTCTCGAAGTAGAGAACATCATACACTTGCATATTCACCAAGCTGCATTTCCCCTCCGCAGCTACTTTGCAGTCGATAGGAATACTAATAATGCCTGCGTTTTTAGAAGTCGTGTTATCAAGGTGGAATTGTGATTAGAGTCGATCCCGATTCTCATGCTGCAAAGAAGAGCTGACTTGAATTTGTCCAGGCACTGCTCTTTACATATTCAACGGGCAGGGTGCGGGCTAGCCCGGGGTCCAAAGGTGGGGACAGGCCTCCCTGAAAGATGAAGTCGTCCTTGATTTTGTTTGTAGTATTGGTAGCTCCCTTGCAAGGAGTGGGAGCAGGAGGTGTTTGTCCCACCACCGGTGGTAGGATCCAAGCGACAAAAAGGAGGAAGAGCAGAGGGACCTTCAATGCCAGCTTGCGGGGTACAAAGGCCATAACTTGTTGATTTCTCTTTCCCTTCGTATTCCGATGGTCCAGTGAGATGTTGTGGGTATCGAGAGTGTGAGGGGAGGGTCGAGGAAAACCGTCCTGACCCTGACAGAGTAAATATGAATCGATTCACCCTACCTTGCGGGTTCGTCCCACGCCCTCGGGACCCTCTCGGGTGCGTCAGCCCGATCATAAAGCCCATAGCCCATTCATCGACTTGAAATGCCCTGTAAACTGCCTGTTGATAGGCCTCCTGAAATATCTTTGTGTACTGACCAGTTACCAATGTGGACATGGCAACAAGCGATGAAGAATGAGGTGTCCCCAGAATTTGGTTGTATTTACCGTTTGACCCGGTTACAGGCTGTAGCCCCTGAATGGTCAGCGTACCAACTCGTTCTCAGAAGGAAGAACCTTGGTCCTATGCACTACGCACAAGGTCGAAGGTTGTGGTCACTGTCCTGGTGGCTTCTCTGCCTAGCAAGGTCGTGGTGTCATTGAATACTTGCAGGCTCGTTCGCCATTTGTGCAGCCACTAACCGATTCTGCCAAAGGTGTGCCCATTATTCCAAAAAATTTTAAAACCCTGACCTCATCGTTCGACCGGCTCTCATAAAAACGGGATTCGAGTCCTCCAAGCCGACCTTAACGACATCAAATCTCTCACAAAAGCGCCAGAAGGTATATGTGGTGTATATGTGGTGTTGTCACCTCGTCCATTTGATCTGCCTTATACCCGTGGCCCCTTTCTCCTAGGAATGACATGCAAAGGGTGCGAATAAGATGTACGAATGACTCCGGTTGACTCCGAGTAGTTAGCTATCTCCGTCCTTTTATTATCTGTCAGAAATTTCCTTGCAGCCGTACACGACGAGAACAATCGTGTTTGCTGGGACCCGCTACAACCCAAAGGTACAAGACAGATATATAACAACATATCACCGTCCATCCGGTATCCAGGCACCGGAGCTCGAATCCGAAACAACCAGAATCTCCAATTTCCGACCATATCCGTGATATCCGCTCAAGGAACCATCACGGTCCAGTCTAAAACGGCTGGACCTGGACACGGCTACTTCGGGGAATACTACCAAACACACAGCACAGCATACAAGAGGCTGTCATTTGTCCATGTGGCACAGAACTTCAGGTACACGAATATACTGTATTCGAACCCAGCTTGCAACACTCTTCGGTACAAAGGTCGGAATGCCCTGGCCGGGTTTGTCAAGAAAAGCAAGGCGTTCCAACAACAAAGACCAAGCAAACTGATAGAAAGTGAAAGCTGCGAAGGAGCGCGATCAGAGAGCGCGAGGAGCAAAGGAGGCATGCCAACGCCCCCAACCACAAACCCAAGGGCGAAAATCAGAAGCGCCACCCACAGCAAGGACAACAACAAGAGAGCCCACCACGTTATATATCCAACCGGGTGGCACACACCTGTGAACGTAAATAACATGCCCCCTCTCCTGCACACGGCTTCGCAGGCTGCTGGCCAGGTGGTGTCTTGGTCCCGTAATGCGTACCTGTGACCACGAAAAGATATAGATCTCCATATCTCGCTGTCTCTCTCTCCAGTCGAAGCGGGCGCGCCTGCAAAGGGAACAAAGTGGCAGTGGACACAGTAGTACTGGAAAACCTTAAGTGGTGTCACGAGAACCGTCGAAGCGGTAGAGGTGAAGTAGCAGCTGGTCCAAGCTTCAAAGGAGTTGGATGTGTTCCGATATAGGATGGAGCATTGTCACTGAACAAGCAAGTCACGGTGAATGTATAATATCTATTCCCTATCGAGAAGAATTGACATTTACATTTCTCCTCAGGTGTAGCCAGAATCCGAATACGACGAGAAGCATATCCAATTTCCCTTTATCGCTTTAGATGCACCTTCATTCAACCCACATCCGGGACCTTTCGGATAAGCCTGCTTCGCTGAGCCTCAGGGCACCGAGGAGTTCAGACGAGAGCTGTAGCGAGAGCTGGTGCATAAGCTGGCGGAGGATGATACGAATACAGCCATCGATGAATTCGCTTGATGAGACTAAGGTGTTCCATCAGTGATAAAGTCCATATCATGGGATGGTCAGCTCGCCTTTGAAATAGGCATGTACCTGGGGGCGGCAGAGGCGAGTCAAATAGAGATATCGTGGTCACACCGCTATATTACCCACCTCGCTGGTAACGGTGTACACATTATTCGAGACCTGAGCCGCTCGAGCGATTTGCTGGTGCATTAAAGTAGCCTCGAGAGCCAGCCTTTGGTGATCGTGGGTGCTTATGATTACCACATGATCTTGTGCAAGTTCTTTGATCCGTTCATTCGCCCTTGCAAGGCACTGGTCGAGTGCAAGCCTGACCGTCTCTCTATGAAAAGTGTAAACCCAGATATTGGGACTCTTAGAGGAAGAAAACCTCACGAGAGAGTTTCACAGAGGGTAGGTGTGGCAGGTTTATCTCGTAGCTGCTTAGTGATGCTTTCACAGATGTCCCTCGAGAGAACAACTTTCGCGGACGTGGCGCAATCCAAACCCATATTCAACCAGTTGTGCATGGACGCCTGGATCATTTCCTCTCTCGCTTGTCGCATCCCATCATACTGGAACCCAGTCGCATACCTGACGCAAGTGGTGAGAGTGGTGCAAGATAAATGGCTAACAGAGAGACGTACTGTTTTAGAAGAGCATGGACTTCATCAGCCACTATAACCGGCTTCGTCTTCAACACTCTGTCCGCAAATGATTGAAAGACCGGCTTGAGAAGGGACTGATGGCTAAGATTGAGTTGTGCCAAGAGTGTAGTGCATATACCTGAGACTAGGACAATAGTATAGGTAACGGGGTCTTGAATAGTGGATTGTAAATGTGCCCTGAGTTCCGAGGGACCCGCTGGTGTAGGGGTAGACGGGCTAGGAGCATTTGAACCATTTAGCAATCCCACAGGAGGTGATGGTAGGAAGATAGTCGAAGTGGTTGGCGATGGTGGGCCTAAGAGTTCCCTTGAGGCACTGGGAGGACTGGTGTGTATGAGGGGCTGGGATGGTGGGAGACTGTAATGCAAGTGAGTCTTACACAACTCGATAATGTAGAGACTAAGGGGCGCACACAGGAGGACTCCTCACGGGGCTTCTCACGGGACTTCTCACAGGACTTCTCACAGGACTTCTCACAGCCCTTGGACTGGAAGCGGGTGGGTGCGGGGTCATGAAACCCCACGATGATCGGGGCGACAGTGATTGGTGGGTCTCATACGGGCTGTGAAAGGAGTGCGTCCTGGAATTTACTGACAAATCCTCAAAGAACATTGGTAGAGACCCTGCCTCCACTATCTCTAGCTCTTGGGGTGGCGGCAAGGGTGGCGATCTGGCTATCGACATCGCACCACCACCACCATCACGATTTTTCTTCTTTGCCATGTCTGGATGCAGTGTGGGGTGTGGGGGTGCACAAAATCGAAGGGGGTGTGGTGATCCTGTTCAGACTGCAACCCTTTTAGGGCCAACTATCGTGTCAGGCTCTATCTAGGAGCGTGCTCCACCGCACCTCGTGTGACAGTCTAGACTGCGATCAGGGCCGTGCCAACGTAATAGTAGAATGAGAAAAACGTCAAGGTGTCCTTGATATGGAGACTAATTCCGTATTTCCCTGCCAATCATCTGCATACAAGAGACCTCAAGCTAGAGGAAGAAACCTCAAAAGGATACGGGGATCTCACGCCGAAATAGACTGCGCACCGACGCAAACTGTTGAGACCCACTTGTATAGAAGAGGCGGCCCGGTACAATCAACCGTGTACAAGTACAAATAATACAAAACAAATTCGCTTCGTTGCTTGGGGGGAACGAAGGTTCTCAACAATGCGCCACAAGTCCAACTGCCCAAGGCCCAAAACACAAACGGATAGAAAAAATAGAGGACAACTCACAATGGCCATTGACGACCTTTCGCTACAGTACATGGGCGACAGAGTGGCCGCGTTGAACATGCTTGGAGGAGACAGTTGAAGACCAGGTTTTAAATAGCACAAAGTTCCGGGTTCTTTGATCTTGAGTACTTGTAGAGTAAGACGGTGTTCAGGTTTAGAAGCCGTCAAAGTGGCCCTTGAGCATGCGCTCACCTGTGCAGCCACATCCATAAGCATCAGAAAACAAGCAGGAGAAATGTGACCCACCCATCGGGCTGGGAGCCCTTGGCCTGATGCTTGCACCATCTGCACTACAGAGGGTAGCACGCCTTGCCGACCTTCTGCCTTGGAACCCGTCATTCTCGGCCGATGCGGGGCCAATGGTCTTTGCGCGGTGGAGACCGTTGCCACCCATCTTGCCGTCCTGTCCTTGTGCTATGGCAGGCAAGACAGGCTATGAAATTTTGAACGAGGTACCCATCAATCAAGATTTACGCGCGTGATGTGGAGAAGGGTGTCACGAGGGTAAGCGAATGGGGTGTCGGAAGATGTTAGAGAAGAGGGAGTGAGCAATCAGGGTGAGGACAACCACCAAGAAGGAGAGGTCGGCAGGGTGTGGGGTGTGGCTAAAACGAGGAGAGAGGAAACGGGACTCACCCTTGCGAACGCGGCACCTAGACTGAGACGACGTAAGACGCCAGCACCGCGCTGAACGGTTTCTTGAGGTGAGTTCGGTGGTACGTTGCTGCCTGCCATTGACGAAGGGCCAGCTATGGGGGAAGTCGGGAAGCGGGACCAAGATCCCATGCTCATCGCGCGATGATGGCCCAACATTGGGGTAGATTTTGCACCGGGCGTGAATTCGTCGTCTTCGTCTGGAACCGGTGGAAGTTGAGGGCCAGTGGAGGCTGCGGGCTTGGTAGTCGGGAGGGGCTTTGAAATCGAGTCTTTACCGAAGAAATAAGACATGATCGGGGAGGAAGGAGGAAGAGGCTTGTTCGTCGTTGGGGGGTTCTAAAGTGAGCAAAAATAGTTACTAGCGTGTTAAGGCGGACGGGATGGAGACGGGGACGGAACGAAATTGGGAAAGTGGAAACCAACCTGGATGGATGAGGCTGAGAGGGAAGAAGCCCCAGGAGACAAACCCGGCGTGGTAGGAGACCCTGCAGAGGACACGGAAGCGGAGCGGCTGCGGCCATGCGCAGTGATCGGGATCGGACGAGAAGGTGGGGTGGAGGGCGAAGCCATTCGGTGAAGAGAAGCTGTTTCGGATTGTTTATTCTTTGCAATAATCACCGTCGTCGTTGTATCAGTCGTCGTCAAGAAAAGGAGAGAACTCTGGGAGTGGGAGAGGACAAGTGGCGTTGGACCAAAACACACGAAATCGGCTATTTGCGGATATGCCGAAGAATTGGCAGTCTCACCAAACACCCCAAACACCCCCAAACACCACCTCCAAATACCCCCAAATACCCCCAAATACCCGACATGGCACATGGCGTTCCAGAGGCACCAATGACGAGAAATGACTAGAATCAGAGAACGCTATCTGGTATTTGCGAAACACATCTACGATCGTACATCATCGTTCGTTTAGAACTCAGAAGCATACG
>Ga0307515_10022408_pt1 | contig 11134 bp, 10 predicted proteins | sample 17_EM_MG_FD_194513 | JGI IMG/M metagenome (GOLD analysis project Ga0307515, IMG submission 194513) | Populus trichocarpa ectomycorrhiza microbial communities from riparian zone in the Pacific Northwest, United States - 17_EM | ecosystem: Host-associated > Plants > Roots > Unclassified | place... | reverse complement strand
GCGCACCCTGGGCCACCGGACCCGCCGAGCCGCCGGGGGCGGCCGGACGCGTGAGAACCGCGCCCTACGGGCATTATGTCGCTATTGCTTGTCTTCGAACACATCGAGGGTGAAACCGTTCCCGGTGACACGAATGCACGGTTCGGAAGGCGTTGCGGCGACGGATCGTCGCTGGATCATCCTTCGGGCAATGTCACCGTAACGATGAGGCCGCCGCCGTCGCGCGGCTCGGCGCGCACCTCGCCGCCGTGGGCCTCGGCGACCGCGCGGACGATCGACAGCCCGAGCCCGGCCCCCGGGGAGGTCGCCGACAGCCGCTCGGCGTCCAGCCGCCGGAAGGGCTCGAACAGGGCCGCGACCTCGTACCGCGGCACGGCCGGACCGGTGTTGCTCACCTCGACGACCGCGGACCCGTCGGCCGCCCTCCGGCTGGCGACGCGGACCCAGCCGCCGTCGACGTTGTACCGCACGCCGTTCTCCACCAGGTTCTGCACGAGCCGCTCCAGCAGCACCGGGTCGCCCATGGTCGGCGCCTCCTCGGCGATGGACTTGACGACGACCGAACCGGGCGGCTCCTGGTCGACGACGTGCTCCACGACGTCGGCGAGGTCCACGAAGGACCGCTCGTTGAGCTGCCGCTCGGAGTCGGCGAGCAGCAGCAGCCCTTCGATGAGCCTTTCGTGGCGGGCGTTGACGGCCAGGAGCGTCTCGCCGAGGTGGCGGACCTCGTCGGAGGCGGGTCCGCGGTGGACCGCGACCTCGATGAGCGCGCGGTTGAGGGTCAGCGGCGTGCGCAGCTCGTGGGAGGCGTTGGCGATGAAGCGGCGCTGGCCGTCGAAGGACGTGTCGAGCCTTTCGAGCATGACGTCGAAGGTGTCGGCGAGTTCGCGGACCTCGTCGCGCGGGCCGCCGAGGGCGATGCGTTCGTGCAGGCCGCGACCGGCGGCGGGCGCGTCGGCGATGCGCCGGGCGGTCTCGGTGACGCGGTGGAGGGGCCGCAGGACGCGGGCGGCGAGGAGCCAGCCGAGGGCGATCGCGACGGCTCCGACGACGGCGAGCGCGACCGCGCCCTGGGTGATGAGCTCGCGGGCGGTGTCGCGCTGGGCGTCCTCGACCACCTCGCTCATGTGGGTGACCATCGGCCCTGTCTCGCCGGCGGGTGGCTGGGAGCCGCTGACGTTGTTCTCCATTCCGCCGGCGGGAATGCGCTGGGCGACCAGGACGTAGGTGAGCGCCAGCAGCACGATTCCGGCGAGCACGAAGAGGCCGCCGTAGACGAGGGTGAGGCGGGTTCGGATCGTCAGCTGGCCGGTCAGCCGGCCCGTCAGTCTGCGTGTCACGGGATCCGGTACCCCACTCCCGGTTCGGTGAGGACGACGGGCGGTTCGCCGAGTTTGCGGCGGAGTTTGAGGACGGCGACGCGGACGGCGTTGGTGAAGGGGTCGGCGTGCTCGTCCCAGGCCTTTTCGAGGAGCTGCTCGGCGGAGACGGCGGCGCCGTCGGCGAGGAGGAGTTCGGTGAGGACGGCGAACTCCTTGCGGGAGAGGGGGACGTAGCGGCCGTCGCGGAAGACCTCGCGGCGGTGGGGGTCGAGGCGGATCCCGGCGCGCTGGAGGATCGGCGGCGCGGCGGGGCGGGCGCGTCGACCGAGGGCGGTGACGCGCGCGGACAGTTCGGGGAACGCGAACGGCTTGGAGAGGTAGTCGTCGGCGCCCAGCGCCAGGCCGGAGACGCGTTCGCTGACGGCCGTTGCGGCGGTGAGCATGAGGATGCGCGCGTCGCCTTCGGCGGCGATGATCTCGCGGCACACGTCGTCGCCGTGGACGACGGGAAGGTCGCGGTCGAGGACCACGACGTCGTAGTCGTGCACGCCTATGCGTTCGAGGGCGGCACCGCCGTCGAACACGACGTCGACGGCGTGCGCGTCGCCGCGCAGCCACTTCGCCACCGACTCGGCGAGCAGGGGTTCGTCCTCGACGACCAGGATCCGCATGCCTCCATGCTGCCGCACGGGGGCATGTCCGGGCCGTTAACGAATTCGGTGACGCCCGGGTTATCCGCCGGTCGCTGTACTTCGAGCCGGGTGACCGGAAGGTCCGGTCGCCGCGAAGGGAAGCGAACATGCGGAAGACGGCAATGCGGTGGCGGACGGCCGCGGTCATCGGCGTCCTCGCCGTGGCGGCGATGGCCGGGTGCGGTTCGGGCGACGGCGCCGACGGGGCTGACGCCTCGCCTTCGGCGGACCCGAAGAACGACATGCTGGCCTATACGCAGTGCATGCGCGACAACGGCGTGCCGATGGAGGATCCCCAGCTCAACGCCAACGGCGAGGGTTCGCTGAGCCTGCCCGAAGGGGTGGACAAGGCGACGCTGGACGCCGCCGAGGCGACCTGCCGCAAGCTCATGCCCAACGGCGGTGAGCCGCCGGAGCTGGATCCGGCGGTCCTCGATCAGCTGCGGGCGTACTCGAAGTGCATGCGGGAGCACGGCGTCGACGACTTCCCGGACCCGGAGCCGAAGGGCGGGATCCAGTACGAGGCGCCGCCGCCGGGCACGGACGCCGACTTCACCGCGGCCGAGGACGCGTGCAAGGACCTCATGCCCGTGGGCGGTTCGAACGAGACCCATGAGGAGGGATCGTGACGGCTCCGAAGCGCCGGAGGCGCACGGGCCGCGCGATCCTCGCGGTGACCGCGATGGTGGCGGTCTGCGGTGCCGTCGCGGCGGCGGCCGGTTTCGACGTGTTCGGGTCGGCCGGCGACGGCGCCGAGGCGACCGGTGACCTGCCGCCGGCGACGGCGACCGTCCAGCGGGAGACCCTCGTCGACACCAGCGCGGAGAGCGGCGAGCTCGCCTACGACGGCGAGGCGACGCTCACCGCGCGGGGCGGGGGCACGATCACGTCCCTGGCGTTGCCCGGCTCGAAGGTCTCACGGGGCAAGGCGCTGTGCCGGGTCGACGACGTGCCTGTGCTGCTGATGTACGGGAAGCTGCCCGCCTACCGCGAGCTGGCGCCCGGGGTCGAGGGCGGGGACGTCGAGCAGTTCGAGGAGAACCTCGCCGAGCTCGGCTACACCGGGTTCACCGTCGACGACACCTACTCGGCGTCGACGGCCACGGCGGTCCGCGCGTGGCAGGAGGACCTGGGGCTGGCCGAGACGGGCACCGTCGAGCTGGGCCGCGTGGTCTTCGCTTCCGGCGCGGTCCGGATCGGCACGCACCGGGTGTCGGTCGGCGAGGCGGTCGGGCCCGGGTCGGCGATCCTCGACTACACCGGGATGACCAGGATCGTGACCGTCGACCTGGACGTCGCCGACGAGCGGATGGCGGTGAAGGACGCGAAGGTGTCGGTGAAGCTCCCCGACGGGAAGCGCACCGAGGGGAGGATCGCGTCCGTCGAGACGGTCATCGTCACCGGCGACGGCGCCGAGCAGGAGGAGGTCACGAAGCTGCGGCTGACCGTGACGCTGAAGGACCAGAAGGCCCTCGACGGGTTCGGTGAGGCGGCCGTGAAGGTCGAGTTCACGGCCTCCGAAAGCGAGGACGTGCTGACCGTGCCGGTCGCGGCCCTGCTCGCGCTCGGCGACGGCGGATACGGCGTGCAGGTGGTCGACGGGGCCTCGACGCGGATCGTCACGGTCGAGACGGGACTGTTCGCGGGTGGGCGCGTGGAGGTCAGCGGCGACGGCCTGATCGAGGGGATGACCGTGGGGATGCCCTCATGAGCACCTCCGGCGGAGTGGTCGAACTCTCCGAGGTCGCGAAGTCCTATCCGGGCGTTGCCGCGCTCAACGGCGTGACGCTGGCGATCGGCTACGGCGAGCTCGTCGGGATCGTGGGTCCCTCGGGTTCGGGGAAGTCGACGATGCTGAACCTGATCGGGACGCTCGACCGGCCCTCGTCCGGGACGGTCCGGGTGGACGGCCACGACGTGGCGTCCCTGTCGGACCGGCGGCTGTCGGCCCTGCGGGCGCGGCGGATCGGGTTCGTGTTCCAGAGTTTCCACCTGGCACCGGGACTGTCCGCTGTGGACAACGTCGCCGACGGGCTCCTCTACGCCGGTGTTCCCCTGCGGGAGCGGCGGCGCCGGGCGGTGTCCACTTTGGAGCGGGTGGGTCTCGGCGACCGGCTTCGCCACGTCCCGCACGAGCTGTCGGGCGGTGAACGGCAGCGGGTCGCGATCGCGCGGGCGGTCGTCGGCGAACCGGCGCTGCTGCTGGCCGACGAACCGACCGGGAACCTCGACACCGCTTCGGGAGCGGCGGTCATGGCGCTGCTGCGGGAGCTGAACGAGGGCGGCACGACGATCGTCGTCATCACCCACGACCTCGACATCGCCGGGTCGCTGCCGCGCCAGGTGTCGCTGCGGGACGGGGTGATGGTGTGAGCACGCTCGCGCCGGCGCGGCTCGGCCCGCGCGACGTCCTCGGCGTCGGTGCGGCCGGGCTGCGGACCCGTCCGCTGCGGGCCTTCCTCTCGGCCCTGGGGATCGCGATCGGGATCGCGGCGATGATCGCCGTCGTCGGGATCTCCTCGTCGAGCAGGGCCGGACTCGACCGCACCCTCGCGGCCCTCGGCACGAACCTGCTCACCGTCACGCCCGGCCAGTCCTTCACGGGCGCTTCGGCGACGCTGCCGGCCGAGGCCGTCGGGATGATCGCGCGGATCGGGCCGGTGACGACCGTCGCGGCGACCGGCACGGTCGCCGACGCGAAGGTCTACCGCAACGACCGCATCCCCGAGGCCGAGTCGGGCGGGATCTCCGTGCTGGCGGCGCATCTGGGCCTGCCGGGAACCGTCGCGGCCGCGCTCGCCGACGGGACCTGGCTCAACGAGGCGACCGAGGGCTACCCGGCGGTGGTGCTCGGCTCGTCGACGGCGCGCCTGCTCGGCGTCACCGCGGCCTCCCCGGACGTGCAGGTGTGGCTGGGCGGCCGGTGGTTCACCGTGGTCGGCGTCCTCTCGCCGGTCGCGCTGGCACCGGAACTGGACTCGGCGGCGCTGGTCGGCTGGGCGGCGGCGGAGTCCTATCTGGACTTCGACGGGCACCCGACGACCGTGTACACGCGCGCCGAGGACGACGCCGTGACCTCCGTGCGGGAGCTGCTCGCCGCGACCGCCAATCCCGAGAACCCCAACGAGGTCAAGGTCTCGCGGCCGTCGGACGCGCTCGTCGCCCGCCAGGCGACCGACCAGGCCTTCACGGCTCTGCTGCTGGGGCTTGGTGGAGTGGCGTTGCTGGTGGGCGGTGTCGGGGTGGCCAACACGATGGTGATCTCGGTGCTGGAGCGGCGATCCGAGATCGGGCTGCGCCGGTCGCTTGGTGCCACCCGTGGCCAGATCAGGTTGCAGTTCCTCGCCGAATCCCTGCTCCTGTCGGCGATGGGCGGTGTCGGCGGCGTGGTCATCGGCATCGCCGTGACCGTCGCCTACGCCGGAACGCAGGACTGGCCCGCGGTGGTGCCTGTGTGGGCGAGCGCCGGCGGGGTCGCGGCGACGCTGTTGATCGGCGCGATCGCGGGTCTCTACCCGGCGATCCGGGCGGCGCGGCTGTCGCCGACGGAGGCGCTCACCGCGGCCTGAGGAGGGCGGGGGCAGGAGTCGGTTCCCCTCCCCCGCCCCTTCCAGCGCGTCAGCCCGACGCCCGCCAGCACGACCGCCATGCCCGCGACAACGTGCGGGCTGAGGCCCTCGTCGAGGACGATCGCGCCGAGGGCGACCGAGACGACCGGCAGGAGGTAGCCGACGGTGGCGGCGCTTGTCGCGCCCTCGTCGGCGATGATCCGGTAGTTGAGGTAGAAGGTCACGCCCGTGCCGAAGACGCCGAGGACCGCCACGGCGGCCAGCGCGGTCGGCGTGATCCCCGACCAGGACAGTCCGCCGGCGGGCAGGGCGAGGGCGCTGAGGCCGGTCGCGGTCAGCAGCTGCGCGGCCGAGACGGCGATCGGGCCGGTGCCGGAGTTCACGAGCTTGCGGCCCATGTAGGCGAAGGCGATCGCGTAGCTGACGGCCGCGAGCAGCAGGGCGAGCGCGCCCCAGCTGAGCAGGCCGGACTCGCGCCAGGGCGAGAAGATGAGCAGTGTCCCGGCGAAGCCGACGGCGAGTCCGGCGATCCTCACCGGCCGGATGCCCCGTTCGGTGCCGATCCCGAGGCCGATGAGCAGCGACCACAGGGGCGTGGTGGCGTTGAGGACGCCCGCGACGCCGGAGTCGACGGTCTGCTCGCCGATCGCGAAGAGCGCGAATGGCACGGCGTTGCAGAAGAAGGCGGCGACGACCAGGTGGCCCCAGATCCGCCGGCCGCGAGGGAGGCGCTGGCGGGCGAGGAGGGCGAGGACGCCCAGGACGGCGGCGCCGAGGGCGCAGCGGATCACGGTGATCTGGATCGGTGCGAGGCCGCCGGTCAGGGCTACCTTGATCCACAGGAAGCCCGAGCCCCACAGGAGCGCGAGTACAGCCATGCGGGCGAGGCCGCGTCGTCCGGTGTTCATGAGTTCCACGTTGCCCGCGCGAACCTGGAAGGACAAGCGAAGAGTTCTGCATTGAGCGTTAAGCTCTGCTACATGCTTGACGTGCGACGCATGCAGATCCTCCGGGCCGTGGTCACCAGCGGGTCGGTGACGGCCGCGGCGGCGAACCTCGGCTACACGCCCTCGGCGATCAGCCAGCAGGTCGCCGTCCTGGAGAGGGAGGCCCGCACGGCGCTCCTCGAACGGTTCGGGCGCGGTGTGCGGCCGACCGCCGCCGGGCGGCTGCTCAGCGACTACGCCGGGACGATCGGCGCGCAGGTCGCCGAGGCCGAGTCGGCGCTGACCGACCTGCGCGAAGGCCGCACCGGGCGCCTGTCGGTCCGCTACTTCGCCACCGCCGGCGCGGCCCTGCTCCCGCCCGCGCTGGCCCGGCTGCGCGCCGAACACCCCGGGATCGCCGTCGACCTCAAGCTCATCGACCCCGAGGACCCGCTGCCCGCCGTCGAGCGCGGGGAGGCCGACCTCGCCGTCGTCATCCGGCCGCGCGAGAGCGCCCGCGACGGCATCCGGCTCGTGCACCTGCTCGACGACCCGTACCTGGCGGTCCTCCCCAGAGGCCACGACCTCGCCAGGAAGCGCGTCATCGACCTGGCCGAACTCGCCGAGGAACCGTGGGTCGGCACGGAATCCGGTCCTGGCGGGTCAGCCGGGCCCTGCCTGGACATCCTCCTCGACGGCTGCGCCGCCGCCGGGTTCACGCCCGGCTTCGTCGTCGAGAGCGACGACTACGCCACCGCTCAGGGGTTCGTCGCCGCCGGGCTCGGCGTGTGCCTGATCCCCCGGACCGCGCTGGGCACCCGGCACTCGGGCGTCGTGGTCCGCGAGGTGCGGCGACCGCGACCGTTCCGCGCGATCCACGCCGCGGTCCGCGAGTCCTCGCTGGGGCAGCCCGCCCTGCACGGGCTCATCACCGCCCTGCGGGAGACCACGCCGGGGAAATGAGTGCGCCGAAATGGCGCACCGGCGATGCGCGAATACGCACGCGGGAACCTATCCTCCCGACGTAGACGGCACGTAGACGTGGCGTATACGCGCCTTACCGCGGCATTCGATTTCTCCCCCGTTGCCAGCCGCCTTCGCGCGTGCCAGAATCGGCCCGTCGGACGTGAATACCCGAGGACGGAGTGCGCGATGGAGTTCCGCATCCTTGGCCCGCTGGAGGTGCTGCGGAACGGTCGCGGCGTGCCCCTCGGAGGACCCCGCCAGCGCACGGTGCTGGCCGCGCTGCTGTTACACGCCAACAAACCCCTCAGCCTCGAACGGCTGGTGGAACTGTGCTGGGAGGATCCGCCCGGCTCGGCGGAGGCCAACCTGCGCAAGTTCATCTGGCAGCTGCGCAAGGCCCTCCACGACGACGGCGACCCCGCGCCGAGAATCGTCCGGGAACACGGATTCCGCATCGTCGTCAGACCCGGCGAACTCGACCTCTGGCATTTCACCGAACTCAGCAGTCTCGCGCGCAGATCCTGGGACGCGGGAAATACGAAGGCGGCCGTCGAGGAATACGCCCGTGCATTGGCCTTGTCATCCCCCGATCCGCTCGACGGAGTGCGCCTGGAATCGGATCTGGAATGGCTTCGCGCCGATCTGCGGGAACGACGGGAGAACGTCGAGGAACAGTATTTCCGGCTCCGCCTCGACCTCGGCGAGCACATCGAGCTGATCGGCGAGCTGCGCACGCTGCTGGCCCGCCAGCCGTTACGCGAGCACGTCGCGGCCCTGCTGATGCTGGCCCTGTACCGCGCGGGCCGCCAGGACAAGGCCCTCGCGGTCTTCCGCGACACCCGCGGGCGCCTCGTCGACGAGCTGGGCGTCGAGCCCGGTCCCGAGCTGTGCGAGCTGCACCGGCGGATCCTGCGCGGCGACACCGGGCTCGGTCCGGCGGCCGTCAACCCGCCGACCGGCACGGCCGCCCAGCTCCCCATGGGCATCACCGCCTTCACCGGCCGGGCCGAAGCGGTCGCCGGGCTCGACGCCGCCCTCGACCGCACCGGCGAAGGCGCGACGATGTGCGCGATCTCCGGCACGGCGGGCGTCGGCAAGACCGCCCTCGCGCTGCACTGGGCGCACCGCAACCGCGCCCGCTTCCCCGACGGCCAGCTCTACGTCAACCTGCGCGGCTTCGACCCGGAGAAGGCGCCGATGGACCCCGCCGAGGCGCTCGGCGGTTTCCTCGACGCGCTCGGCGTCGCGCCCACCCGCGTGCCTGGCGGGATGGCCGCGCAGTCGGCGCTCTACCGCAGCCTCCTCGCCGACAAGCGGGTCCTCGTCGTCCTCGACAACGCCCGCGACGTCGAGCAGATCCGCCCGCTCCTGCCCGCCGCCGACGGAGGCTTCGCCGTCGTCACCAGCCGCGCGCAGCTCACCGGCCTGATCGCCGCAGGGACCGCGCACCCGATGAACCTCGACGTCCTCACCCGCGACGAGGCCGCCGAACTGCTCGCCGCCCGGCTCGGACGCCCGCGCGTGAGCGCGCAACCCGAGGCCGTCGACCGGATCATCGAGCGCTGCGCCCGCCTCCCGCTCGCGCTGGCGATCGTCGCGGCCAGGGCCGCCGTCCAGCCCGCCTTCGGCCTGGACGTCCTCGCCGACGAACTCGGCACATCCGCCGGGGTCCTCGACGCCTTCGACAGCCGCGACCCGGGCACCGACCTGCGGTCCACGTTCTCCTGGTCCTTCCAGGCCCTCGGCCCGCACGCCGCACGCCTGTTCCGGCTCCTCGGGCTGCACGCCGGGCCCGACATCTCCGTCGACGCCGCCGCGAGCCTCGCCGGGGTCACCCCGCAGCGCGCCCGCAGCCTCCTCCACGAACTCGACCAGGCCCGCATGCTCGACGAGCACGCCCCCGGGCGCTACACCTTCCACGACCTCCTGCGCTCCTACGCCTGCGAGCTCGCCTACTGCTGCGGCCACCGCGAAGAGCGCGAAGAGTCCCAGCGCCGCCTCATGGACCACTACCTGCACACCGCCAACCGCGCCGCCGGGCTCCTCGACCCCAACCGGCAGACCGTCGCACTCGGGGAGCGGGCGCCCGGCGTCGTCGTCGGGACCCACACGACGCACGACGACGCGGTCACGTGGTTCCGGGCCGAGCGGCTGGTGCTGCTCAACGCGATCGAGTCGGCGTACAAGTGCGGCCTCGACGCCCACGCGTGGCAGCTGACATGGGCGCTGAGCCCGTTCCTGCGCCGCAAGGGCCTCGGCCGCGAATGGATCGCCGCCCTGCGGACGGCGCTGCGCGCGACCGGCAGGTCGCGCGACCTGTCCGGCCGGGCGACCTCGCACTACCTGATGGCGGTCGCGCAGTTCCAGCACGGCTCGCGGGCCGAGTCGGCCGAACACGTCGAGCTGGCGCTGGCACGCTACCGCGAGCTGAGCGACCACTACGGACAGGCGTGCTGCCGGTTCCTGCTGTGCTGGCGGCACGAGGAGGAGAGCGACTGGGAAGGCGCCCTCCGGGCCGCCGCCGAGGTCCTGACGCTGTACCGGCTCGCCGGCCACCGCGCCGGGGAGGGCCGGGCACTGGCGAGCCTGGCCTGGTACCGCGCAAGGCTCGGCGACCACCGCCGCGCCCTCGACGAGAGCCTGTCGGCGCTGGCCGTCCTGCGCGAGGTCCGCGACCCCGGCGGACAGGCGTCCACATGGGACACCATCGGCTACGTCCACCACGCGCTCGCCGACTACGACCTCGCCATCGACGCCTACCGCAACTCCGTGCGCCTCTACCGGGAACTCGACGACCGCTTCAACGTCGTCACCCCGCTCGTCCGGCTAGGCGACACCTACCGCGACACCGGGGCGACCGAAGCGACCCGGCTCGTCTGGCGGCAAGCCCTCGACGTGTTGGTGGAGCTGGGAAATCCGCAGGCCGACGAAGTCCGCGGCAAACTCGCCAGGCTGTGACCGCGCGGGTATCCCCGCCGTCTACGAGACGTCTACAAAGGATCTACCACCCGTTCCTAACGTTCAGGAATCGGCTGCCCAGCCGAACCCGAAAGGAGCGGACAGTGAAGAAGATCGCGGCACGAATCGCAGTGGTGTTCACCGCCCTACTCATGTCATTCGCCATCGCCGGCCCCGCGATGGCCGCCGACAACGAAATGAAGACCGACGACGGCGACCCCGGCGGCCGCGTCCAGGTCTCCTGGTACGGCGACATCGTCACCATCTGCGACATCGAAGCCGACGGCTGGGGCGTCTACCTCAGCGTCACCGACGTCAGCCAGAACCTCTTCAAGTACTCCTTCTGGGTCGGCGGCAACGGCAACTGCACCACCAACCGCGCCTCCGAAGGCGGCACCCACGACCTGCGCGAACAGAACTACTTCGAGTTCAAGATCTGCCTGCGAAAGGCGGATGAGGGCGGGGTGAACCTGTCGTACTGCGACTACTCGACTTGGAAGAACTATCAGTAGGGATGGGGAGACGCTCCCCTGGGTTGGCGGGGGTGAGGCCGGGGTAAGGCCGCCCGCCGTGCACGACCTCGTTGGCGGCCCGGGCGCGGGTGAGCCGCAGGCGCCACCCTCCGACTGAGACACGAACAGCGCGGCCCCTCCGGTGGCGGGGGCCGCGCTGTGCTTGTTGGGGCGGCGCGAACGAAACCG
>Ga0307515_10022407_pt1 | contig 11134 bp, 13 predicted proteins | sample 17_EM_MG_FD_194513 | JGI IMG/M metagenome (GOLD analysis project Ga0307515, IMG submission 194513) | Populus trichocarpa ectomycorrhiza microbial communities from riparian zone in the Pacific Northwest, United States - 17_EM | ecosystem: Host-associated > Plants > Roots > Unclassified | place... | reverse complement strand
AAGGAAGAGAACGAAATAATTGAGGTTGTTAAGATTCCGACAATATATACTCCCGGTCTAAATAGGGGTTATTGGCATGAAGGTATACGTGTGGCATCATTGCCTTCTTTCCCTTTCGAAGCCCTCTTCTACGGCTTCTAATTGCAAAATATTGATTCTCATAAAGATTATATCTAATCACTCGAACCTATCCCGGGTCCTTGTTCCCCGAATTTTCTTTCTCTATTTTCATAAAAGTCTCTTAGCATACGCTTTCCTGTTCCCAGTAAAAGAGTTCAGGATTCTCTCACTACAGTCTCGCAAACCCTCTTGAAAAAATCCGCATCGCTTAGCCAACGCCGGACTTATTACGCTAAGCGGTAGAGAATCCTCATCACGTCCTAACGACAATCCAACATTGCTCCAGAAATAGGATTCATGCTCCCCCAAACTCATCGTATACCACATCACTACTAGACCCCCCTAGCGAACCCGGTACGAAATTACTTCCCTAAGGTTGTAGATATTACAATATTACCTGCAATATCTCGAGACCTGGTACTTGTGAGCGAGAACCCCGGACAGCGATGGAGAAATTGACCCCACCAGGTCGGCCAGCAAGTGTTCGAGGGCCCTGGATATCCAAGACGCAGTACTCAAATGTTTTATCCCCAAGAAACGACCGTATCGTTAGCTTTTGGGCCCGAGCCGCGGTCTGTTCAGCCATTTTCATGTAACACGCACTTAAGATCGGCCTATAAGCATTTCCAACGGACCCATTGGACCCACCATATAACTGTCCCTAGATTTGCGCGGCTCTAGTTTTATTTAACCTAAAACAATTATCGTTTAATTACTACTAACTACCCACAAGGTGGATTAGTTCGGCCCCGTATCTAGCTCGCCCTTCCTGGGCTTAGCCAATTTTGCAAATCGACTAGTCTATGTGCCGGGTAGGCTATTGAATACATTTTGGAGAGCCTGACCAATGTTTTGAGCAGCAGTTCTTCTATTAATTTTCTATATATGACCCCTTTCTACTTCTCCCTAGCTTCAAAGAACTACGTCATTCAGGTTCAAGTTTAGCGTATTTAGCGTATTAAAAGCAATTCTTCAAAACAAGTGTAGATTAGGCCTGCAGAGCCTTTATGTCACCAAGACAGTAACGTTTTTCATGTCTTTATTCGCGCCCTTCAATCAAGGATATGAGACATTAGACTAAACAGGAAAATCAGTCTTAGATCAAGCCGTTAGACTAGGAGTCCACAGCAATCAACTAAAATAACCCCGAATATCCTGCGGAACAATTCAGTGACCAGATAATTTCCTGTGAATTCGGAAGGCTACAAGGAGCATCGGTATGGCTGATACTTTGATATACTTATATTATTGTATCAATTACGCTAAACAAACCCACCCGCTTATTGGTGCCTATGGAGTTCCAGAGCAATGCCTCTTACAAAGAATACTGAAAACGTCCTCGAAAGTCGCCTTTTACTTGTCCACTGACTCGATACCCTAGCCGAATCAACCGCATATAGTATCGTCTAGTTCCGGTGTTCGCTTCGCGTGGACGCATTTTTTGGTCGATGATAATCATACGCATACACCCCTACCCAAACAAGCTTAGATTATTCCCGTTCAGTTTGGAAAGTCACCACTATTCATACTACCTATAATACCACTTACCTACTTCTAAACTAATTAATTAAATTGCATGTAAACCTAAAAGGTACTACGCGAGCTAATTTAGGTGCTGCTATCTCTACTTAACGCCTGCAAACTGCCTCGGCAGGTATAGCCAGCGCCCACTGTGAGGTGACAAGCTTCGCACCACTCAGCCACAGCACAAACCTGTAAAAGGTAAGCGAGTGACTGGTAAGATGCCAGGCACGGCTGTGCGGAACAATATATATAAGCGAGGTGACTTCGTCACCTGACACCCACGCCCGCGTCTAGTATTTTACTTAAATACCGATAGCTCGCGACGAGTTAAGGTATTAATGTGATTTATGTTTTATAGAACTGGCTATAAGCCTAAATTCAGGCAATTTTTAAACCTAAAGTAGAAGGATCTAGGTCTATTTTACAGCCTGTAACAGTTCTAGTGTCCCCCCCCCTCTTTCCCTTGTGTGCGCGCGCAACACACAGCAATTTCGCTTTATATTGTGCTAGAGAATTTCAAGTTTAACTCTTCTAATTAAGCTTAAAAAATTTAAGACTTTGCCTTTTTTGCGAGCGCACAGCTCTTTTAGCAGGCGCACAGTATCTACGCTGGATGGTGCACTTGACTAGCGAAATTGCTATGTGTTGCGCGCGCACACAGGGGAAAGAGGGGGGGGGACACTGGAACTGTTACAGGCTGTAGGGAGGTATATGTATATTAATGTCAGAACTTGTGTGACGATTAAATTGATGGGGATCTGGACTATTTGTACAAGGGGGAGGGATCCCCCTGTAGAACCCCTGAACTAGGCCCTATTTAGCCTTTAGCAATTAATTAGGCGGTGTATGATTATCATCGACCCATTTTTTCGGTATTTGAGGGCCGGATAGAGTCGAAAAGACATGCACGAACGCTCGGAATCCATGATCAAATACTTCCCTCCACGCAATTCTGGAGTATTATTAAGGGCTCTAGTCCTTCAAGTAGCCTCATTCACCCTAGCGGCCGCACTACCCATGCACAACGTCCCAAACGACCTGTTGTCTGCATGTAGCCTCAGCCTTGCCAACAAGTGCTTGATAGGAAATTAGGCTTCAAAGGACCACAGTTCTTGCATCTCCTGGTCCTAAGCATGCGATAAGGAACCCACTGTCCCCGTCGGTGGCAAAGTTCTTTAATAATCCTGGTCTCTTGTCTTCCATTGAAATGTCAACAACCGTTTGGCGTGAAAGCCTGTTTGTTTCTCTTCTCTACTGTAGTGTTTCTATTTCTTCTGTCTTGTCAGAATGTCTACAAACCCATGGGTTAACCCACCGCCCATGGGCACGTCTGGTGTCTATTCTGCGAACCAAGTCTGGAAGCTAGGCTCAGTGCAAGAGCTACGCTGGTCAGCGAGTATTAAGAAACCGTCTCTAATCGCATGGCAGGATGCGCCTGGTTCCCGTGGCACTTACGCTGTCATCACGAATCCAGGTGAGTTGGTCAATTGCCACATCTACCTAGATCTGCCATTCTCAGCCTAGTTCTATATATCTAGATAGAAGATCGATTCACTGACCATCTTCGCTCGTACAGGGGATCTAACACCCTACGTGCAAGCCTACAACTGGACCGTCTCAATCGGCGGCCTCAACCTCGCCGACACCCCGGCCTTCTACCTTGACCTCTACGACAACACAAACAACAACAACTTCTGGCAAAGCCACTACGTAAACATCACCGTTCCCGTCGTCAGCTCCTCCTCCGCCGCCTCCCTCTCCACCTCAACCACCCCAACCAAGTCCGCCGATTCAAACTCCATCCTCGCCATAATCTCAACCGGCGTCCCCTCCTCCGCCATCACCGACCCCGCCGCCCAGTGCTTCCTGCACAACACCCCTTTCGGCCCGCAATACACGACGCCGGCATGGTACACCGCGCTCCCCACCCCCGCGCAAAGCTACCTCGTCTCGCTGAACGCACACAACACCGCTGCTTGCACCCCCGCGCTCCCCACCCCCGCGCAAAGCTTCCTCGTCTCACTGAACGCACACAACACCGCTGCTTGCGCCGCCGCGCCCTCCTCCCCCTCCTCCCCAACCACCAGCTCTTCTGCTTCTGCGGCAGCGAGCGGGCTCAGCACGGGTGCAAAGGCCGGGATCGGGGTTGGGGCGGCTGTTGGGGGGATAGCGGCGGTGGCGGGGCTTGTGGTGTTGTTGTGGTGGTGGCGGAGGAAAGGGAGGGACGCGGAGAGGGCGCCGGTGGAGCTGGGGGCGGAAAAGGAGCGTGTGGAGGGGGATGCGGGGGTGGCTTATCGGTATCAGGCGCCACTGCAGGAGATGTGGGGGGATGAGCGGGTAGTGCATGAGATGGGGGTGGAGGAGGCTAGGGGGGTAGAGGGGTTGGATGAGGGGCCGCGAAGGGTTTGAAGGGAATGAGGCGGCAGAGGACGGGTCTTGTGGAGTTTGACATTGCGGGATGGGGGCTTGAGGGGTTGTTAATATCTGGGTTCGGGAAATGAGCGTTAGAGGGTTCGGATGGATTGGCTTGGTGATAGTCCTGCGGATCGTATCGACGCAGCCTGGCCCGCTGAAGCTTGACGAGTCGCTCCTGATACGTGGGAGATGACTCAGGAAGAATATTGGAAAGTTGTATGATTAATTGATAGCAATGGAATGATTTCATACCCCATCTCTCACCGTTTCTACGGAAAGGTTTCGAGCGTTACACTCCGCTTTGAACAAACCTACATGTTCGAGTGACATAGCCTTGACCCAGTCTGGACTAAACCAGCGTACACCAAAAGTCCAAAAGGCGAGATTCATCCCAACCAATCGAAGCTTGAACTCGAGAGAAACCTAGCGATCAATGCTCTCCTACAGTCAGATGGTGCTCTGGTATTCTTAGCAGCAAACAATGCTATGGATGGGCTAACCCATGGCCTCTGTTCTTATTATGATGTCACATCGCTCATGCCCTTGTCCCTGTATTGATTCGGCTATGGAACGATAACGAGGAAAGGAGATGGTGGTACGGAAAGTGTGCGTTTTCTCTATGTAAAAGGTGAAAACATCAACTTGAATTGCTAGGTCATATTTTCAAGAGTAACTTTCTCCTAAGCATCGCATAGAGTCCTCTCGAGGGTGATTTTCTAGTCGGACGAAGTCATTAATACTATACAGAAATAAAGGGGTAGATGTCCTGGGCGAAGCGAATCTTGCATATCTTGTATAGGGCAGCCGGACATATTCGCCTGCCTGATAATGATTGTTTGGAGTATGCGTATTAGGCTGTAGCGGAGGGGGACAGTCTTGTTGGGGTAATCAACAAAAGTTGGACTATGCTAATCTACAAAATTGGAAAAGTGACCTTCTTTCCAATTTAACAGCCAAAAAACCACCAAGAAGAGGCCATAAGGTGTATTGGAGGGAAGACAAAGGTAGTAAGAAGAGAAGAGACAGGAGCTTATATAGGTATTTCTACTTCTAGCTTTGTATGGCATCTCTACACTAGCTCCGAGGATAGACCATCAACTTCGACGCAGCGAATAGACCTGCTAGGCTAACGCCCATAGTTCGTTTAAAAAATTTCTTCAGTTTTGGAAGAGCTTTTTGTCGTTCTCCCTGAAGTCGGGTGACGCCTGTCAGCTCAAAATCGCCGTGTTATTCAGCCTTATGATCCTCACTATCCGAGTTCGTTATATCGGACGGATACCGAAATTTTGAAGAGGCTGACAATAACCGTGTGAAGGTGGAGACTGAACCCGCTGAGCATGAGATTGGATGCAGACGATAAATACAAAATAATGCGCTAGACCAGAAGAAATGTTCTAATGGCATAATTGTTTAGCGCTTCTTGATTCTGTCGGCGAGGCTACTTGGTTGCATTGCATTAAATCATGCAGTACTACAACTTGGCGTTGATACGAAGCGAACAAATCAAACGTGACTGAGGTCTGAGGGCTCAGGAAGTAGCTATCTCCCTGCTTGTCTGCTGGTGAGGCATTGCTGATTAATGGTAAATACGAATCATGTTACTGCTCGATCTGAGATATTAGTTCATAGGTTTGGCCGGGAATTGTTTGTGCGGCGGAGAATTGGATTTGCTATTGGGCCTGAGGGAAAGGCTGAGGGGTTGACGAGTAGGCCTACTATCAGACCTGCCATCAGCAGCTTTTTATCCCTGATATGCACTCTTGGCATTGCCCGAGTTGTTTTAACTTGATCCGTTGCACTCCTGCTAAGCACTGGTTCCAAAGGCATGCAATGATAAGGATGATGAAGAGTCGCGGAGCTCTGTCGAAAAGTATTTTTGCCTCCTGTCTCCTGGGTAAGGTAGGCGTTCGGAACGGGTACTGAGATTGATTGACTTTCCCTTAAACAGCAAAAAATACCAAAACTTCCCCTACAAAAAGGCTGTGCAGACGTGGCTGCGCTAACCACCGGAATTGACAGGTGGGTGTAGGTGGACTTGGAGTGCCACATGACGATGAATGACGGGCTGCGGAAGGAGCGAATAAACTACTCGCTCAACCATGCAGGCCAAGATAACAAAAGCCCCTGCGTAGGCGCGCGCGCATCATGCAACTAAGTGCGCGTGCTTTGGGGAGGTCGAGACGTTCTACTAAGATCTGGAAAGAGTGACCCGGGCACGCGGGTGGCAAAAAAAGTGAGACTACGAGCACCCAATAAGCGAGCAATAATAAAAGTGCACCAAATCTACAGTAATATACAGCGCTAATAAGGCCCTCTATAAAAAATATAAAGACGCTAAAATATTTAGATGCTTCGAAATATTACGCTCTAAGTTTTAGACTTTTCTACAACTCAAGGCCGTGGTGCTGCGCGCATAGAAACACCGCAACTTGTTCGCAGTCTCACTTTTTTGTCACCCGCGGCCCGCGTCTCCTCGCAGCTCCCGGACGACCCGCCCGCTAAGCCCAACGTTGCTTCATCGCTAGGTGCTCCCCCGTTTTTGTGAGAAAATGTGGCTTTCCCCATACATTCTTAGTGTGTCCGCGAGCTCGGATGGACCTGATGATTGCTTGCTCGATGATTGCTGGCTGATTCCTGGCAGATGGCTCATGGGTTCGTTCAAGGTTCGTCCGGGCTGCTGGCGCCAGAGCGACGCCTGCGAACAAGCAACCAGCAACGGGGGTGGCTGCAAGGAAAAAGGCAAAGGGAATGGAGACATCAATAAATCTAGATGGGCTTTTACGGCTAGAGCATGGCCCCAGGTTAGCTGCTGCTGGTGGTGATGCTGGCAGTGTGACGGCGGACGGGCATGCTGACAGTGGGGAGCGGCCTGCTTGGCGACGGATTGTAGAGGCGTACAGGAGGAAGCAACCCTGCGCCTATCGTCGCGCGCCCTTCCAGCCTCCCCTCCCACCGACATCATGGCAGAAAACAAAACATGAGGTTTCGATGTGCCGGCTCGCAGAGCCCCATTGGCTAAGCCGTGTGCCCTGGGACCAGGAGACGTGTCGCCGGTGCCCCCACACTCTAAGATGCAGCGGTGGGCGCGCAACATTAAACAACGACAACAGATCAAAAGAGATGACAGCATTAATAGCCTACAAAGCCCAATGGGTTGTGCATTTTGTTCGTCGCTCTAACATTCAAATTATTTTATCTTTGCCTCTGCGCGCTAAATGATCCAATATGCCACCAGTCAAAATGCCTGGTCTCGCTTGTCAAGCACCATGTCCAATGGCCAATTATGTTACTCGTCGCACTATTAGAGCCAGCTTGACCTATACAGTAAACCGTCTCGACTCGTCCTCCATACAGAACATCACACTCGGAGTTTTGGCAATTTTCATTGCTCTAGCTACACTTGTAGTTGCATATCTTCAGTACAAGAGAAGTGCTTCTAGGGAACATCCCGCGGTCACTGTGGAGCAAGAAAGATCCGTCATTACTTCAAATGGTATCTCGACGTTTATCAGTATCAGCTAGAGTATTTCTAAATATGCGTAGATGAACTTCCGCTCGATGAACTTCGGCCAAACAGTGCCACTTCTAATGACTCAGCTCTACCTCCCGCTACCGTTGATCCCTAAAGCCTCAACCTGCGTCGTCCATGATGACAACGACACCACCACTCAGTATTGCACCCAATTCTTGTCATAGAATAAAAATAATACCTTGCTAACCCTCTTAATACAGTACTCCCTACTTATCATCTTTCCAACTGTGGCTGTACAGTCATCTATCAACCATTCACAATCATTCCACGATATCACATCGCAATTCAATAGAGATGTCGCGCTCATACCCACCAAGTCTCCTCCAATAAGGAACAGAAACTTTTTTCTTCACATGTGTGTAGGGGTAGGGACGATGGCATTGGCAGTTAAAATGGGTTTGGCGGCGTGATATATTGGTTCTCTGCCTAAACAGCTTTAGGGATAAATGTTTCCGTTTCCCAACTCTGTAGGTTTTAGTACTTATACTAGGCAAATGAAATTTGGAAATCCTGGATAGCGCCACAATAACCGTCTCATTTCATGCTCCACCCGAAACCATACCTTCAGCCTCCACCTACATAATCAAAGAAACCAATTCACTCATTCTCCTTCCCCAGAACTATTTCACCACCACCATACTCGGGCCTCACTTATACTTACCACCTTTCTTTTCCGATATTATAATTCATAATTATCGAACCTTTGAACTCCACGGCTACGTTACCTATGTTACCACTATCTGACAGAAGACCATTTCGTTTCGCCTGCCTTAGGACGGTACTTGCAATTCTGGTAAGTTGAGCATAACTCACAATGTGTATAGCAGCTTCAGCCTTCCGGGATCCGGAGAGAGGCTGGCTTGTTGGAAATAAAGGGAATCTATTATTGTTTAGCACAGAAAAAGTGTGTATAACAAAATCTTTCATCTCGTCGTTGTTAACGCAGCTGTAGAGGTTTGATTTTACTTAAATAGATGCTGGGTAAAATAAGGGTAGAGCTTTGATGCGTGTCATCTGTTCTGTTTTGATCCAGATGCTTCCCAGTTGTTACTATTAACTACACCCATATACGCACCCGTATATTCAGAACACATCCAGATATTCATTCTTAATACCGCGGAAATGGCTTGAGATACAGATAGCTGACAAGTTGTGGAGGCCACTTTACCCTTCGCCGCTCCCGGCTCTTCATTAAGAAGAGCCTCACGCTTGGGCGGAGAAATACGATATGGCCGACTACGGAATGGGAAGAGAATTTATCAACGGCGAATATATAAAAGTCAACTTGTGTGTTTTCGCTTGATAGTTAAGACCTAGCGCTTTGCGTGGATGTGCTTCTTTGACTATTCCCGATCAGGCTCTTGGCTTTCCCTTACCAAGGCAACAGTTGCGGTTGCCTTACGGCTGGTGCGTGTTGAAAGAGCCTACGTTGTCTCAGGCGGCACGGTGGACTGGGTTGCAGTTAGCGTGCGGAGTGCATGCTCTTGCCTAGCAGCAGGGCAAGCAGACATCGACGTCAAGAAAGCGCCTCCACAGGGTATACGGGGTATGCTCGTGGCGACTGCAGAGGTCGGAAGGGAAAAAGCAAGCAATCCGGCCGTTAGGACGCGATTACGATGATCCCGCATCTGATAGGAGCGGCCGACACGAACGCTAAACTGCCGAGTGGTGGTTGGTCCCCAGCCAAATCTCTAAGCTCCAAATAAAAATAATACCGCCTCGTCGTCGCAGCGAGCAATGCGATTATCGAGTAAGGGCTGCGGATGAAACCGAGACACCTGCTAGTTAATGCTGCCGCTTTGTCTGCTTCGTCTGCTTCGGTCAATCCAGCCGCTGTCAACGGGGCACCTTTGCTTGGTGCCCTCTCGCACGGTGTGTAATTCGGCATGCTAAGGATCCTTTTCCCGCTAGATGAGCGGACTCTCCAGCATGAGTTTCTAGTAAGCCGTGATTTTTTATCTTTCAAATATTCATACTCTACTCCCCCTTGCTTTGCGTTTGCAATTCAACGCATTAAATAATGGCACCTGTCCCATCCGAGGCGTATCTATCTCCTCCAACTTCAAATTTTGTCTGCCGCTATGCTTTCTGCTGTTCCTATAAACTTGGCATCAGATCCTCAGTCAACTCAGCCCATGCCAACCCGCCTTCAACCCGGGGCCTGACCCTGGGTATATTGGCCGTCTGTCTCGCCCTGGCCTCGTTCGTCGTCGCGTATCTTCGGTACAGAAGAATGGGCCTTACACATGTTCATGCGCATCAAGACGAGAATATAGTTCCTCTTCACGCACCTCCACCACCTCTAACGACTGTCGATGCGTCTGTCGAGGCCGAGAACCCTCCAATCACCTCTGATAACTCCAGACGTCCATCTGAAGCCCCTTTCTAACTAACACAGGAATATGATAGAAACGATGCTTCTTTATACACCACTACAACCACTAGAGTACAGATGGAACTTACATTGTCTCCACCAACTTTGCCACCCACTGCCTTGAATTAATTTCACAACACTCCACAAAAAAAACACTTCTTGCTTTAATGGAGACAATACTGGCGGACAGGATTCTTGAATGAGTATAATGACTACTGTCTTCATTTTAGGGTAGTATTCGAGGAGAGTATTGGTGCTGGTATGATATGATAAAATGGGTGCTAGGTTTGGATAGATCTAGTAGCGCTTTTGTGCAGTCGATGCTATACGGCTAGTCCTTAAAGTGACCGAGTTGTCTGCTCTATGTCGAACATCCGAATTGGATCTACTTGTGCGAGGGCTACTTTGAGACCTCGTAGTGTTTGGAACAGCAAGGTTAGGACCGAGGTAATTATTTTTCCGTATTTTAACTTGAAAAAGAAATGAGCATGAGCTACCTTCCCACATATATAGTTCTGAACATACAAGGCTAAAATCAAAGGTTGCAAGGCTGGGAACAGCCTTACATAGGCCGAGGCTGAAATGCGATTCACTTATACGAGGAAAATAGACTAAACGTAGAAACCTAGAAGTGGCGAAGGAATACTAGGCTCGAAAGAAACCTTTAGCAATCTGACAGCACGTTGGGTGGGACTTGTATTGGGAATGGTATGTTTGGGGTGACGAGCCCGGCGCACATCACAAATTTTGGCAAGGCAGGTTTGAGATGCGTTGGAGAAATAATTGGCTACCTGACCGGGGTACTGCTGGCTTGGGCGGATGAAGACCCGTTGGAGCGAAAGGCTTGGAGCGAGAGGGTTGGAGTGAGAGGCAGCGCTGACCAGTGGTGGCGGACGCGTGTTTGTCGTTTGGGGCTGAGAAAGGCAGATTTAAGACTATTTTACAGCAGCGCTTTAATCTTCGGCAAAGGGTTTTAAGTTTGGCCTCTCGCACTCCTACTAGATCCTGATGCTGGGGCTGAGCGAGATATTTGGTGCTAGTCGCGAGTGGGGCTCGGTAAATTCAGTTTACCATCCCATAATAATTTGTAAGTACGGAGGTCGCTAACAAAAGTTCTTACACCTTCCTAATTAGGAAAGTATGCGACTGCGCACGCGAAATCACGGGTG
>Ga0307515_10022405_pt1 | contig 11134 bp, 13 predicted proteins | sample 17_EM_MG_FD_194513 | JGI IMG/M metagenome (GOLD analysis project Ga0307515, IMG submission 194513) | Populus trichocarpa ectomycorrhiza microbial communities from riparian zone in the Pacific Northwest, United States - 17_EM | ecosystem: Host-associated > Plants > Roots > Unclassified | place... | reverse complement strand
TCTCTTAAGTCCCAGTTTCTCATGATGATTTGTCCCATCTCCTCTACCATCACCTAAGAACACGAAGTTAAGTCATCCCTCTCTATCTCTCCATGCCATGATGAAGAGTCAACCTGGCTCGAGGAGCGTAGGATGAGGGTGAGAAGATATGATACTAACCGGCCGCGAGGATCCACGCAATCGCGTAGATCCACGAAACCATAGAAAGAGCGAGTGAGATCAAGAGAGGGGAAAGATAGAGTGTGTATTTCGTATAGACCGACAGAGCAAGAAGAAACGGCGAAATGGCGATCGGAAGGCGATATGCTACGTGCTGAGTGGTATTGATGCCGGGCGCGGAGTAATCCGCCACTGGGGTGTCTCTGACGGCTCTGATGGAGCGAGTCCACTCTGACGGAGCCATTCCGCCCAGTCGGAAATTTTTTTGGCTGATGAATTGTTTCAACTCGTATATTCAGTTTGTACACTCATCCATGTATTCATATACCAATGGATCTATATAGATATCCATCTACACACAGGACATCTGGACTGGCTGAAGGTGGCACTTAAGAGTAGTTTGAGATGTGGCTGAGGATGGTAATCGAGTAAGTTTGGAGGCCGTGATTGAGCAAGGTTGAAGATGCACTTGGAGTCCATGACCAATGGAGTTTGGAGATGCAGTAGAATGCCATGTATAAGTGAGGTTGGACATGCAACTGTAGATGATAAATGTGCAAACATGGAAGCCATGATCGAGGAACTGCGCAAATACAGTTGCAGGCCAACTTCAACCAAGTTTGGAGATGCATTACCAGGCCATCATCATGCAGACTTTGAGGATGAGGTCAAGTGACTGGAGATGCACTGGGAGGCGATGATCAATCAGAATTGGAGCAGTACTTGCAGGCAATCGATTGGGAGGTGAGACAGGTGCAATGACTGCATCGAACTGTAAGTTAACTCCCATCCATAGGAATTGGATGAGTGGACTTTACCACTGAGCGGTGATTTGGAGCTTGGCTAGTGGCGGTCGATATTGTAACAAGAAATGCCTAAAGCTGACGCTACATTCAGGGGTCAACTTGTAATTGTTCCAATGATGGAAAGACAGACAATCCTAGGTGGATGTTTTACTTGGTGTATGCTGCACTTAGTGAATGCTGTACTTGGTGTATGCTGTACTTGGTGTATGCTGTACTTGGTGTACACTGTACTTGGAGAATACTGAACTCGGTGTATGCTGTACTCGGATTATTCTGTACTCAATCTTAACTCATGATAATCGCTTGGACATCTGCAGAGCAATGAATTGACATTGTTGTCTGCAATAATCGTATAGTTGCAGATGAGACAGAGAGATGGAGGTTGATGATAGGACCAATAAAACTAATCCGAGGGGATGTGGGTCATCAGGGATACGACTGGCAATGTTTGGCTGAAGAAGACCTGGTGTCAGTGTGCTGACCTGCCTGATTGGAGGTCATACCTGCCATATCAGGAATGGTAAATTGAACTGCACACATAGTTCTTTTAAGGCCTTATTTGTCATAATGATTCATCCTGTCTCCTCTTCTCTCTCTCTTTCTCATCCTCAACTCTACCATCACCAGGGAATAAGAAATTATTTCTTCACTCTCTATCTCCCCATCCCCTGATCATGAGTTAACACCGAGTACAGCTTACCCCAAGTACAGCATACATCAAGTACAGCATCAACACAACATCAGCTATATGCTGCTCTCATGGAGTCTCTGATCTGTGATGTCTCAACTCTTGGCGGGCCTTGTTGAACGTTGCTCTATACATTTCCATGATTACAAGCTAACCAATAAGTAGAGTCTCAGCTCCCATTGTGCCTGCCAATGGAGCACCTCTAGATTAACAGTCTCCACATTAACCACCTCCAGATCAACCACCTCCAGATTAACCACCTCCATATCAACAGCCTCCAGATCAACCGGCTCCAGAGAGACCAGTTCCTGATTGATCGCCTACAGATTGACTGCCTGCGGATTCGCTGCCTGCAGATTGACCGGCTGCAGATTGACCACCTCCAAATTAAACACCGCCTGGTTGACCGCCTCCAGATTGACTGTCCCGTGATCGACTGCCTGCAGATTGACCTCTTCTAGATTCACTGCTTCTAGCTCGTCCACCTGCAGATCGACCTCCTCGAGATTGAACACCTGCAGATTGACCACCTTCAGATAGCCCGCCTGAAGCGCAACCCAGTCCTGATCGACCGCCTGCAGATTGACCTTTTCCAGATCAACTACCCTCAGATTGACTGCCACCATATCAGTCGCCCCCAGATCAACTGCACCAAGATCAACCGCACCGAGATCAACCTCCTCCAGATTCAACTGCTCCAGATTCAACTCCTCCAAGCACTTCATATATATCTCTGCATCATATGCTCTAAGTACATCACCAAACTTGCTTGATGCGGTCCTCGCAGGTGGTATGATCATGGCGTCCAACTGCATGTCCAAACTCGGACCATCATGGCCGCCATGTACATCTCCAAACTCGCTCAATCACATCCCTGAAGATTGTACAAATGTGGCCTTCAATTGCATCTCCAAACTCGTTTCATCATGGCCTCCAATTACATCTCTAAACTTGCTTAATCATGGCCTTCAAGTGCATCTCCAAACTCAATTGATCACAGCTTGCAAGCACATCGAAGAGCTCACCCAATCCTCACTTCCAAGTGAATCTTTTAGTTGACTCAATGATGGATTCCATCCAAGTGCACCCCACTGTCGCTTGATCACAGCTTCGAAGCGTGCACTATCAAGGTGTGTAATCACATCCCCGAAGTCACTCGCTTACAGCCCCCCAGGCCATCTTTGAGTTCACTCAATCTCAGCCTTGAACCGCATCTATGAGTTACTCGATGATCGCCTGCATCCAAATGCATCTCTAAACTCGCTCAATCACAGCCTCAAAGTACATTTCCACATACACTGAATTGGGGTATCGAGGTGTGCCTCCGATTGCACTCCAGTCCTGTCTGCAGTCAGATTCACTGTATCTGCCTATACACATTGAATGAGCGAGGGAAGACATGCCATATTACCATATTGCGAATCTTCTTGTAATTGTAACAATGGTGAATATGATAGAAGAAATGGCATTGTGTTATGGGACCTTAAAGAGCACTACTATGAGAATACAGCACCAAGTGTAAAGTCTCGCACAGAGCTGCACAGAGGTTTCATCACCTGTTCTTGAAGTCACCCTCACCCATCCACAGGATATCTTCGCTGCTCTTGTAGTCTCCCACTTACCTGCGCAGAGGTCTAAGCTGCTCCAAAAGTAACTAACCTGTTGGTCAAATATTGTAGCATCCCAAATGCACTTCGATAACTGTGGGTGCATTCCAGTGCTCATGAGCATCCTCTTGCAGGATCTGAAAGTACTGTACTTACCTCCAGGGGGGCCTGGGAGGGTCTGGAATAACTTAGAAGCACAGGTGAGGTCAGCTGGAGTGTCTGGGAGGTTTGCATCTTGCGTCCAGAACCTCTTACATTTTGCTGATATAGGACACCCCATATTCATGTCATTCTGTTGTTATAGGATACAGCAGCAAAGTTAGAAGTCAATTAGGCACTATTCTGTGCAGATCTTCACGTTCAGCAGTCTGCGTCTGCTGCATTCACAATATCTATTGCAGTCAGTGTAAGAGGGAGATATTTTGAGTTTACAAAGGAGGGATTGAACATAGAGAATGAATGGTAATGTATGATGAAGATTCAGGGGTGATCTAATTAATTCCAGTTCTTGTCAATGCCAAGATTGCTACTAAATATGTCATAAATAGTCACTTACATTAAGATATTTGGCGTAATATGGGTTAAATACCACTTCACTCAACGACTAACTCATTATGTGTCCCAATGCTACAATGTTGACTTATCATATATTTTGGGGTTCAAAGCAGTATTCAAGATAATGTGAATGCATCATGAGGTTTCATCTGAATGTGAGTTGACAAATGAGTGCATGCAATTCCATTGAATTGAGTAACAGCGAGCATTGAATTTGGATGCAGGATCCAAACTAATGGCTGGGATTGCAATCTCATCTTAAGTTGACAGTTACATGCAATCTCAGAAGTTGCCATTTCTTAACTCAGGTTTGCATTTCAATGTGCGCATCAAGGACCAATAGGTATAGCTAATAGATAAAATCCAATATCGTCCGAAACATATGGCTTCCAACAATCAGGGTTGGCAGCAGTTGCCGGTCAAAGATTGAGTTATTGAGCACAGACTTCCTCTCAGATTCTATCTCTTCAAGCTCTCATGATGCACATCAGTTCACATAATCCATTGTAAGATACGGTTTTTTGGTAGCCCAAACAAACAAGTTAGTCAAAATGCAGTTAAGTCGAGGTTTGAAGAGATGTAAATCAAAGTTTCTATGAGCAGGTTTGGTAAACAGGGTGAGTGGGAGTTGCCTGTCACCTGCAGAGTTCCTGAACAGGAACTGTCTTTTTTGATTCATTCTCTCAAGCTGCAGCTCAACTATGGAGATCTAACAATTCAAACTATTTTTGCATCTTGAAAATGTAGATCCGAACATACGTCTTAGTCAATATCCTGTTAAGTGTGGTTACTTATAGCCCATGGCTGTACACTTAAGGTATGTGTATGGAGGACACCTTCATCAAATGGATGGGTTGATATGGAGCATGACAGGTATGGCATTTGTATTGCAGTCTTTACACATTCATGCAGCATAGATTTAGATATTAGCTGGGGCTGAACAGGATGAGCAATCTGTACCTAAAAGTTTTGTCTCTTGAAGAAGGCAATGTGTATGTACTTGGAGCCTCACATTCAAAAGCATTCAGGAAGAAGACCATGTGCTTGTAATGAAGAAAAAACAATTATTTATGGGTAATGCAAAGTCAGTACACATGGTTCAGTGGCTCAGAGGTGTGTCTGGACTGGAATCATATGTTAATAATAACTGGCATCTTGTCAAAATTGTCCTTTTGAATGGATTATACAGGCAGTGTCAAATATAAGACTATCAAACTCAACTGAACAGTGGATCTGAGGTGTACCTGAACTTCAATCCTAAGCAAGCAACTACTTGACTACAGATTCTTCAGTGGAGCCTGGAATATGCAAGCCGTGTCCTAAGATATCACATCTAATCTTGATATCATCTAGACAAACTTTATATTCCAGGATGATTAGATACATGCTCTGCAGGATCTGTCAAAAGACGAGTTGAAATGTGGTAGGGATTCTCCGATACAATTGAATGTAATATCTTCCACACAGCTTGATTATTGAATAGCACCAATTCTTTCATGACTCTTATCTCCAGTGTGCTTGAAATATCACAGTTACAAATAATTTGGATCACGTTCAGAGATTGCGGCACACCTGAAAATTCAAATTCTGTCAAAAGATGTAGCTATAACAAATCCACACTGACCATTTATGATGAACATGATAAGTGCCCACAGCTTCAAGATATTCTTACAATGACTGCTATATGGCACCACAGAATTTGACTCAGTCAATTGTTTTGTGAATAGACTTTCATTCTGCACTCCACCATTAGACCAGTACACTTACATTTCATCGCAGGTTGGATAATTCAACTCAAGCTAAGTTTTGATTTACCACGTGTGTTCATAATTGACTTTACCTCATAGTTGCCACTATTATCTACTAATATGAGATTGAATGAAACTGTAACCAATACTACTGGAATCATATTGACTATGTCACTGTCGACACAATTGCACAATTGTGCATCAGCTGATAAGATTGTGTCGGTTGTCAGTTTAAAGTTGTGTATATTGATTTTCATCTGCTGATGATTAAGATACAGCCTTGCCATCTGATGACAAGACCATTTCGTACTCAGTAAGCAACTTTGAATGGTCCCTGAAATCAGCTGTTGGGTATATAATCAATGTCTTGATGTGTTGTCAGCTCATTAGGCCATGAGGCACTCTCATTTGTGCTACTACAGTTCACTGGTGGTGATCACTCACTCTATTATCACAACAACAGGGTTCTGTCTTCAGTTCCCATGTGTCTGGAACTCAGTTTTACCCAAGCCAGACAACCCATGCAAATGCCTTGTACTGTATGTTTAAACCCCAGAACTTCTGAGCCATTACTGCATGGCTTGCTACTGTATGATATGGGCCTGTTCCGGCCACTGTGGGTGTGGTTTCAAACATGGAGGGATTTTGTGAACCTTGAAATTTGAGCTGCATTCCTGTGCACTTATCATTGCCCATTTCCACATATGTGAAGAAAATGTCCGATTGAGCAGCCATAAACTTGGTGTGCCACCACATTCAATAACACCCATGGCCTGGCAGAGGCCAAAATAAGATCGTCATTTGAGAAGAAGATGTACGATAGTAGATATTGTTAATACATTCTGGGTCTTACTGGAGCATTGTCTTATATGGCTCATCTGCATCTGGTTCGGAATACTACGTAGGTGTATTGACAATCATATGTAGGAATATGTTTCACAGCCATTGGAGATTTGGAGAATCCAAACAACTATCAAGTGGCCATGTCCTATACCATTGTTCTAAATTGTTGTAGCAATTCTTGGTGTCTGCCAAAGCTAGTGAGAACCATACTAGCTGCCATCGATGAACCCTCCATGTTCATGTAGGACCTTGCAAAGAGTATCTTTACACAATGGCCTCCAAAGTTTTAGCTGGCTCTTTCTTGGTCCAACCCAGATCAACTTAGTGATCATTCTCCTTCGGAATCTGAATTGATCATTTCCCATTTGCAAGATTCACCTATGACCACCATCTGATCATCCAAGGCCATCAAATTTGTATTATCCGTTGTGTAACATCCTGTTGAACATCACTATCACCAGTGATGATGTCATGTATCACACACTGCACCGCAGAGTGCTGTGGCTCGGCCCTGTACATCTCACCCTGACTTTTATCCTCTGGATCTTCAGATGCACCTGAATCCAGCCACATCATTCAATAACACCCATCATGAAGTGAATGGATGACTAGAGTTGCTGTTAGTGGAAACTTGAATGCAATTCGGGCAGTTGTCTCGATTCTCAGGCATATGATATTTTTTATGTTTTAATGATGAAACATATCAAAAATCCCACAACTGCATGAACAGTGTGAGAGTTGGCCATTACTAGATGGTTTTGCTCTAGATGTTAAGGTATCATATGAAATACAGTGGATATTCCATCAGTATTCTGGCATGTTTATAATGGCATCCAGATCCTCGCAGTTGAGGTTTACATATACCATGTCCTTTCAGTTCACCTAGTGTTAGCAACAGTTCCGGGTTACCCGGCTTCTGTCTGGGTTGGAACCAAACCGAAGGCCCTGGTGTGGGTCAGGAACTGCCAAGCAACCCGAACCGCAGTGTCTTCGTGGGGTTGTTACCTGGACTGGACATAAACCCACAGTTTTTTGGCTGGATTGAACCCGGACCGCGGTTCCATTTTCTTGTTCCCGCAACCTTGGTCCCAATTAAGTCTCTGAGCTCTGATCGTATCGTGACATGATGAATACGCAGATTGCGCAGTTTAACAAGCTCTTTCACCTCCAGCATCCAGATTTGTCATTTGATTGATATTGTTGAGTGGCTGTGAAATAAGGGCCAATTTTGAGCGAAATTCGCGGGTTTTCGATAGTGACGCAATGAATATTGGTCCGATTGCAAATCTGAATGCAGGAGGAGAAAGAGCGCCTAAAACTGCCCAATCTATGTATTCATCATGTTGCGATACGATCAGAACTCAAATACTTACTTGGAGCCAAAATTGTGAACTTGAAATGCCAGGTTTTTGGTGGTAAAACCGGCCCATTTCCAATGGTCTGAGTTTTTTGTGTGGTAAGACCCGTTGCAATGGTCCGGGTTCGGGTGGAACTGGAACCGGAATCGACCCGCAAATTTGGACCTGTTGCTAACACTAAGTTCGCCAGTCGGAAATCTGTTCAGGGTGTTTTCATGTAGATGACACTCTTGAATGCCTCTGTCACTCCAGGCATTGAGACCACCACAATTGGTTCCAGGGCTGAAGTAAACATGGGATTCTACATAGCTGGAGTTGTCTGGATCTTTAAAAGGCCATGGGGTACTGAATTCAGTTTCTGCAATAAAAAACATTCTCATTCTTCACCAATCATCCTAGAATAGTCATTCTATGCCATATGGACCCATGTGTCAAGTGTATTCACCGACACAATTGGCAGTGGCTACCCCACAACCATGTTCTCATTGAGCCATATTCATATCATAGGTGCCGGCAAGGAGGTAAATGTCATCATGAGGCCCGTTTCATCTGCCACCAGCACTCCTGGCATATCTAAGTCACAAACCCATCTCCTTATAAGGAACCCTATTGCCCAAACCCGGTGTGCCAGAAAGTTGACTTGAGGCAGGCCCAGTATTGAATTCATATTGCCTAGATTGCCGTTGTCTTTTGATTCGGAAATAGGATAGGCATTCATCAGTCTGATGGATGCCTCCAGACACTCAATTTGAAATTTGTTGTCATTTGAATTGAGAACACTGGACAATACTGAATGGCTATTTTCTAAATACAGAATCTCCTTGCGATCCAAATGCTTGTGAATCTCCCTTGAAAGTTGATAGGTCATTATGTCATCCTCATTGATCTCTTTCAGTTGTTCTTCGGATAGTTGGACTGATGGGCTCATACTCTGGCGCTGCTGAAATTCATCATGATGTCAGGTATTTCACAGACAAGCATTTGGACCCAATAAATATGTGGAATATAGATAATTCTATTCACTCAATCAGATCTTACATTAATACTACTACCAATCTCTTTTCCAAAAGCCTCCACATCCTCCACTCGTTGACTGTCATCGGATCCCTCTGAAGCCTAAGTACACTGAGTAGCACTGGGGAACGTCTAACCATACAATGGCTTGTAGGCATTACCTAGGCCAGTCTAATTACGTGCTCCCATCATCCTTCCCTGTCGCTGCCCTCATCTCTACCAAAATTTGTTTCAAATTGGGTTCCAGTTTCAACTTGAAGGCATTTGAAAGGCAACTGTTGTATGAAATCTGATCATATACAGGGTTGTTCATCATATGCCTGGGCAGGTATATTAACAGATATTCTGCTTCCAATTCTTCCTACTTTGAGGTGCACTTGAATATTGAAATCAGACAGTATAGTTCTTGCATGCCACATTATATTTCAGTGAAATCAATCTGCTCCTCCCAGTATCTCACATTGTTGTACAAGGCTTCGCGTTGCGCACAGAATATATGTTTGGTGTCGCTCACCAGCATCTGATTAATCACCATTATGAAAGTTAATATTTGCAACTCTGGGAGTTTACTTCTCTCCTTTTTGGCCATGCACTGTCCCAAATCCATTGCCACTTGCTTGTTCCCTTGCCTTGCCTGCTTTCTTACCTTCCAAATCTTGCCAGCACATTTCTTCAAAATATTTCTATCCACTGTCAACAAATTCATTTGGCATTTCCAAATTTGTCAAGAGGCAGCCAGATCTTGAAAATCACCAATCAATCTGCAACCACGGGTACCCTGTGCAGGGGTCCATCTCAAAGTTATTTCTGATGATTCTGTCACTTGATAATGCACCAATGCATTTTCTCCAGACACCCAGCTACCCATACTGTCTTCCACTTGTTGAATGTTAAAAAGTTGGGCTTCCCCATGCTATTGGCAAATTGCTTGAACGAGAGTTCCTTTTGCTTCAGGCTGATTGCTGCTGTGTGTTTGGCACCACCTATATCCAACATATCATTGCTCTCATAATCTGTGTTATCTTCTATGCAGGAAATCTCTGGTATTAGAAGGAACTTAGCAATCCCTGCAACCGCTGATCTGCATTGTTCAGCTGCTGGCCGGAATTGTTTCATTTGGATGCATATGGGGGGTCTGTCAGCAGTGCTGCAAAGTGGTTCTGGTGCCGTACAGGCACATGAGGTTAGCCAAATAACTCGATTGTTGCTAGGTGGTGCTTGAGGCACTCAGGATGCATCAGGAGATGTCAGTTGCTGACAACTGAATTGCTGATGCTGGAACATTTGAGGTCCACAATAACCCCCTTAGGGGAATACATTCACATGCCACAGTGGCCCATAACTCAGATATACTTGCATTGCACCAGAGCTTGGCTGTGAGGTTGGTGTCATGTAGAATAGGGCAGGTTGGTAGTTATGGCAAGCCCATGGAAATGGTGGCTGTAAAGGGGTGTAACTACACCCTGGCAATGGATGATACTAATTTGTTGGTTGCTTGAATGGAGCATCTTTGCTGGGTGTATTTCAAGCATTTTTTCCTGATGATCCCAAATTGTCATCTGGGCATTGTTGTGAGGCAAACAGCTCACCTGTTTGAGTGATATTACTTGTCTTGAGCAGAGATTCATTTGTTAACACTGTATGTGAGCAAGATGGTGGTAAACCAATATCAATTCAACTGGCGATTTAGAATAAATAGGAGTATTGTTGAGAATATTGATGGTAGCAGTGATCTTCAGTGGAATGAGGGGATATTATATCCCTCAATTTGTTAGGAACTGAGGTGCATCAGCAATGACCCTAATTTCGGTCTGAAACACCCGGGTGTTCCGGACGGCGCTGACGGCTCTGACGGAACCTCGTACGCTCTGACGGAGAATAACACGCTACCCGTCGCCCAGGCGACAGCTCACGTTGCATACGTACCTCCTTTACTTTGTGGTGACGTATACGCATCATCAGAACGACACGTGTGTTACACTCTTCGCAGGGGCTGCAGTTATGCTGAAGCCATTTACACAACGCCTGGCCAAGCCTGGGAGCACCTGGGAGCGCCGGCGACAAACCTGGGAGCGCCGGCGACATGTCTGGGAGCACCTCGAATCACAGTCATGTATTCAGTTTGTATTCTCATCTCTGTATCTATGTATCTATATAGCTACCCATCTTCACAGGCTATATCTGGACTGGCTGCGGTCTGCCGAATATATACTCCCCGTCACCCTGGCCACCTCCATTACCCCTTTGATCGAGCGTATTTGAGATGCACTTGGAGACGGAGATTGAGTGAACTCAGAGATGCATTTGGAGGCCGTGATTGAGCGAGTTTGGAGATGCACTTGGAGACTGAGATCGA
>Ga0307515_10022404_pt1 | contig 11134 bp, 8 predicted proteins | sample 17_EM_MG_FD_194513 | JGI IMG/M metagenome (GOLD analysis project Ga0307515, IMG submission 194513) | Populus trichocarpa ectomycorrhiza microbial communities from riparian zone in the Pacific Northwest, United States - 17_EM | ecosystem: Host-associated > Plants > Roots > Unclassified | place... | reverse complement strand
AATCATCATTTGGATCTTTTTTCCTCGTGTCAATCACACCCCAAAAATCATTTATTTGATGCAGTGGAATTAATTTTTTATTCTTTGCAACAAAAACTAAATAAACTAGCTATAGCTATTGAAAGTAAAATAATCTTTTTTATAAAATTTATTTATTATTATCAAATTTATCAGAATTAAAATCATATTTTTTTATTTTTTTACCACAATAAAATAACTAAATTATCCTAAAAATAATTAACTAGCATTTAGGAGCTTTTTAGTTTTTTTTAAGTAATTAAATGACTGAATTACTTTTAAAAAAAACTATTAAGTTGACTTTTAGGGGCTTTCTTGTATTTTCAACATGGTTTTCTTTTTACAATTAAGTTGACAGTTGAGCGATTTAATATTTTGATAAATATAAAATATTATTTTTAGAAAATATTATTGGGGTGTGTAATGCATGCGCCAAGTATATGAGACATTTTTTTTTCTATCCTCCTTGATTTCTGAGCCTTCTAGACATGTTGACTTGAGTCTTGTTTTTTTTTTAATTTTTTAAAAATTCAGTGTTTGATTTGTTAATGATTGAGATTTGATTTTATTTTTATTTTCATTTTCCTCCTTATAAGGTTGCACTTTCATTTTCCTCCTTCTAGATATTTTTTTTTCTTTGTTATCAAATAAATTATTAATAGCTTATAAAAATAAGTGGAGGGTATTTTTAATGATATTGACACACATTTATTTTTTTTATTTGTTATTTTTGTTTTTTAATAATTATATTATTAAATTAACTAAATTTACATTTGAATCTATGATCGGAGTTCTAAATTTTCATTGCTCTTCTGAAAACAATATCTTCATTTTTTTACAATAAAAAAATTATGTTGTCTCACGAGTATAAGCTAGAGGATAATACTAACAAAGTAGCCGTTTGTTAATGTTAATATTAATTCCATAATCTAGGAGTAACACGAGAGCCCACAAAGCATGATTTTCGATTCAATTTAATTTTTATTTAAAAAACTAATTAAATTGAATTTAAAAAAAACCGAAACTGATTTAAATCTATCAGTTTCGATTCGGTTCAATTCGATTTTTTTATAATTTTCAATGGGTTTGGTTTCAGTTTGGCTCGATTTTGTTCGGTTTGGTTTTTTCGGTTTCAGGCTTATTAAACCGATATCAAATCAAACCGGTCAGTTTTTTAAATATTCTAATTAGTTTAATCAGTTTTTTTTTCACGGTTCAATTTTTTTATTTTTTTATTTAATTGATTTTTTAATTTTTTTTTTCCGGGGGTGGAAGGTTAAAAGAGGACAAAGGAATAAAAAACGATTGAGGAGACTTTTGGTTGCAGCTTTTGAATCCCAATCCTGGCCGAAAGCTAACAAAAACGGAAGAGAGGACAATTTCTTGTCAACAGAGATACCAGCCCAGCAGCTTTCACCATCACATTAACCCTCGAGCAAATTAAGAGAGATAGCCCGAAAGAACTTGTTGCGCTTCATGCCCAGCCGGTGCAGTTCCATCTCCCTCATCTGCAATTCCCAGAGTTCAGTCAAAACAATTTCTTTTTAGATTAATGACAGTCTAGAAAAGCAACCACCAGCAGATACGAACACCTGAAGCAACAATGATTCCAGGTATACGGCATGAACACTAAAACCATACCAGAAGTTCTAGAAACTTCTATTGTATATACTTTCTAATATGTATTTAATATATTGCAATACAATATAAATAGAAACAATTGCCATTTTTCATGTGTAGTTGGGGGCACTTGAATTACTTAGATTAAAACAGTAATATATATTTTTTTTTTTGTGTTTTTTTATTTTTTTTTTCCAACTTTCCCTCTTTTTTTTTTTGTTTTTTTTTCTAAAATTGCTTTCCTTTTCTTTTTTCCAACTTTGTTTTTTTTCTTTTTTTTTCATTTAATTTTTTTTAAAAAAATTATCTTTGTTGATTTTACTTTTTAAATATTGAGCTGGTTAAAAATTTCACTTTGTAATTTTTTTTCTTTAAAATACTGTGGATTGCTACGGTGTTTTCCCACATAATTTTTCTATTTTATTTTTTTAAAATTATATTTGTCGATTTTTTTTTATATTGAGCTGATTGAGAATTTAGTTTTGTAATTGTTTTCTTTAAAACATTGTTGATTGCTACAACGTTTCTCCGCATGGTTTTTTTTTATTGTTTTTTTTATGATTTTCTCCAAAATTATTTATTTTATTTTATTTTTTAATATTGAATTGGTTAAAAATTACAGTTATAATATGTGAGGAAAGCACTGTAACTTTCCTCGCAAATTATTGTGGATTGCTACAGTAATATATATATATATATATATATATATATTTTTGCATTTTTTTGTTTTTTTTTCTAAAATTGCTTTCCTTTTCTTTTTTCCAACTTTGTTTTTTTTCTTTTTTTTCCATTTAATTTTTTTTAAAAAAAATTATCTTTGTTGATTTTACTTTTTAAATATTGAGCTGGTTAAAAATTTCACTTTGTAATTTTTTTCCTTTAAAATACTGTGGATTGCTACGGTGTTTTCCCACATAAGTTTTCTATTTTATTTTTTTAAAATTATATTTGACGATTTTTTTTTATATTGAGCTGATTGATAATTTAGTTTTGTAATTGTTTTCTTTAAAACATTGTTGATTGCTACAACGTTTCTCCGCATGGTTTTTTTTTATTGTTTTTTTTATGATTTTCTCCGAAATTATTTTTTTATTTTATTTTTTAATATTGAACAGGTTAAAAATTACAGTTATAATATGTGAGGAAAGCACTGTAACTTTCCTCGCAAATTACTGTGGATTGCTACAGTATTTTTTCTCATATGATTTTTTTTCTGTTTTGTTATGTTTTTTCCTAAAATTATCTTTGTCAATTTTATTTTTTAAATATTAAGTTGGTTAAGAATTGCAATTACAAGTAAATACAAGTTTTTCCTCACAAAACACTATGGATTGATACAATTTTTCCTTATATGGTTTTTTTCCAGTTTCTTTTGTGTTTTCTTTTTTTTGTAATATTGTTTTCCAAAATTATCTTCATCAATTTTTTTTTTTAATATTGAGTTGGTTAGAATTTAACTTTGTAATAAAACTTAATCATGTGGGGAAAACGTTGTAGCTTTCCTCACAAAACATTGTTGAAAATTACAATTACAAACCATTACAAATAAGGTTAAATCATGTGGGGAAGCACTGTAGCTTTCATCACAAAACACTATGAATTGCTACAGTGTTTCCAACATGATTTTTTTCTTCTTTTTTGTGTTTTTTTTAATATTTTTTTTCTAAAATTGTCTCTGTCGATTTGATTTTTTTAATATTGAGCTGATTAAGAATTTAACTTTATAATTTTTTTTCTTTAAAACACTGTAAATTATTGCAGTGTTTTCTCATATGATTTTATTATTATTTTTTTCAAAATTATCTTTGTTCATTTGTTTTTAATATTAAGTTGGTTAAGAATTATAATTACAATAAAGCTAAATCATATGGGGAAAGCGTTGTAGTTTTTCTCACAAAATACTATGGATTGCTACAGTATTTCTCTAAATGATTTTTTATTTTATTTTATTTTATTGGGGAAAGTACTGTAGTTTTCCTCACAAAACATTGTCAATTGCTACAACGTTTTTTCTCATGGGTTTTTTTTCCTTCCAAAATTATCTTTGTTGGGTTTTTTTTTAATATTAAGTTGGTTGAGAATTTAGCTTTGTAATTTTTTTTACTTTTTATTAACAGAAAAGCTAAATCATGTGGTGAAAGTATTGTATCTTTCCTCCTAAAACACTGTGGATTGCTATAAATTATTTTGTTCAGTCTCTAAGTTTTGATCACCAACACAACTTTTTTTTCCGTCATGAAATATTGGCTTCATCATACCTTTAGTTTCTATTACTTATTTAGCGCTGATTCACAATTATAACACTATTAAATATATTTGTTTTATAAGCCAGCTGCAGCGTGCGGGCATGCATCTCGTTCTCATTAAACACTCTCATTCTATCAGAGTAGTAAATGGATCAACATCCCTTATCGGATAACCTCTACCGAATCCTTCCCCACCCTTTTCCCTTTCAACACTTTGATGATTCATATTGTCACTGTCAAGATATTATTATTGTATATGCTTTGTAGCCAATCATTTGGATACACGCAACATTGACTTTGTAAGTGTAAATATATTTAATTTATTAATAAAGACTCATTTATCTTTAATATTTATCATATATTTGATTAATGAATCTAGATTAAAGATAAAGTCCATAAGACAAAAATATTTTGCAAAGAAAATTATAAAGTTTTTATAATTATAGAATTTTTATTGCATCAAAGTATTCTTCCTAAATGTTCCTAGTCAATGATCTATTAAGGGGGTGTTTGAGAGTGTGGTAGTGGTTGTTTTTCAAAGTGATTTTCGTTTAGAAATGTATCAAAATAATATATTTTTTTTATTTTTAAAATTTATTTTTGACATCAGCACATCAAAACGATCTGAAAACATAAAAAAATATTTTAAATTATTTTTGAATTTTGGCCAACCTCCGGTTGGGCTGCAATCCCAAATGAGCATTAAGACTGGACATTAATTAGAGTTGTTAAGACTAGTACATATTATATTTTTTTCTTTATGAAAGAAAGCAGTTCTTCTCATAAACTAAGACATGAGAGATGTATATAACTAATATGTAGATACTTGTCAGATGACATGTACACTGAACTGAAAGAGAGAGTAAATTCAACTACAAAAGAAGAGACAAACGAGTAATTGGAGAGTGATAGAAACAATGTGGGCATGGGGCGTGGGGTAAGGAATTATTATGAATAATCAAAGAAAATTAATTAACAACAAGAAGAAAAGAAAAATACATAGTTTTTTTTGTTTATTTTAAAATTATTTTTTATTTAATTATATAATAATAAAATAAATAATTATAATAAAATAACCGAATATGATATAAAAAGAACGCCTATAATGAGTTGCAAAAAAACAACACTTACTAATATTAAAACAATATACCCAAATAAGAAAACACAATAAAAATTGAACAATATTAAATATAATAATATCTAGTTAGATCACTCTATTTCTTTCACGGGTCAGATCCAATATCTTTTAACACCAAAAAATAAACACGCAGGCCTATTAATATAATAAAAGATTGTATAAAATAATAAAAATATAGAGCAAAAAAAGAGATTTTTGGACAATTTTTAAGGCTAGAAGGTGCTGGAACTACTTTTTTATTTAAAACAATTGTCATTCTTCTTTCTTTTCAATTTCGATCCCCAACTCTAAATCTCTTACAAACAACAAAACTGGTTTTTGTTTTGTAAATTCAAGCACCAATTAAAAGTTAGGATATTTTTTCCAATATAGATAATATACAAAGAAATTACAAAATTCATTCCCAAAAAAATACAATGTCAAATGACTAAATTGGAAAAAAATAATTCAAATGATTAAAAAAAATACAATATCAAATGACTAAATTAGAAAAAAAAAAAAAAACAAGTTACTATGAATTCACAGTAACTTTTGAGGTGAGGAGTGTACGAATCTATAATAACTTTTGAGGGGACGGACAATGTTTCCAATAGGAGAAATAGATTTCTTCTTAATAACCCAAAATAAATTAAATAAAAACAAATTATAAAACTCTAACCTTTAAAAAAATAAAAAAAAAAACAAATGTCAGAGGTTTGAATTGAAAAAAAATGATAAAAAAATTAAAAGACCAGGAAACAAAAATGTTGGTCATGTAGGCTCAACTCACGTGGCCAAGGTTGCTTACCGCGCGGGCTAAGTTGCTTAGCCACATTGGTAAACCCTTGGCCAAGCTAATGTGACCAACTCAATCTTTGTCTCTCTCCCTCTCTCTCTTTCTACTTCTACTTTTTCTTTCTTTCTTTTTTCTTCTTTGCCAAACCACACACACCTTTATGTATTTTTTTCTCATATGCCATCAACAATTTATCTTTGTGCAAGACACATACACATAATATTTTTACACATAAATTTTATGCATGGAAGCATTAGTGCCACATTCTTACACCAATGTCTATAACCACGACATTAATGATGCATGACACAATAATCATGACATGACACAACTGTCAATAACCATCATTGCTAGCCAATGGTTTATTAGCTCCACAATCAATGTCCAACACCGATATCTCCATTAATGAGACGTCTCCTTCTCTATGAAGAAAGTATAAGGTTGAGTGTATAAATACACTTTGCCACCAAGAAGTAATGGGGATTTTATACAAAGAACCATATAAGCATATAGACACACAATGCCACATAAAACTTACAAATACACATTCTTAACTCTCATTTTCATTTCTCTCTTATAGTAGTACATTATTATCTCTTCATATCTCAACTAACTTAAGCATTAGAATATTATGTTCCTATATGGGATTGGTTTTTCATGAACAACCCAGCCCAAGATGTAGAAAGCTAGGAAAAGTTCATTTTATGTGTAATTGTTTTTCATGATTTCACACACACACACTAGAAAAGTAGACAATGTTGAATGTGAGGTTAAATTTTTTCTAAAGTGCCCAAACGATGATAATGTTTTTAAGAAAAATTTGTGACCCAGATATAGATTAACAAAAAATACCTACTCTATAAGGTTTTTATTGTTTAACATAAAATCTTTATACAGTAGAAATTTAAATTCATACCACGTCTCATCGTCTCAGCATGAAGCATCTATTATAACTATGGAGGCAAGAGAAATGGATAAGGTCACATCAAGAGACACCGATGAAAAAGAGGATTCCCTAGTTGCTTCATATACCATGATGATGTATAACAGAAACTCATCTTTGATATAGTTGTTGCGAGAAGTAGATTCACAAACCGATCCCTCCGTCAAATCCTCCACTAATCTTTCCCGTTGTTTTATTAGAACCTATACATCCGCATTACTGGGGATTCATCAAAAAAAAAAAAATTAAGAACATATAACCTAGTTCTCAACAAAAAAGACCATTTGTGTAATACCTTAATTTCTCTATGTTGTTCAAGACTCATTTGTTTTATTTTAAGCCTTGCACATGTTCTTCTTCCATGGACCGTGACATTTCAAAGCTACAGCTGGAGGAGGCGGCAGCGCTAAGATTTGAAAATGTTGGATCTATTTGTCAAAGCATTCATGATAAAAGTGGCTGCAAAAATAAAGAGGAAACCGGTTCTTCAGCTAGCCGTTGTCGGAAGAGCTTTTCCTTTATAACTGAAAGGGGATTCTTAAAGAGGGTTCTTGGCTCTAATGATAAAGATCGAAGCTTGGAAAGTGAAAGAGAGTCGATCCATAATGTACGAAAAAGTGTTTCAAATTCACAAGAAATGGAATATGAAACATCTTTCAAAGAACCAGAATCAGATATTGATCAAGAAGCAAAATATATGAATAAGGTTGATCGTAGTATTCATCAAGGAGCTAATGTGAAGGCAGTCGAATTAGAGGACATGGCAGAGGAGGATATTATAACGGAAAGGAACCCTAATGAGGAGGTCGTTGTGGACACTGAGGTGATGGAGGAGGCTGTTAGCAATGAAAAGGAAGGTGCAAGGGAGGACAGCATGTTATGTTTTCAAGAATCTCCTAGCTTCAGGGTATACTGCGCTCATAATGTCTCAGTCGATGGTGATGGTAATGAAGGTGAGATTTCAATCAAAAGATAATTAATTAGGACTATTCCATGAACAGAATCAAATTTCTTTTGCTCTGTTTTTCCGATCTGGCCTTTTCTTTCTCGATTTTTAGGGTTGAAAAGATGAGCTGTAATGTTTTAGATACTCAATTAATAGAAAATCAAGGAAGCATGATCAAATAATATAATCAGCATTTTATAAATTACAACAGTCTAGTTTTCTGAGAGATTTATGTTTGAACCATTCTCTTTCTGAGACCTTGGATTTATTAGTTTCTTTGTGGAGGGTTCTTGTTGAAATGAAAGTGCAAAGCTCAAAGGGTGAACATTTATGGCTAAAAATAATGCAAAAACATTACAGGTTCTCCATATTATGTATAGCAAGAATGAACGTCAGTGTAGTTTATAAATTCTTGAGTTTTTCCTTTCCAAACCAAACACAAGTAGGACCAATTACTGCTAAATTAATAGTAAATTTCTTAAAGAAATTCACCGTCCTCCTGTGTTTTGCAGAAAAGGGTGATAAAGATAAAGAAAACAAATCATTGAAGGAAACCACCCAGAAGGTATATGGATCTATAATTTACTGCAGATAGGCTCTTTATGTAGAATTATGCACTATTGCAAATAAATCAGCTGAAACCATTCTGATCTGTATATATAGCTACAACTCGACACTTGAAACGATTGTCTTTCCTAATGCAAGAAACAACAGTTAAACCCATCATTTCTGGAATATTACATCTTCCAAGAATAATAGGCAGCACGTGCATGTTGTTGATACTGGTTCTATGTGGTATTTTGATATTACCATTTCTCTTCTTTGAGCAAGGATCAGAGAACCAGGCAGTGAAAAGAAGACAAACTAGATTTAGGACTCCAATACGAAATGGTGGAGCAGCAAGAATGAAAAACTTTAAGTTTGCCTCGTGCAGCTGTTCCAACCCTTCAACTACTCAAGAAAGTGCTCGTAGATCAGTTGGAAAAGTTGTCCGCTGACTATCTGCTATCTCCACAAGTACACAAGATACAAGGCAATTTCAGTCACCGCCTTTAATTATTTTCCTTTGAATTCTTAAGTTTCGAAGGCAAGATTCTTATTGGAGACTGCACCATATTTCCTGCTTCGGGGAAGTATATGTTAGGTTTGCTGAAACGTATATCCATAACCGGTAAATTTAATTATTATTTTTTAGAGTTTATTTAGAGTTGTTTAAGGTTTATATTAAGAGTAAGATTATATTAAATATTTTTTTTTCAGTTTTTAACAATTATTTCAAGATTGAATTCTCACGGCCTTAATAGTAATCCATATAAACTACAAGTGAAAGATCTTTTAAAAACTCTTTTGTTATACTTTTGAGTGCTAGTTTTTTTTTTTGTTAGGTGTTTTTGTACTGTACTCTATTCATAGAAAATAACAAGCATACCTTTTTATTTCTAGAAAAACATAAAAAATTCTATAATAATAAAATATCAATTTTATCCTTAAATAATATTACTTATATTATTTTAGGCAATTTTAAAAATTTATTTAATCAAGTAAGGACTTGATTGTTTCTAGGTTTAATCTTTAGCATCACCTTAATCACTCTTTATGCGAGCAACTAAAATAAATACTAGCAAAAAAATCAATGATTAAAATTTTAGAGTTAAAATGTCCTTTCAAATAGAATTAAATCCTTAATTTCTAAATGTGGTTTTTTTTTTTGTTAGACCTTAAAAGTAACACATGACATTTGATATTAACATAACTAAAAGCGGAATAAAACTTAAGAACCTCAACATGACATCAACTATGACAAATGATATTACTCAAGTCAAAAAAGAGTTTGATATAATTTAAATATTTGTGAAAGTCTTAAAAGTATATAAAAGGATGAGTGAATTAAGAGCTTAGTTGAAGGTTTAATATCTTAAAAAAAAATTATATTTTAACACTTTAAAATGTTGAAACAAGGATTCAATATGAGAGTAAACAAAGTAAAAGAGATAAAAATTAAGATAAAGACACCCAGTTTATAGTAATTCAATCAATCTTGTCTTCTCCATTTCTTGAATTACCATTCAAGTATTCACTGACAACTTGTGATCTTCTTGCGGGTGAGACCTTACCAATACAACAATCTTTTTTACGAGTTCAAGATTAGAAAACCCTTCACTCTCAATATTTCTCAAGGATCAAGATCTTAACCTTTCAATAACTAACAACCAAGATTTTTCCAAGTGATTTAAGAGTCATTTACACTTTTATAATGGATTCTCTCAAAAGATTTATCACACCTCATAATAAAGATAATATTATAATGAATTAAACTCAACCTTTTATGAAAAGTAATCTAGCTCAACAATGTCAGATTGAAGATTGATGCTAATAAAATTCAAAGTTTTTAAAAGGATTATGGAAGTGATGAAAGATTTTTAGATTAAAGAGTTGGTTAGCATCAAGTGTGTCCTTACATGAAGTGAACAAGTAGTGTTTATATGCAAAATATAACACGTAGTTGTTACTCATGACTAAAATTTAGGAGTTTAACATTTTGAATTTTTAAGATGACCTATAATGTTATATAAATGGTCAGTTGTTAAAATGTAAAGGGTTGTTTATGATAAAAGTTTTTAGTATAAAACAAATTAAGTCTTAAGTTTAAGACAAGATAACTCGTGTAAAATAAATGATGTACAACTTATCCACGGTACTATTTAATGATCTAATTCGAATTAGTCAAGGGACTTTTAACATTTTTAAATGAATAAGACATAAGAAATTCATTTGATTAAGTTAATGAGAAATGATGCTTCCCATTTTCAAAAATAATTGAGTATAGTGATGATGCTGAAATTTATGATGAAAGATTTTCTGATGAGGTATTTTTCAAATATGCATAATTTAGCAATGAAATAAAATTTTTTTTGGATAAAGATCATTTTTGTGATTTCAAATTAAATCCTATAAAAACTTGATTATATAAAATTAAACTTAGATATCTTCAAGTGAAGCTTACATCTAATTGAATCAATTTTTCTTTAATTTGACATATTAGAAAAATTCATACAACATCAAATCTTGACACACATATCAATTTTACTAAATTATTGTTATCATAAAAAATATCAAAACCATAAGCACTAGAGACCTTTGGGCTAACAAGATGTAGACCATAGAACATGCACTAAAATTTACAAAACCATTAAGAGAATATTTTATAAATAATTTAAGCATATCAATGTTATTACTCCCTCTAGAGCCAAGTTGAATACATAAAGATGAGAAACATAGGTATTTAAAGGTATGTGAAAGTAGGATAAAAAAAATAGGGTACCTAAGCAAGTGTCAACAATCCACAAATATTTCATCACTCTTTCAACTTTATAAATATATTTAATTTAAATTAATATTATTATTTCATAACTCATGGAATTCACCCTACAATTTATTTTCTCAACAC
>Ga0307515_10022403_pt1 | contig 11134 bp, 5 predicted proteins | sample 17_EM_MG_FD_194513 | JGI IMG/M metagenome (GOLD analysis project Ga0307515, IMG submission 194513) | Populus trichocarpa ectomycorrhiza microbial communities from riparian zone in the Pacific Northwest, United States - 17_EM | ecosystem: Host-associated > Plants > Roots > Unclassified | place... | reverse complement strand
TTCAAAATTAACTCCAATGTGTGAAATCTTTTTAACAGTTATCTTGATAAGATTTATGATCTTGAATATTGTCAACTCAAATCACAATCAAATTTATGTTTAATGACCCATTTTTTTTTAAATGACATGAATATACTCCCACAATAAATGATCATGAAGTTATATATTATTTATAAATGAATCACATTTTTCATTTTTATTTTAATAGAATTTGTTTTTTATCTTTATTTTAATTATTTATTATGATTTCATGAATTCAGTTAAATCCAATTTAAACCTGGCCAAGTTAGAACAATTTTTTTAAAAAAATAAAATAAAATGACTTTATTTTAAAGAAAAATAATAGATTTATGATTTAATCCAAACTTTTGAAATTGTAATATCGTCGTGGGTTTGCGCTTTTCAGGTTGTTCTGTATGTTTACGAATGGGGACCTCGAGATGTTGAGGAAACATTTCATTGCTCGGTTAAGATCAAGATCAGAGAAATCCTCATCACGAACAAAATACTGAGAGCAATCATGCCAGTTTTCAGGTTCTGGGATATCTTTGTTTTGTCCTCTTTCTTTGTTTGCTAGAAAGGGTGTTGCATCTATGCCTAAATCTGACGCTGATACAAGTACTGAGAAATCGTCGCTTGACGAGGTTGCCATGTCTAATGATGATCTACTGTCTTGAAGGGTAAAGAACTGCAAGAGATCAAGATCAGAGAAATCCTCATCAGAAACGAAATACTGAGAGCAATCATGCCAGTTTTCAGGTTCTGGGATATCATTGTTTTGTCCTCTTTCTTTGTTTGCTAGAAAGGGTGTTGCATCTATGCCTAAATCTGACGCTTATACAAGTACTGAGAAATCGTCGCTTGACGAGGTTGCCATGTTTAATGATGATCTACTGTCTTGCTGGTTTTAGGTTTTGAGTTCTAACTTCTGCTCGTTATTTACTGAAAGGCTAAGCCAGCAATTTCCAAACCTATAAAAAGTGTCAGTTAAACCATTTAGTTATGGCAAAAATAAATACATGCTGTTGGGAATTGGAAGTAAGGATTGCTGTAGAACACTTGGTGAACGTCATAGATATAAAATAAGAATGAAAAAAAAAATTATAGAGGAGAAAATACAAAAATCTTACGGGGTTTAAATTAATGCCTACATTCATGAGCAAAGATCTTAAAAAAACAATTTTGAGGAGTCTAGCTCAACTGATTAGATTTTAGATTTGCTTTTTAAAAATCACCAGTTCGAGTTTTACAAACCTGAGAGTCGTTGGAGATTTACATGTTCGTTAACTTCAGGGTCCATGAAATTAGTCGAGATGCATGCAAACTGACCCGTATACCCACGTTAATAATAATAAAAAAAATCTTTTGAAGAGTTCTTTTTTTCAAATAAAAAAAAATGAATTACAAAAATAAAGATAATATTTCTCAAAGCTTTGGAAACCAAATCCACCCAAATAACCTAATAGAGCAAATTTCGCAAAATTATGATGAAATCTTTATACTTTTTATACTATTTCTTACATGCTTATATTTGTTATCAGAATGATTTTTAATGATAATCAAAGTATACAATAAAATTAATATCCATGTTGTTAAGACTCATGCCTTTATTTTCGTTATTTATAGCAAGATTCGAGTCAAAACTCAAAATATATCACTAATTAAACTTACCTAAAATTGTACAGACTTGGAGTATATATAATGGCATACCATCAAAACTCAAGGTTGTCAATTTCGTTCTGTTTCGCCCAGAATGACCGAAACATTTCATACCAATTCAAAAAACGAAACAAAATGGAACAAATTTCATCTCATTTTAAATCTCGGTCCGTTCCGGATTTTTTGGCTAAATTCCGTCCGGAACGTTCCGGTTTCATTCCACATGTTTCGTTCCGCTCTTGAAAAGCCGTTGAATCAAATTGAACCTTATTCAAGTTAATTAATTAAATCACCCAATTATAAAAAGCTATTTTTCATTATTATTTTCAATAACAATGATATTGATAATAATATTGAAAATTATTATTACTATTTTCATTAACAATGATATTAATTTTTTTAAAATTAGATTTATCACTAATATATATGGTTTATATTCATGTTGTTTTTTTCATGTTTATACTTTGTAAGAATTTGAGCAAAATAAGGGATGGTTTCGATTTCATTAGCCTTGATAATATTGACTTAACTTTATATTTAAAATATTTGTGTTAAAACATTTTATTTTCATAATATTTTGATATTTTGTTTAAGTTGAATTACTTTAAGTTAAAACCTATTTAATCTTGACTATTTAGGAATATTTTAATTTTTGAAATTATATTTGTTTGGCATTGTGTTTATATTGCATAATTTATAATTAATTTATCTTGAATTTGAATTATGTTTGTATATATATATTTTTTTTTATATTTTTTTTTTATATTTTTTTTTTTTTTTTTTTTTATATATATATATATATATATATATATATATATATATATATATATATATATATATATGAACAGTACAATTTCAAAACGGCACGGCAAAACACTTTGAAACTGAAACATTCTATTCTAATTGAAAAAACAAAACACCTACTGAAACGGAATTGACAACCTTATTCAAAACCAATTTAAAACAAACGATTGGAGTTGAATTATACTTTGAGAAAAATAAAGAAAGAAAAAAATCGGAGTTAGAAGTTGTTATTGGTTATGATATAAACAATAAGTGATAATTACAAGGGTTTGTTTGAAAGTGTTATAAATATTTTTTTTTGAAAATATTGTTCTCAAAATAATTTAAAATTTTTTAGAAGAGTAAAAACAAATAAATTTGAAAAAGAATTCAAATTTTTTTAGAAGTACAGCTCGACGAACTCTCAAACATACCTAAAATCAGCAATGAATGGTTGAGGACTTAATTAAAAGCTAATAATAGTTTGATGGCCATGGCGTAGTAGTTTTACATCCACAGAGGATGCATATTTCCTATTTAGGATTCCAATTTTAGCATCTCATGTTCTGACACGTTGTGTGGTTATTGTCTGAATGGCGGGCCATTCCATTCCATGGCAACTGTGGCTTCCTTTAGATAAGCCATAGTATCCATGGCATATTTTGTTCTATTTTCTCCAAATTTATTCACTTCGGAAAAGAAGAAAAGAAATATACTTCAAAAGTTTTAGCCACACTCCTTTGGGCTCCTAACGATGCCCTTTCTTGGTAAGTCATGAATTTTGCACGTTTTCTTGTTGATATCTTGATAATCCCTGATATTTAAAGGATATATGATTTGTTTTTCTTTATATATTGCTCTAGCTTTTGTTACAAGTTGGTGATAATTTGAGTGCATGTAACAGCCTAGTTACGTTTAATTTTTATGATAGTGTATTGGTTTTGCCAGGGATTGGCATCTCAGTTGAGAACTGAGAGATTCTTGAATTCCACCTTGGGTTTTTAGAAATTTGTTGAGATCTAGTTGGGATTTTGGAGGGATATTTGATAAGCATAAAGGAGGAACTATGGATACTCTGTTGAAAACACATAACAAACTTGAATTTTTGCCTCAATCTCATGGGTTTTCAGAGAAATTAAGTAATTTGAGCTCCATAAAGATTCAAAGCCAACAATTTAGGTTTGGTCACAAGAAGTTTCGTTCAAAAAGGGGGAGAAATGGTTGTGTTAAGGCTAGTAGTAATGCACTTTTGGAGCTTGTACCAGAAACCAAGAAGGAAAATCTTGAGTTTGATCTTCCTATGTATGACCTCTCGAAGGGCCTTGTAGTTGACCTTGCAGTTGTGGGGGGTGGTCCTGCTGGGCTTGCAGTTGCGCAGCAAGTTTCGGAGGCAGGGCTCTCAGTTTGTTCTATTGATCCATCTCCCAAATTGATTTGGCCTAATAATTATGGTGTTTGGGTGGATGAATTTGAAGCCATGGATATGCTTGATTGCCTTGATACAACTTGGTCTGGTGCTGTTGTATATGTTGATGACAAGACAAAGAAAGATCTTGATAGGCCTTATGGGAGGGTTAATAGGAGGCAGCTCAAGTCCAAAATGTTACAGAAATGCATATCTAATGGTGTAAAGTTTCACCAAACTAAAGTCATCAAGGTTATTCACGAGGAGTCCAAATCTCTATTGATTTGCAATGATGGTGTCACAATCCAAGCTTCTGTGGTTCTTGATGCAACTGGCTTTTCTAGATGCCTTGTTCAATATGATAAGCCATATGATCCAGGTTACCAAGTGGCTTATGGAATTTTGGCAGAGGTAGAAGAGCACCCATTTGATGTTGATAAGATGGTTTTTATGGATTGGAGAGATTCACATCTGAACAACAATCTGGAACTAAAAGAGAGTAATAGCAAGATCCCTACTTTTCTCTATGCAATGCCCTTTTCGTCGGACAGGATATTTCTTGAAGAAACTTCCCTCGTAGCTAGGCCTGGAGTACCCATGAAAGATATCCAGGAAAGGATGGTGGCCAGGTTAAGCCACTTAGGTATAAAAGTGAAAAGCATCGAGGAAGACGAGCGTTGTGTCATTCCAATGGGGGGCCCCCTCCCTGTGCTTCCTCAAAGAGTTGTTGGAATTGGTGGCACAGCTGGTATGGTGCACCCTTCGACTGGTTATATGGTAGCAAGAACTCTAGCGGCTGCTCCAATTGTTGCTAACTCTATCGTTCAGTATCTTGGTTCTGATAGAAGCTTTTCTGGAAGTGAATTATCAGCTAAAGTTTGGAAAGATTTATGGCCAATAGAGAGGAGGAGACAGAGAGAGTTCTTCTGTTTTGGTATGGATGTTTTGCTTAAGCTTGATTTACCTGCCACAAGAAGATTTTTTGATGCATTTTTTAATCTGGAACCTCGTTATTGGCATGGATTCTTGTCATCTCGACTGTTTCTACCTGAGCTTGTACTCTTTGGGCTCTCACTGTTCTCCCATGCTTCTAATCCTTCTAGGTTAGAGATTATGGCGAAGGGAACCCTTCCTTTGGTTAACATGATCAACAATTTAATACAGGACAGAAAATAGGTTACTCAGATTCCATCTGTCTTCTAATTCTGTTGCATCTACATATTGAAGTTTCTGTGCTGCTGCCTTTAATTGTGAATAGAGCGCTATGAATCATCTGTTATTTTCTTGTATCTTAATTACATATCCAATCCATGGTTCACATACACTCATTTCTTGTCGGTATGGAGTGCAGCAGATTCAGTGATGTGCTCTTGTTTGTCCCAAAGCACATGTTTAAATCATATTGTTGATTGATGCCCTCCCGTGTATAGAAATAATTCAGATCTTTACTTGATAACCATCCATTCACTTAGAACTCGCTTGAATTTCGGTTAATAATGCCTGAAACACAGGTCATTTCTTCAGGACAATTCTGCTAATGCATGGAAGGGATGCATCAATGCTATTTTAAACTGTGAAAAGCAGGGATAATATGTTAAATGAGCTCAAGTGATTATCTCTATTAATAAGTTATGATGCAGGGAATCCATGCCTCCTTAAGCTTGAACCATCTCTTTACTGGGAGGTAGTATTGCCATCTAAAACTTGTCTGTTACATCTTTACTGTGGAAAGGATGATTGTGAAGTAGAAATTATGACTGTTCTTTGTTCAGTTCACCACGTTATTGTTAGGCATATTTTGGATGTAAAATAAATTTGGTTGCGATGGAGATGATGATTTGGAGATTATGGAAGTTTAATGGATTGAAATTATAAACCCAGTTACATATAATTGCATTAATTTGTTATTGATAAATAACAGGAAAGAACATCATCACTTTGAGAAATCGATCGATCTTCAGATATACACGATTGGTTCACAGAGCCAGACAGGTACCACGAATGAAACACCCACTGACTACAAACATTTGCTAATGTCTATGTTTGTTAACGAGGTGCGCTGCTCGTTAACAAACGCGTTCCACCTATCGTGTTCAAGAGTTGAGCCACTTCTTCATCGCTGCCAAAGAAGTTGATGTTCCTGCAAACCTTTTTCTTTTACAACATGGTCTCTATGTTAGTTGGACGTTCAGAACATTTTGTTAGTGCTTCAACCTAATGTTTGAAACAAAGTTCAAAAGTATAACTTTTCAAACTTCCATTCCTTATATTTTGATTCTAAAATTCTTAATTCCTTTTTAACTTTGATCCCAATTTCTTTTAAAATTATAATCTAACTTTTGATTTCAAATTTTGTTGTACCTTGAATTCAACATAAGCAACAACATCATGAGAATGAGCGATGAAAAGAAAGTCTTGATTTTATTAAGATAGATCATAAATGGAATACAAGACAAATTTATCAAGAGTAAAACAGTCTAATATAATCTCATAACCAAAAGAGACAATAGCTCAATTCAAGTTTGATGAACAAGCAATCCACACTCTAACTGCAAGGAATCTAACAAGCACACACAAATTATTCTTGAAACTGATACCTTTAGCACATGGAACTCAGGGTTTGCACTTGGAGCTATCACCGATCCTTGAGAGGGAATAGTGCTATATAGGTCTGAATGGCAGTTAGTATGATGGTAAAAGTTGCAGCAACAAATGCAATAAAGGTCCATGGACTATTAAAATAAACTCGCAGCCACATGGCTACCCATTTCTTTAGGACTTTCCTATGCTCGTTTTCAATGCTGGATTTAACCTGAACGTAAGCATAAGGATCGGGTATCAAATGGCTGGCTATCTGGTTGAAGAGTTCTGCGGCTTGTTCATCACTTCCTAGAGTGTTGAGGAGTATGCCCTTCGATCGCAGCACCTGCACGTCTCTAGGGGTATCAATCAATGAATCCATGAAGCATACGTAAGAAATGACCCGAGATTTATGATGGCATTCTTCATAGGCCACCAAGTTTAAAAGCAAGGACTTGGTAGAGCTATCTATTCTTAATGGAGGAATATAGAGACTTCGAGATATCAGCCATCTCCGTTTGAACTGGACATCGGTGAAAAGATCAGTCTTGCTTGGCTTGAAATGGATGCCAATGTTCCTAAGCTCCTCAGCAGGATAATAACGGTACCAGCTCATTTGAGAATTGTTATTGCACGAACTATTCTCAGAGTTTTCTGATACAATCGTTCCAGAGCAAAATCGCTTATGTAAAAGTTCAAGAAGATGGACTGCAGCAGGCTGATCAGGTGCGAGACCTTCGGGATTCCGTGTCGTTAATGATTTTTGCAATTCACGAAAAAATTTTGTTATCTTTTCCTTGAGCTCTGTTCCACCAGGAAAGGCACGAACTTGATCGCAGAAAGCTGTAAGAATTTTCATCCAAGCTTTTTGATCCAGGCTTCTGAAACTCATCAATTTGGTGAGAACTTCTAAAGGGAGTTGGTTCTCGAGTAAGAACAAGTCCTTTGTTACCAAAGCAGCATTGTGACTACTCATCTTCAGATTTCCAGGCTTCATATAGAGGCAGAAGAGGAATTGGAGAATGAAGCAACCATCAAGAAAAATCATCTTGGCTAATTGCTCGTCGTTGAAATTTCTTCTTGCGTCTTGTGGATAGCAATTTTTTGCAATGCTTAGCTCTGCTTCCACCTCTCTGTATATCTCATCAATGTGTTTTTTATTATCTAATGCGAACTGGCGAGCGTATGTCTCCTTGAGCTTCTCCATTTCCTTTAGTTTTTCCTTCCCATGGTGATAGGGACCAATGGAGACCACCGATGGATCGTAACAATCGCTGTTTTGTTGAATATCACGAAACGTTGGTGGAACCCTTGGGAAATCTGGCCCTTTGTCACCAGTGGTCTCTTCCGTCCCAGCATTCTTTATCTTTATCAGCCACTGATCATCACATCTAGGGGAAGCAGAAAGGATCTCATTGCTATCAATTTCGGACATTGCTGACAGAACTTTTCTACTTCATTAATTAACGCACATGAACAATAGGATACGATTATATAATATTACAAAAAAGACTCTAGAAAAGCTATATATAGCTTGATATTGAAGTAGCTGCAATTTTGGAACAAGTATTTTAGCTTTACTTGGAGGTGGAGCAAATTTTGTCGTCTAAAGCTTATCAATGGTCGTTTTGAAAGATAAATGCATATATTGTCGACCTCTAACATACAAAAACATAATTACAAAGCTGCCGTTGGTTTTACCTTTGGCAAACGTCTCTCCTCTTCTCTGCCGACTCCCTTCTATCAACTCTAACTCGCATGAAAAACTCATTTATTTTTGCCATATAATAAGTTTCACGAATAAGAAGAAATAATATATTATTCTTTAAGTAATTATCAATACTTTCTTCATTAAAAATGTTTTTTTTTTTCACTTTCACTATCTTCCTTGAATGTATCTTACTAGTCATGACATAGGCATTAATAGTTACTTTCCAAATTCTATAAAAAAATTTCAGTTACTCATTTAATAGTTAATTTCTTATTTCTTCCTTACTCATGATTCTATTAATAGTTAATTTCTTATTTCTTCCTTACTCATGATTTGCAGTTATGTAAAAATATAAACAAAAATGCCAATGTTTCGTTACTCATTTGTTGCTACGGAAAAATTAAAAAGCAAAAAGATCAATTCGATCCAAGGGTGTGTTTGGAGTATTAAAATTGCATGTAAAATGATTTTTTTGATATAATATATATATTATATTTTTAATAACGAAGCGAATAACAATTTAAATTTTTAAATTGAGATATTTTTTTAATGATACGTACATAATGATTATCTTATTTACTTAATTATTTTACTAATGCTATTTGCATTGAATAGGAATCAAAGAAACTTGTTTGCATTTTTTTTTTCTTATATTTTATAAAAGAGCACGTACGTCTACGTGGGCTTTCTCTTTATTGCACTCTTTACATAACAAAGCATGCTTTGCCTATTTTTATCTCTCACATGCACTGTTTCCTCACACTTTATCTATACAATTGCTAAATTCTTATCCTGCACCCTTTCTATATATTAGGTGAAGTTTTAGAAATAATACCATGTGAAATGCCTTTAGGAGAGATAAAGATTGGATTGTTCCATGCTCAAAATGCAAGAAAATTAAAGAACATGTATAGAACCAACTTTTGTTTCTCCAGTCTTTAGTGTGAGAGAAGAATAGAAGTCGGTCGAGCCCTACCAGGCTGCAACATATGTTTTATCGATCTGATGAACAGGTCGTGATCTATAATATTTGATCACTTTGTCAAAATACTGCATACAGCTTGCAAAATTGAAACTTAACTTCTTATAATATTATCTCATTTACGATGGCTGATTACCATTTTCCAATGCACAAATAATTATAGAATAATAATTATTAAGAAATCCCAAGTAATTGTACGCAGTTCAAAACGTAGGTTTTTTTTTTTTTAAAAAATAAACGTGTGTAATTAAAAATAAAGTTAGAGAACCATTAAACTAATGGAAATCTAGCCCAAAAAAAAAAAAACACACACACACACACACAAAAATGCCTTTTTAAGTAAGAGAAAAAAGTAAAAAATAAATAAATCAAACAACCCAAATCCTTACATAACACAAAGTACAAAGTATTAAGTAGCGCGTTTGGGAAAGGGATTGAAACCGCATTCTCTTAAAATTTAATTTTTTTTTGTTTTTGCTAAAATTTTTTTATATATTTTTAGATCGTTTTTATTTGCTGATTTTAAAAATAATTTTAAAAAAATAAAAAAAATATTATTTTGATGCAATTATAAGCGAAAAACATTTTGAACCGCAACCGCTACCACAATTCCAAACAGACTTGAAAGATATTGAAAACATTTCTAATACAAATAAGGATACCATCTAACCCTCTGAATAAATCCATTCATGTGTACTTACATTTTGGATTTTATTGTTGAAGTTCAAAATGTAGATAAGTGTTAAGAATGTATATATGTTTCAAAATTTGCAGACAGCAATTATACTATTAACATGTGAAATGCCTTTAGGAGAGATAAAGATTTGGCTTGTTCCATGCTCAAAGTGCAAGAAAATTAATAAAGAACATGTATATAGAACAAACTTTTGTTTCTCCAGTCTTTAGTGTGAGAAAAGAACAGATGTCGAGCCCTACCAGGCTGCAACAGATGTTTTCATTCGTTTTCTTTTTGTGCTAAATAAGCTTGGACAGAATTTTTTTTTTTAATAAAAAAAGCCTAGAAAGAAATTCCTTTGTCGAGAGACTAGGATTGGATTTTTAAAGATACGTTCCACCTTTTAATTTCCTGTTCACATCTCTCTTCTGTTAAAGGGTTTAAAATCTGGCCGCTTAAAAGATTGGCTTCGCTACATATTATAGATCATTAGAAAATATATAATATAAAATCATATATAAATATTCTTTCTGTTCTTGATGAATGTCTGTACTCAATAAGGTCCAAGCTAGCATAACAACCATTAAGAAATCAAGAGTTGTTTTTAATCCATACTTTAGCATTTAATGAAATCACAATTTCTAGTTTTTCACCCTCCATTGTTAGTAAATAAAACTCGCAAGGAAGGGTTTTTTTTTTTTATACTGTCTCGCTGTTCCACTATAGCAGAAGCATACCGATATATATTATTTAGGACGATCACTTAAAATTGAAGTAGCTTTTAGATTAGAGCAAGTTTTTTATTAACTTGGAAGTTGGGCTTACTTTCTTCTCCAAAGCATGGTGGTCATATTTTTAACAAGAGAACAAAGTTAAAACTATCATAACCAATATAAAGTTAGCTTCAAACAATTCCATGTTCTCTCCTCCGAACCTCAACCTTGTTAATTCATTAAGAACCTCAAAAGGGAGTTGGTTCTCTAGTAAGAACAAATCCCTTGCAACCGAAACGACATCGTGACTAGACATTTTTAGTTTCTCAGGTTGCTTTAAGAGGCAGAAGAGGAATTGAAGAATGAAGCAACCATCAAAAAACATCATCTGGGCAAATTCCTCGTTCTTGAGCTGATTTGATTCGCCCTCTATATAGTATTTTCTTTCTCTGCTGGCCACTTGCTCAACCCTACGGTACATTTCTTGGTACTTTTCTTTGTACCGTTCTTGATTGACGTCATTTACACAATCCTTGACAAACTGGCGGGCGAATGTAACCTTGAGCTTCTCCATTTCCTTGAGTTCATCTTTCCCATGGTGATAGGGGCCGATGGAGACAAGAGA
>Ga0307515_10022402_pt1 | contig 11134 bp, 5 predicted proteins | sample 17_EM_MG_FD_194513 | JGI IMG/M metagenome (GOLD analysis project Ga0307515, IMG submission 194513) | Populus trichocarpa ectomycorrhiza microbial communities from riparian zone in the Pacific Northwest, United States - 17_EM | ecosystem: Host-associated > Plants > Roots > Unclassified | place... | reverse complement strand
CCTGTTTTATATCGGAGCAAAAAAAAACTTAAAGTTTTTTTTTGAAAATATATTAAAATTTTATTTTTTATATAGCATATCAAAATAATTAAAAAATATAAAAAAATGAAAAAAAATTATGAGCGTTTTTAAAATTCAAAAATAAACATGAGTTATTTTTAAAAACAAATTAAGGTGGAGAGAGGTGTAGCTTCCGTCGAGTAATTTGTCGATACTTGAAAAGGGAAACACAGACAAAAATGCTGCCAGAGTTAAGAAAAATCATAATATATGATACTGTGAAATCCTATATTGGATTATCGGTCAACAGGAGTTTTAACTTTCCCCCGATTTTTTTTTAATATTGCAATTCACCCCAATTTAATTCGTTCATCATGAAAAAAACTTGTGTATTATATTTCAAGCTACAATTTCAACATAATGCAATGAGAGGTCTCACAGCGATCCTGTCGCAAAATAGACTACTATTAGCTATATTTATTAAACCCGATCCAAGATTTTTGATATGGTTAGGAGACAAATCTTGAGTCAATACAATAAAATTTTAAAACAAATATTTAAGATTTTAATAAAAATTAAAAAATAATTCATATGAATGTAAGTTATATATTATAAATAATGAAGTTTAAAAAATTATTTCAAAAAGTTTTTTATTCTATATTGAAAATATATTATCTTATTTTTTAAAATTTAAGTATTTAAATCAAAAAGATTTCTTATCACACGTTAAAAAAACATAATTTTCTTCTTGTGAACATATAATGTATATATATATACTATTGTATTTTCAATCCCGCATTAAAAAAATAAAATTTTTTATTATTATTTATATAGTGAACTTTGATATAACTAGTAACTAAATTGAAATGGTGGTAAACTCACATGTATAAGGTTGGGTCGAGCAAAATAAATCATTTAAATATTTTTTTTTTGCACGTAAAACAACAACTATGCTTTCTGGATCTTTTGCCTTCAATGATAATTTGTTTCTGGATCTTAAACTATTATCTTAGCTCACTCACAAAAAAATTGTTCAAACTCTAAAAAAATATGCGAGGCTGGGTGTTTGTAGATTAATTTTTTGGTTAGTTAAAAATGCGAGGCTAGGTATTCGTTGTTTAGCTTTTTGTTTTTTTATTTATATAAAAAATAATTAAAACAGTTTTTTGTCGGGTTGAGGCGGACCACCTTGGTCCTGGATTGACTTAATGGATTGCAAAAGTCTTTCTAGGCCAACTGCATGGATTGTTTAGATCCCGAGTTAACTTGTCAGGCATGATAACTATATTATTAGCTAGTTGGCGTATATATATATATAAAGTGTAGTTATTAACAGTGTATTTGTTTGGGTATCAAGAATTGAACTAAAATTATTGCGGATCTCATCAAAAATAGAATGTTGGTTAATGTTATAATAAATAATACAATAAAATTTCATGAAAAAAGAAAAAAAAAAGATTAAATGGTATTTAATCAAACAACACAAAGGGCTGTTTAAAGAGAGCATTTGTTAATATATATAAAAATGCTATGATTTCATGGGGAAAAAAAATTCAATGATATCCAATAAAAAAAATACCAAATTATCTTTTAGTAATGGATTAAAGTGTAAAATGTAGAAAAATAAAATAAAGAATAAAAAAGTCCGAGTGCGCACGCAAACTTGTGTTGCCTCTTTGATTTTATATTTTTTTTATCAAAGGGTAAATAATGTGTTGTTTGTAAATCTAGTTTCAAAGTCATTAGAGAGTTGCTGAAAACTTATGCCATGAGTTTATACTCATGTTAAAAAATTTCGATTTTTAATTTATTTTTTACTCAAAAAAAATATAAAACTCAAATCTACTACTTCAGACATTAAAAATAACAAAGAATATTTTGGTGAAACAAATTAACACTAAAATCAATATTTTTATGATCAAAATTGATATCAACTAAAATGTTTTTGCTCTCAAACCAAGAGCTAAAAAAAATAAAAATAAATAAAGTTTTGGATCATAATTAAATTCTTGAAATATTGAGGAATTGAAAAGTTATCATTTAAAAAGAAAAAGGATGAAAGTGAACTTTTCATCCTAATTTTGAATTGCCGTCTATTTTTTTTATTTTTTTCACCTTAATCCTTCATCTTTGAATTCTTCAATAAATTTGTTTAAATTGGCCATCAAATTGATCTTAAAATGGCGTAATTTAAAAAAAAACATGAATGGAAAAAAAAGGGTGGCAATTACAATGATTTGTGTTTCCGTGTTGAGTGGCATGGTAAACAATTTTTTCACCATGTCTTTTAGTATTTGTTTATTAAATAATTAATCATCAAATTAGATTAGTCAAATTCACTTAAAAAGAAATAAAGAAAAAAAATAGTTAACACCCAATTATTCAAATGAATTTAATATATTTGACATCAATTTAAAATATATTCGAACTCTTATTCCATTTACATCCCCCTCCCCCCTGTCTTTGATCATCCCTACAATCAATTAAGTGAATTTCTGGGCTCTATACCCTACAATATTTTCACATACATATATTCGTGACCAATTTGATGAGAAAGGTAATGCCGTCGACAAAAGTGGCCCCCTTTGTTCTTCGGCGAAATTATATTCGTTCATGTGTCTCATGCTTGGCATTAAAACCCCTTCTCTTCTATCCCCACCCTCCTTCCCTTTCTCATTTCTCTCCAAGCCATCTCTTCAACATTCGCCATCTCCTTTTGACCTCGATCTCTATCTCCCTTCCAACCATGAAGAACCCTCTTTCTTCAACAATTTCCTTTTCTAGTCAGTACCGCCTTCTAATCTTGACGCTACTCCTCTTCTTTGTCATATCAACAGCCACTAGAATCCCTAACTATGCTTCACTTGATACCTCTTCAAGAAACCACCGCGACAGCTTCAAGATTCAACGCTATTCTCCTAGTTCTTTCCCTCGTAAAAGTACTTCAAGTTATTGGTGCAATCAGTTTCAAAGAATGAAAGGGGGGCTACATCTCGGGCCGCCACCACCACCACCACCACCTAGCGAGATTGATCCAATATACGGTGTAGAGAAGAGGCTAGTACCTTCTGGGCCTAACCCTCTTCATAATTGATCAGAGTTCTTGATTTTCATCGCCGTAACTATATATTTTAACCAGAACTGTCAATACCATCCCTTTCTCTTCATTATTAGCACTTGCTACTAAATATATATGGCCAACTTCTTCCTATATTTGGCCAATATCTTCCTCTTCCTTGAATTATAAATGATCTTTTCATTGCATTTCTTCCGGTCTTTCTTGGTCTCTACGTTATGCCCTTCTCATGCCTGCCTTAATTATTTCTCGAGCATCCGATCGATCGATGGAATTCTTGGAAGGAGAGTTGATATGTTAATGGATATACGTACAGTGACTATGCATGCAGAAAAGGATCAGCTATATATCTTTGCCGGCTTTCGGGTCTGTTACATAGCAAGGTCCGAGGAGACAATTAATATATATCATGAATTTACTGCTATTTTCACGCTTGTCTTTTATTATTAATTAGCTAGGTTGTGTTTTATGAGATGATGACTAGCTTGTAATGTGTAACGTGAGAGAGGGCAAACGATTTTTGGGACCGGGATTAAGCATCTTATACAAGCATGGAAATGGTCTACTTGTCATGACCGTACGTTTTAGCTGTGGATGAATTTTGGTGGAGCTGGTGGACTTCAAAAGAAACCCATGATCTGCATTAATTTGCAGCTGTACAAGAAAATGTCAATCAAGAAATATATAGAGGCCAAGAGAAAATTTGTCTTCTCCTAGAGCATTGTAGGTCTACGACCATCATCCTAATTAATATCGATGGTGTATAGTTAAGTAAGTTGATTAATCTAAGATCTTTTTTTGATAAAATGTCAAGTTTTGCTGTGTTCATTTTGTTTACGCTGTTGCCTTTCCTCCCTCCCTCTCCCAGATTTGTCATTGATGTATTCATGGTCAGTTTTCACCTGTTTTTGGATGACTACGCAAATCACCGATGAGCTATAGCTATCCAGATCTAGATAGCACTCTAATTGGGCAATGCTCCTCGGCCAGTTATATATATATATATATAAAAGTACTAAAAAAATATTTTTTTCAAAATAAATAAATTTTTAAAACACATCCCAACATGATAAAAAACGCAATATCAAATACCCTACATGAGTTGGCATTTGTTGGACAAAAAAGAAGCAGTAAATAGACAACGGTGCCAGTAAAATTTCTGAATTCAAATAGAAGTTCCGAGTCTTTAATGGGCGACCCAAAAACCTTGAAAATCAAATACACTTTCCATAGACAATTTTTTCTTTAAATAAACATAATAATGTCAGCTTGCAATTAATTGATACTGACTAATATTTAGTTGATACGTGGACAGTTTTGGTTAAATTAATTAATGTTTCACTTGACTAATATTTAATGTTTCATTAATATTTAGTTGATACGTGGACAGTTTTGGTAATTAAACTTTATTGATTTTTTAAATTTAAATTTTGAAATTAGTATTTAAAAAATCTATTAAACTTTTTAAAATATATCAAATTGATGTAAAAGTTAGCTTCAATATCATAAAAAAAAAAAGTATCGGAGACTAGAAAATATCCTTATCATAGAAAAAAAATACCTTTATCTATTAAATATTCGATTGTCGAACAAATACTCATATAAATACTTTACTAAAACTCATATATAGCACTAGAAAATACCTTCGTGGAATTTTATTAATGGATCTTGACTTCTATAACATGTCACTTGCCATTTTTATCTTTTATTTTTAAATAAAAACAGAAAAAATGATTTATTTCGAATTTTAAAAGTAAAACCAATATCATTTTACCACTTTTGAAAACCAATTGTCTAGTTTTTAAAAAGTTTTACACGTTAAATATTAATTAAAAAAAAATCAAGAACATCATGAGACTCATCATTGAATCTCATATTAAAATTATGATTATTGGTTAACTCGTGATTTTTTTGAAGTTTTTTTTGTTGCTTACCATTTATATTTCACAACCTATCCACAATCTTTACTTTATGAAAGAAAAAAAGAAACAAACAACTGAATGGCTGAGTTTTATTTTTAGTGTTTTCAATGACACAAATAAATATGAACACCGGAAATAAAACATTCCCGAACAACAACCACAAGACGAGGATACGCCGTCGTCTTGGACACCGCCTGTGGCTTTTTTTACTTTTTTCCCAGCCGCAGCCCAGAAACCGTTTGGTTTTCAAAAGCACTGCTGTGGCCCAATGAATTTTGGACCCCCATGCATGCTCCCGTTTCTAGGAGAGAGTGCGTGACATCCTTCATGCAATTATCAATATGCCATGAATCCAGTAGACTTGTATTGACTAATTTATCTATGAGTTCAAAAAATAAAACACACTCCTAAGTCCTAACTATTGAATTTAATGTCGAAAATTGTTGTTTTAAAGAAATTTATTTACAGTGAAATTATATTATATTACTTATATGGTAACAATCAATAAGCATTTATTTTAATATTTTTTATTTTTATTTAATACCGTGTTCTATCCTTACTAAAAAAACATACATGGTCTTGAAAGAATCTGCTATATTGACTATATATAAATAAACAAGCTATTTTTTCATAAATGTCTTTTTGAGTCTGTTACTGGTATCTTTTAAATGATTTTTATTTAATCATATATATCACCACACTACTTTTTTAATTCAATTTCTCTTCAGAGGTGCAATTTTGAAACTTTTTTTTTCATATTACAACCACTAAAGCCATCACAGACTTTAACCCTCTTTGAACTAGACCCCTTATTTTCTAAATTTTTGCATTACACTCTCGATCCTTACTTTTATTTGATTCGGAGCCTTCTCAATTTTTCTCTCTTTGTGAAATCATGTATAAAAATTATCAATTACAAGATTTATTAAGATAAATTTATCAGGGTTATACAAATATATTCACTCATTAGGAAGATTTGAACTAGAAAAATTAAGAAAACTTAACTCCATTGTGTAAAAATACACCTCACATGATCATAAGAATGTATTTCTAGAACCCTAAGGAGTGTAGTTTAACTGATCAGACTCTAGGTTCGTTTTCTAGAGGTCGCCAGTTCGAGTCTCACAAACCTCAGGGTTACTGGAGGCCTACATGATCGTTAACTTCAGAGTCCGTGAGATTAGTCGAGGTACGGACAAGCTAGTCTGAACATCCATATTAATAAAAAAATATATATATATATATATTTATAGTGAACTAGATTGAAACCCATATTAATAGATATAGTGAATCACGAGCTAATTAAGAGTTTAGGAGGTGTAAACCCAAAAATTGAAAAGAAGGGCTTAAATATTATCAGGTCAAACTTCAGGGAGTATATATACCTTTACGTTTTAACCTAAATAAATAAAATAATTAATAATAATAATAATAATAATAATAAAAAAGCACCGACGAGACGGGCCTCCCATTCCGCGTTTGCCGAAGCTGAGTGAAGAACCAAGCACACCGAGTCTGAACTCTGAGCGATAATTATGCAATAACAAGTAATAATATATTACTATTATTACTACAGTAAGTATAAAAACAAAGAAATTCAGATCTTTCACTTCCATTTCTTCTCACATCATTTTGACAGTTATCTTCATCATACTTAGATTTCCAGAATCCCGGATCTCCGCTTCCTAAAAATGGCGCGTCCATCACTCTCCCTCCCTCTCATTCTCATTTTCCCTCTTCTTTTCCATCTTGCTCTTGCCAAAACCCTTAAACGCGACGGTATATCTTCAGATCTCTCTTTTAGATTCGATCTACAGACCAAATAACTCTTTGAATTGATGGTTTTTAGTGTATTTTTGCTTTTGTAGTGAAGGCATTGAATGAAATAAAGGCATCTCTAGGCTGGAGAGTGGTATACGCTTGGGTCGGCGACGATCCTTGTGGTGACGGTGACCATCCGCCGTGGTCTGGTGTCACATGCTCTACTGTAGGAGATTATAGAGTCGTCACCGAATTGTAATTTCTGATAGTTTTTTTTTTGGCATATTTGTTTTTGCAAATATGTTAATAGGGTTTTGAGAAAGATTGAAAATATGTCGTCTTTTATTGGTTGCAGGGAAGTATACGCGGTATCTATTGTGGGGCCATTTCCTACTGCTGTAACGAATTTGCTGGATCTTACTAGACTGTAAGATTTGGGTTTTAGTGTTTTTGAATTTTGTTGATTTATTGCTGCTGCTGTTTTAAATTTATGGACTAAAAGTAAAATTTTGCTATTTTAAATGAAGACTGGCGGGTTCTTGATTTGATAGAGTTTATGTATTGGAATTTTTTTTTGATTTTTCTATATGGGGTATTTTTTATACATAACAGGGATCTTCACAATAACAAGCTCACAGGGCCCATTCCTCCACAAATTGGCCGATTGAAGCGTCTTAAGATACTGTAACAGCTCATTGCTTTTTCTTATTTTTAGTCTACTTTGTGCTGAATCCTTAAGCTTTGAAGTAATTTGGTTTAGTTGTTGCAAATTGTGATCCATTATGCTGGTGTTCTGTTGTTGCTGTGTCAGTAATTTGAGGTGGAATAAACTACAAGATGTTATTCCTCCCGAAATTGGTGAACTGAAGAGTTTAACTCATCTGTGAGTGATCTTATTTTCTACAATGTATAATTTGATGTTGTCAAGGATTCTTTTTTCTTTTTCTTCCTGGAATTCATTCCATTAATCTTTTTTACAGTTATCTGAGTTTCAATGCTTTCAAAGGAGAAATCCCCAAGGAGCTTGCAATTCTTCCTGAGCTTCGGTATCTTTATCTACATGAGAATCGCTTTTCTGGGCGAATTCCTGCAGAGCTGGGGACACTGAAAAATCTTCGGCACCTGTATGAGTCCATCCTCTTCTCAGCACGTCTTTGTCGTATTTTAACTGTTAGGACTATAGTTTCGGCAATCTAATTGTAATAATTCATGTTTAGTGATGTTGGCAACAATCATTTGGTGGGTACTATAAGGGAACTAATACGTCTTGATGGTTGCTTCCCTGCTCTTCGCAACCTGTAAGTTTATGTGATTCTGTAAATTCACACTTATTCCACTGATATTTTACAGCGAAGCTTTTGTGAGTAATTCTATTTCTGACCTTGAAATGTAGTTATTTAAATGATAATTATCTTACTGGAGGAGTCCCTGCACAACTTTCAAACCTGACCAGCTTGGAGATCTTGTAAGTTCTCTTCATTTTTGTTCTTTCTTTCTTTAGGCAGCTAGATTCCATTGCGTTACCATGATTGTAATTGGCTGCTTTATTGGTTTCAGGCACCTATCACACAATAGAATGACTGGAATAATACCTGTTGGGCTTGCTCATATGCCTAGATTGACTTACTTGTAAGATTCTTCTTCAAAAATTTATGGCTGCTACATTTTTCCAGTGTTGATAATGCCTTTCATTGGGTCAAAGTTATAATCAGGCTCTTGTCAAAAGCAATGCACACCATGGTGGATTGAATTGCAAAAATATGTCAACTTAGACTAGCATTTTCATGATCCCTCATGCGACTTCTAGAAGCATTTTCATGAAGAAAAAAATGCCTAAGAATGCGCATTATCTGGATATAGGTTTCTCTTATATTTTATGTTGCCATAAATTATTCAATCATTCTCTTGCAAACAATTTAATATTGGCCACCTTTACACAAGTGTTTTGACACACTCACAGATGGTATTGAGGTTGAGATATCTTTGTCACACAGAACTGTTCCCAACTAAAATTTGAGAATTCCTGCCAATTTTCTTCATCTGAGGAGACTTTAAACATTTTGCCGCTCCCTTTTTGGCATTCATATGCGTTCTTTAGATGATTGTGTGGCCACATAAGCTTATCTGCTCTCCAAGAATTTCTGTGCTGTTTCAACATCATTACACTGAATGCACTGCTCTGCTGGCATTTGGTGAAATGTTAACTCTTCCCTTTACCACTCCTATTCCCCTCCTCTACCCTTCCTCTTTCCTTTGAACTGGTGAAATTATTGGATACAATTGTTAGTGAATTATCTGTACACTGTCTTCATCATGGTCCAGGTACTTAGATCACAACAATTTTAATGGGAGAATTCCTGACGCCTTCTATAAGCATCCATATTTGAAAGAATTGTGAGTTCCTTTCTTCCCCTTGGGCTTGGGAATGTGATAATTCCTTATGGTGCATCTTGGTGATCTACAGCTAATTGAATGTTTTCTGCAGGTATATCGAAGGAAATGCATTCAAGCCAGGTGTAAACCCAATAGGTGTTCACAAAGTCCTTGAAGTGTCTGATACCGAGTTTGTAGTTTAGTGTAAGCATCAACCTTTCTTTATTTTTGAATACTATAATATTTTTGACTTCACAAGGCTTTATTTATGTTTCTGTAATGAAATGGGAAAATTTAGTTGCTCTCTAGTTCAAACTTTCCCATTAATGATCTCAGTGTTTATAAGGTATACAAGAAAAGTTAAAGTAGAGCCCAAAATGGGTCAAATCTCCCCATGTAACTAGTGTGGATTAAGAGAAGCTTGGTCTATCAGTATCTGGATGTGCCACGAGATTCCGAGGAAATTAATGCTGTCATTTTTCTTGAACTATTATCATGTTCTCCGTTTTCTTCCGTGCTATATACTGAGCGCTGCCGTCACACCCTCGATCTGAATGCTGTCAAGACGCTGTCAAATCAACCAAACGACTGCATTTAAATACAAAATCCTAAGACGAGATCTCTATCTGGCATGCACGCATCAACCTTGAAATCAATGCCATCTAGATCGGGAAAAACATAATCTATATTGGGTTGTAAAGCTAGTGGCTCACTGAATGTAACATGATGAGTATCACAATGATCTTGCAAGTTAGTTTTGTGAAATGCTTGATCGGTATGAACCTCAGGCCCTTGAACACATCTGACCAGTTCACGATAGTATCAGTGCAATCAAGAGCTTAACAGCCTTAAAGAAGATGACGCTGAAAGTTACGCCTCGTCAACTAAAAACAATCAATGTCGCATCCCAAATAATTCAACTGCCTGTTAATCTTCTCCAAAGCCGATCCAACTTCTTCCATGTATTCGCGTGGTTCTCTCGTCATGCAATGCACTCATGAACCATGCCATAGATCTTGATTGAACTGCAACCTGGCGCCTTGTCTACCCCTCTATTTCTCATCAACTAGCCATGTTTCCCTGATGCCGCGTACAAATGTGAGGATTCAAAGTATAGAAGTTAACCACTCTGCGAAGTTCTAACTGCACCAGTCTCTCAGCGGCAGCATCAGCCTTTGGGCCTTGACTCGGGCAAGCGCCTAGTAAATGCTCTCTACGGCTTCTTCAGAAGAACTGTTTGGACTAGGCATTCTCTGATTATTTTCTTCGCCCCTGCAAGGAGACTGCCCATTCTTCTGCTCCATATTGTATGCACAGGCAATCCGCCTATTCGGGCCTCAAACCTTCAGATGCTATGCCTGAATTGTTAACTACAAGCAGATAGAATATTAGTCGTTGGACCCAAACCCAGCCTCCTCCATCTCCAAAGGGAGCGATTCTTGGATTGGGCTTCTCTCGCTCGGTAACCTAAATTAAAGAAAAAACCTTTTAATAATAATTATACAATACATTTAAAGAAAACGTTTTTTTTTTCATTCTCCCATTCACATAAATTTTTTTTATAATATTTAAACTATTATTCCATTCAAGATCATTCAATCTTGTCTTTGTTTTTTTTAAATAAGATTATAATTTTTTTTATAATATTAACAATCATTTAGTTCATTATTATATGAACCTAATATGCTATTTTTAAAAAAAATATTTGTGAGCATAAATTTTCAATAAAAATAAATTTTACATTTTTTTATTATAATTTTTTTACAAAATTTTCTTAGATTAACTTTTATTTTTCCCTTTTAATTGCGTACACAATATCTAGATATTGTTTGCAATGTTTTTTTAATTTATTGAAACTTGCTTTTGAGATCATAAATTTTTTATTTTAAAAGCATTGCTTCTAAAAAAACATGTTCTTATTGGGGGAAAAAAAATAGCTTAGATTGAAGGGATATATGTTTTCCCACTTATTTTAAATTATTGAGATTCTTACAAAAACAAA
>Ga0307515_10022401_pt1 | contig 11134 bp, 4 predicted proteins | sample 17_EM_MG_FD_194513 | JGI IMG/M metagenome (GOLD analysis project Ga0307515, IMG submission 194513) | Populus trichocarpa ectomycorrhiza microbial communities from riparian zone in the Pacific Northwest, United States - 17_EM | ecosystem: Host-associated > Plants > Roots > Unclassified | place... | reverse complement strand
CCTAACTCATCTATTTGGAAAGGTTCTTCAGATGTGTGAGAAGAGTTTGTCTTTGAATTAGTGGTTTCAATCAAAAGGGTTTGGATATGACTTCTTCTTCTAATTGAAGTTCATGGATTTTGGTGTTTACTTAGCAAAACCTAAATGTATGACCTTTCTAACCATATTTGTAACATGTAATGTTTTTTAGGTCAAATTTGGGCTTGGGTTTTGACTAAAAAGTTTTTGTGGGCTTTCTATTGGTCTTTTTATAAAAAGGCTTAATTTTGGTATAAAAACCTTTTCTGTATTTATGGGTTGATTTTTTATGAGGTGGTTTGTTGGGTATTGTGTTGGGCTTGGAACAATTTCCATTACCTGTTAGCTTTTGTAAGGATAAGTCAAACTGTTGACAAAGATTACCAAATTCCTATCTAGATCTCATTTCTCACTCAAGTTGTTTTTGGAGTTTAAGGTCTTGACGTATCTGAAGACCTTTCTTTCATGTAAAGCTAACAAGCTCACCACAGGTCAAATGATTATATGAAATGGTTTTTGTAGTAAAGATGTCTTTGATTTTAATTCTGACTCTTTCTCTTAAAAATGTTAGTAAACAAGAAAGGAATTTTTCTTTTCAGAATGGTTGATTTGAGTCTTCTCGGAGTATGACACGGGTAAGGAAAATATTTTTATACCATTAAAAATCACTGAGTTTTTGCATCTAAAGTTTGAAAGGTGTTCAACATTTTTGTCTTCATGATGAGAAGGATCTCCTATAAAATGTAAGAAAATGGTCAAGATAAGGGTTGAAATTGTATCTTTTTAAGGATAGGTATTTGGTCCTTAGTCATTTAGACGGAGTTTAAGATTTCAAGGTGTTGTGTTTTGCATTAAGATGATAATCTCACAATCCTTTTAATTGGCCAGAAATATTAGCTATAAGGAGTTTAGCTATAGCTTTGTCTGGGGTTCCAGTTTGGGTTTTGTAGGCATTGACAACCATGATCATTTGTTGTAAGGTGTTTAGGATATTGTATTATTCTATCTATGTTTCATTCATAGAGGGAAGAGGCATTGAATTTATGTTGGTTATTATGGTTGGTTCATTTTGGATTGTTATATTTAGAGCAACTGATGTTTTAAGGTTTCTCTATATTAGCTTGTTGATTTCAGGACTTTCTTCCTAAAAGGCTTCTTCATCTGAAGTTTGAATTTGGTTATTTAAGATAGTGTTGATATAACTTGTGGAGGTTGGAAGATGGTTACTGATTTGGGGTATGTCATAAGCAATTAAGGTGAAAGATGAAGCTTTAAGGTGGTTAAGATGGTCTTTGGTAGCTTTGAGGAAGTCTTTTTTGTTATTTTGTAATTAGGTTTGACTAGTTTTTGTAACCTGGTATGGTTTAAAAACTGGGCTTTTAAGTTTTTGGTTACCAAGCTTTGATGAAGTTTCAATATAAGAGACGACTAAAGACTTTTGGATATGCTTTTTTAGTCTGGTCAATTACTTTCCTATAATGTTGAGGTTGATATTTGTAAAGTTATTTTGTTAGATGATGTGTTGGTATTGATGGTAACATCTTCATTTGGGGATTTGCAAGGAGCAACTTCTATTATTTAGTTATTATGAGGGATTTTGAGGTTCTTCGGACTTAATGGAAGTGCCATTTACTAACTCCCAGACAGGGGGTTTATTTCTAAATGTAATAGGACATGCATATTTTGTAAATGGATATACAATATGATTTTCAAACACATAATACATTTCAAACTAATCAAAGAATAAAATTTGTATTTTATATGATGCAATGAAATCATAAAAACATTTTTGTATTTTCTCTCTTTGTTGCATAATTTTTTTGAAAAACCAAGATCTCTTTTTAGAATTGTGGTTACCATAAAAATTATCAATAAAATATTTTTTGTTCACAACAAAATTTGTCTAAAAAACATTCATTTTGTTTCGGATGTTCTTTGTTACAAAAGAGAATGTTAGAGAGGTTGGTAGATACGGTTGGTCATCTGAGAATCTAGAACTTTGTTGAATGTCTATGGAACTTTACCATCATTATATTGGGTTATTTGTTTAAGTTGGATATTTAATTGTGGTGGTTGTAAAGTTTTTGGTTGGGTGACACCTTCAAGGATCCAGTCTTCTGGTAAGGGTATATCTTTCCATTTAATAGATTTGGATACAATTGTATTTGATTTAGCAAGGTTTGTTTGGAGGAGTAATGTTTCAACTTTCTGGGATTGGAATTTATGTTTACTAGCAAAAGGAGAAAACATTGCTTTGTAATTGATTTTAAAAATCAAGGCTATAAGAATTGATCCTTCAAGCATATTGTAGTTATAGGTTTTGATTTGTAGAATTATACTTTGTAGGATGTTTATGTCTTTGAGTGATATAGTAAGGTTCAGATAATAATCAAAGGAAACAAGACCACTATATAAACTGAATTCCATGGAACTTAGTAATGAATCTTGGAAATTTTGGGATCCAAAATCTCTAAAGATAGCTAGGATAGAAGTATTTAGACGTTCTTTGGTATGGAGTTTGATCTCAATACGAGACTAATATGGATATATTTATAGTTTTGGTCTTAGAGTTTTTGTAAGAATTTTTTGGAAATGAGTTAGACGGTTTCAAAAGACTTTGTAAATTGAATATCCTTTTCTTCAGTTTTTGTTGTAAAATCAGTTTTGAAAAGATTAAAAGAAGTTTGATAAATCTGGTTCTTTTGAACTTTTAAAAATTGTCAATCATCAATATTTTTTTGTAAAATCTTCTATAGTAATTTCTTCACTATTTATAACTCTTTTATTGTTAAAAGAATCAAAGATAGAAGAGGTTGAAAGAGAAATAGTTTTTTAAAAAATAGAATCCATAATTTTGAAAAGATAGTTTACAAAATTTTATTGCTCTCCTATATCTTAAATGGGACTTACAACTATTCACTAGGATTGACCTATATTTCTAAGGTTCTCTCTTATGTACCAGAGTTCCTGTAAGTTTACAATAACAATACTCTAGACATACACCAAAAAGCTATGATACCAACACACACACATACACATACATGACTAGTAAATAATTTTTCTTGTGTTTGATGTTATAGTGTAAGATATTTTTTAAAAATATTTTTTATTTAAAAATACATCAAAATAATTTTTTTATTTATTTTTAACACTAGCACATTAAAATTATAAAACACCATAAAAAATATTAATTTAATACAATTCCAAGTTCAACCACACTTGTTTTTTTAAAAAAAAATACCGAATCTGGTAAAGAGGTTAGAGGCTGTGGAGTTTGATAATATGTCACATCCCAACTAGAAATGCCAAGCTAAGCAAGGACAAAAACTAGAAATAAGAGAGAAGCATTCCAAAGCACGTTATTAAACATTTTTAAGGGAAAGAAAAAAGTAAAATCAAAGTAATCACCATATCCTTTAAGAGAATAGCTCCAAGTTTCCACGTCAAAGATTTGTCAATGCCAATCCAATACATGCCAACTAAATTGCTACCACAAGTTTCTATCAAATATGAGATTTGAACGGCCTGGTTCATTCACCTGTATCGACCAATAATATTTTGCAGATCATAATTCATATGATTCCAATCTCGCCGCGTCACAGAAAAAAATAAGTTATTTAATTACCTCAGAGATAGCTGCATCTTACACATGATTGCTTTTTTTATTTAGTTTTATGTTACTAGTGTTCTGTCTGTAGTCGAACCTTATCTCCTGATCCAAGTCTGTCACGTTATGATGACTCGCCTGCTCTCAGATCTCTTTCTATTTGTATGTACGTTGCTGCCATTGAGAACCTAGTTCCCAAGCTAAAATAGCATGGGTGGGTTTGATGCTTACAAGCCTGCTATGGGAATGGTTGGTTTACAATTCATTTATGCAGGGGTGGCTCTATTTACTAGAGCTGCTCTTGTACGAGGACTGAGTCCCAAGGTCTTTGTAGTCTACAGGCAAGGCATAGCAACTTTGATCATGGCTCCTCTAGCTTATGTTTCGAGGAGGTAACTAATCACACAAACTCTAACACACCCGTAATTTCTCTCATACTTTGCATATCAGTATTTCCTTAAAAGTTACATTTGTTAATTAGCAGAAGAAGTTCAAGTGGGTTCTCTTTGGGATTAAGGAGTTTTGCTTGGATATTTGCTGCCTCCCTTTTGGGGTACGTGTCCTAAACCTTTTATCCCTACTTTCTGTTGTCACGGTTTCATATATAAGAAGAATAAGTGACAGATGCAACTTTGCCTTGCAGGGTAACTGCCAATCAAAACGCTTATTTTGAAGGCCTCTACTTATCCTCTTCGACTGCAGCAAGTGCCTTGACTAATCTCATGCCTGCAATCACTTTTGTAATGGCAGCCATTTCCGGGTAACTTATAATTGCTAGATAAAAAAACAAATACAATTATGGTGCCAGGCCCTTGCTGTAGTGCAACGCAGGGGCAATGCCCGTAATATTGTCCAATAGCAACCTTCAATGATGGGCTCTTCCCTTTAAAATATTAAGCTAATACCATGTGGACCTAAGTCCAATTATCAGATATTAAAATGATAAGAACAGATACTGCACTTGATCTTAGCCAAAAAGCCGAGAAAGGTATGCCGATGAACGTTGCTTGAGCTGCTTTTTGTAATCCCTTATTTCTCTTCTAGACAATGTGGGAATAAGCTCCAAGCTATAGCTCTGCTGATTTCCTCCTCTTATTGTATTGGAAATTTGGTACAGAAAATCTTGACCAATTTCTATCAGGCTAACACTCTTTTGAATCGAACAATAACCTAGTAGAAATTTGAACTTGTTTAAGGCCTGGTGATCTTTGCTATTAAGAAATTACTAGTTTTCTTTCTTTCTTTTTCAGTGGATGTCTATTTTCTAAATTCTACATGTTTCCCGAATCTCTAATTATAAATGAATCAGATTGGAGAAAGTTAATATACGAAGCCTGAGAACTATTTCCAAGATTCTTGGAACAGTAATCTGCGTAAGTGGAGCCATTGCCATGGCATTACTCAAAGGTCCTAAGCTGTTAAACACAGAATTGTTACCAACAAAATCCTTTTTTAGCCCTGGAAGCGACAATTGGCTATTGGGGTGTCTATTTCTGTTTGGAAGCAGTTGTTTCTGGTCACTATGGATGGTCTTGCAGGTAAACACCTTCCCTTTCCCTTTCCGTTACTTATAGATCAATGCATATTCTGATAACTAAATTTTTTCTTCAATTTCCCTACAGGTACCTATTTCAGCAAGTTGTCCTGACCACTTATATTCTTCTGCATGGATGTGTTTCCTCGCATCATTGCAATCATCAATGATTGCATTATTCGCGGAAAAGGATCTTACTTCTTGGAAGCTGATTACTCATCTTGAAATTGCTTCCTGTTTGTATGCGGTAAGCAGTTTTCTGTTTTTCTATGATTGTTTCCAGATTGTTATTGCTTCTAATCTTGGACATAGACCTTTTTTTTTCTTCCTAAAAGGGAATTGGACTGGCTGTGTCTTTCTTTGTCCAAGCCTGGGTAATTTCTCAGAGAGGTCCCCTCTTCTCTGCAATGTTCAATCCTCTATGCACAGTTATTGTTGGCATTTTTTCTGCTGTAGTTCTACATGAGGAGACATACGCTGGAAGGTAATATCTTTTCCACCTAACAATTTCATCATGTTTAACTTCTGTGACACAGAACCTGGCTGTCACATTCTTTTATCAAAGAAGGTAATATTTTCTTTTGTTTATACTCTTCAGTTTGATTGGTGCTTTAGCTGTGATAATTGGTTTGTATGCTGTGCTATGGGGTAAAGCCAAAGACCTTGAAGAGATTAAAAATGAGATGCATCAGCAGCAGCAAAATGATCAGTCACCTGTGCAACTCTTAATAGATGAGTCTCCAGAGAAGAAGAATTGCAAAGCTGATTTGGAAGCACCGCTTCTTTCTTCACAAATCAAAGGATGTTAATGAAAGAAATATGATTTCTTAATTTCTAAAGGTAATTGACAGTTCTGTGTAACTGCAGATGTTAGAGAAGAGTGCAAGAGTATTAGTTGCCTTCAAGTGGGACGCAAAAAGCCTGTTAAAATAAAATTCGGTTGCAATTTTTATACTCTTAAGGGTCACCAGAATTTAGACAAAATGCTACAAGTGTCGGATAATAATATATAAATCACATTTTAGAATCTCACCTAATAACTTAAGTTATTGGATTGAGATTGTTTTTTGACATGGTATTAGAGCTTTGATGACCAAACGGTCACGAGTTCGAATCTCATCATCCCTATTTATTTGATAAAAATTAAGCACAAGGTAATGTAGGTATGTGAAAGTTTCAAGCTCAAAAGGCTTTCACTTAAAAGGGTATATTAAAGAATAATATATAAATCATATCTTAAGATCTCATCTAATAACTTAAGTTATTGGATCGAGATGGTTTTTTGACAACAATAAAGGTATAATATAAAATTTACCAGCATAACTGAAATGTATTTCGGTATGAATTTATAGCTGTATATATCCCCAACATTTTTCACATAAGAAAAAACAAACGCCTCCTAACCAGATGAATTTTGAACCTTCAACTTTCCAAATTTCACTTCAACTTCAGTAAACTGATCAGCTGTACCAATCAGTCATACTAAAACTGAAATAGTGGAATGGTCAAAACAAGCACTAAAAACAATGGATAAATATTTTCCTGATGTATAAATGTTGATGCAAGCGTAACAATAAGAACAAAAACAAGCATGAATTGACAAAATTGATGAGCGAAAAGGATTTCAAACACAGCACTAAATTTTCTGTTTTATTCTATAAAAATAAAAACAAAAACAAAAAAAATCTACCTCTTAAAGAGTTTTGCAATTTCTAAAAATAGGCTAGAAAACCGACCCTTGCTACATAATAAAATCAGAATTCTGAAACATAAAAGAAATTAATAAAATTTGAAATAAAACATGAAATCTAGAAAAATAAAGGAAAATTGACTTAAATAATATCTTTGGAGCATAATTTGAGGAAATCTATATCACAAATAGACTAGCAAAATGATCTTCTAAAGAATTAGCCAGATCTAATGATTAGATCGAAAATTATAGTCTTTTTTAGTCACTGTAATAGTTTGATACAATAAAATCTTTTATTAAATCTAGTTTGATTACACCTCCTCTTGAACGTAGTTCTATCCTAATAGTGCATAAGCGAAAAGCACTTTGAACCGCAACCGCTATCACAATCCCAAACATGTCGTAAGGAGACAGTGTTGGAAGACTTGTTGCTGAAATTTTTAGCTCAAAAAAACATAGTATAGTATCCTCTAACTAACCCTAATGGACCCTTTTTATGTTGTAAGCTAATGAGTCTAGACGTGTAATCAACTAATATAAGTCCAATAATAAAATAAACACATAAACAATATTTAATGGGCCAGAATAAATCCAAATTAAAAATAATTGTGCAACATTAAATAAAAAAAATAGGATAATAAAAATAGAGTCTTCATGCTAAAATTCCTAGATGTAGCTCGAATCTCTAATTTCTGCACATTCTTGACAGATTCAAGTTCTGATTTCAAACATGTCATTCTCTCTTGTCTGAATGAATTATTGGACCTACCATATATAGTTGGAGATTGAGATGTATACTTTCCAGCCCAACTGGAATCGCAATAAAATTTCTCATATAGCTCCAGATATGTCTCAAAACGTACATGAAGGTCTAGTTTGAAAAATTTGACAACATTTAACTAGTAACTTAGACCCATTGAACTATATTTTCCTGAACTCCATTTGACTTAAACACTTACCATAATATAGTTCTATTTGTCTAGTATCTTCTTGTAAAAGTTTAATTTGATTTGATCTACGGTTTGAAAGATATGCTTGATCTTATAAAATTGGTTAGCAATATTTTAAGGTTAAATTCAGATCTAACTTGATTCGTATCATCCTATCATTCTTTAAAAAGATTTGGCATCAATTCTATATCATGAAACACATCTTCTAAGGTCAACAAATCAGTACCAAGTTGAAGAATAATATCATCATCAAAACCAAGAAGAACCTTGTTAGTAAAGAAGGTCCCCTAATATACAAGTTCTTATTTTCAGCCATCTTTCCCTTCTTTAATTTTAGTTGCTCCTTGTATATTTGCTTAGGTTTCAAAGATATAAAAGTTACAGGTTTTTTATTCATCTCAAATGAAACCTATTTTTCACTCTATCATGTATAACTCTCCTATCATACTGACATGGTCTACCAAATAACAAATGACTAGCTTTTATTGGCTCAACATCACATAACACCTCGTCACAATATTTACCATTAGAAAAAACAATTAAATCCTACTTATTCACTTTCACTTCATCATCATCATTCAACCATTGTAATTTATTATTGGCGGGAGAGCATTCAATAAGATATCTTTGGGACAAAAGGAGTTTGCATTATTATATATAATTGGTCTACCTAAGTATAATGTTCTCGTTGAATTTAGTTTTATATGAGTGAGATGATTTTGTGAGTATTATTAAAATGTTAAAACTTTTTTTGCACCATAAAAATCAATGCAACAAATGACTATCTTTCTCAACAACGACAAGTACAATGGCTTATTTAGTCACTAGACTCACTTTTGTATTCCTGACCAAATTCTAACAATGTTGCTTCTGACCATAATGATTTGTGCTAAGTTTTCTGAAACACATATACATAATTCCAAGGATCATGTTAGATAGATATAAGGTTATTTAGGGTTTATACGAAGATTACTTGAAGATCATTTTTTTTGTTTTTGCTTTAAATAATTTTTTCAAGGTTGGGCTGTCACAAATCATAAGCTTTCCAAATGTTCGGCCTCTAATGGTAATCCACACGAACCACCAATGAAAAATCTTCTAAACCCTTATAGGATAGAGGAATTGATATATCTTTGAGTACTAACTCTTTTCTTTTATGTTTTAGGTATTTCTGTATTTTACTTTACTCTTAGAAAATAAGAGGCATATCTTTCTTTTTACAGGGAAAACTAAAAACCTTATAAATGAAAAAAAAACAATTTACCCCTAAAATAATATTACATATATTATTTTAGGCTAATTTTATAAATTTATTCAATCAAGTCCTTACTGGATTGTTTTTAGATCTAGAATTGTAATTCTCTGTATAAATTAAACTCTAGTCCTCAATTTATAAAAATTATTTATAATAAAGTCACACTTGATTATTCATCTCATTTTAATTTTTGACCAACAATTCTTATGTGTGTGACCCATTAGCTTCCTTAATAAGTTTTTTCAAACATAAATCACAATGCTAAATAAAATAGGATTGAATAAATTAAAAATTAATAATTTATTAACAATTTAATAATTGATTGATTTATGTTTGAAGATCAAGTACAATATCTAACAACCTGTTTTGATCCTTTAAATATTAGAAAAGTTGTAAGTAGTTTAACTTAACATTTCAGTGGCCATTTTCTCAATGTAATTATTATATTTTCATCAACAATGTTCTGATTTAAACATTATAGCATGAAATGTGTTTACTCTATTAAATTATGTTTATTCGCAATACCATAGTCGTTGATTATTTGAATAAAATTAAAACTCTTTTCAAATCTCATTCTACTTTGCACAAAGATTTACAATCAATAATATTTGATAACAAATGAAACATTTTCTTTAATTCACCTAGGGTGGTGAATCCTCTTTTGATTACTTAAATACCTTCATATAGTTCATATTATACCCAATATATGCCTATTTGCTACGTTTGATTATGACAATATGTAACAGGATCAAAACATAACACTCTCTACATAAGATAACTTAGTGATCTAAAGTCTAAGGATCACTTACACAACTTTCACGTAAGCTTTTTCATAGATACATGTGATCTCTCCATATGGAATTCTCATGCAAGTAAATGGGTGTGAAAAATCCAAGAAATGATTCATATTTTCTATCCAATTTTCAGGAGGAAATGAGCCATTAATCTGGGGAACAAAAGTCACAAGAAAAAGGTGTGTTTGCTTTTATATTGCTACATAGGAAATAAGGGATGTTAAACATGATTGCAGGCATGTAAATAGTTTTTTGTTTGCTTTTCCTGTATGCTCTCTCTAACTCTCTATATGTACAATGTTTCTAGGTTCCTTTTAGTTTTATTTGTAATTTAATATTTGTAATTATTTTATGCCCCTTTTTTTCTAGAGAAATTTAAGGGAATGCAAAGCGAGTTGTAATTTGGTACCCATCAACTTTGTGTTCCTGTATTTTCAAGGAAAGAAAACTCAGAGCTGCATTATGTTACTATTAAAATCTATATGGAGCTACATGAAAAATGTAATTGGGTTTTCTTCTTCTTCTTCTTTTTTTTCCTTGTTTTAAGTTGTTTGTGTTCTATTAAATAGTAAATTGTCTCTTGATGCATAGTGAAATAAATAAATCTCTTAGTTTTTTTTTTACACCCTTATATTAATGTTGTTTTATATGAACAAGTTTTTATGAATGATAATGAGGCTCAACAATTTTGTAGCTTTTTGGTGGAGCAACCTGTTTAGACTATACATTACAGCAAATGAATCATGATCTATAGAAATTTATCAGAGCCACTTGGAGTTACACTCGATGGGGTCGAGCTTCTCCAACCCTGATAAAGTTGGTAAAGACATCAAACTCATATCACAAATTACACTTGTGTATAAACATAGATAACAAAGGATAGCCCAAACTAATCACTTTTTGGTCAAGCCTATTTTATTTGAGTTTATTATTATTATTATTATTATTGAACTTTAATTTATGTTATTTTATTCTATATTTTATTTAGTGGTCTTGATGTAGGAGTTTTTTTGAAAAAATAAATTTTAATTTTTTTTTCAATTCTTTATTATTATACTTTTCTAGTTTTTTTTCTATTTTAAGAAATATTTTTCCTAGTTTATATATCTTTTTTTAGGGGTGAACAAAAAAACTGAAAAACCGATTCAACCGAGAAAACTAAAAAAAATAACCGAAAAAACCGAACCATAAAAAAAACTGATTAAACCGAATAAAATTTTGAAAAAACCGGCCGGTTCGGTTCTGTTTTGCTTTTATAAGTAAAAAACCGAAAAAACCGAACCGAA
>Ga0307515_10022400_pt1 | contig 11134 bp, 17 predicted proteins | sample 17_EM_MG_FD_194513 | JGI IMG/M metagenome (GOLD analysis project Ga0307515, IMG submission 194513) | Populus trichocarpa ectomycorrhiza microbial communities from riparian zone in the Pacific Northwest, United States - 17_EM | ecosystem: Host-associated > Plants > Roots > Unclassified | place... | reverse complement strand
AGTCAGAATCTGTCCTGCAGCCCGGACACTGTTCGGTTTTCAGCTCATATCTCGAGTTCTAAAAGTCCAAATGAGCTCTGGTTTTTTTTCCATTGAAAGCTGAGACAATTGCCCACAACTTTGATGAGACTAGGTACTCAAATTTTGATGTTAGTAATGATGTTTTGGCCAGCCAACAATATCAATAACCAGCCAACAATGTCAAAAACCAGCCACCAAGCCAATGGTTGGCCACCAACTAAATAGTTAGTCAACCAATCAAAAGTTCCGAATTTTAGCCTATAAAAGGAGGCATTTGCCATGTCTTTAGTCATCTTGTTTTTCAGATCAAGATCATCTTCTTGTTTTCTCTCTTTGTAATGTTCAAGTTTTCTTTCATGCTATATTAATCTCTTGTTTATGCTTTTTCATTTCTTTTCCTATACTTAGTTAACTTATATCATGTTTATGTTCTTATATTGTTTATTTATGTTTTTTTTCTTCATTATGTTTAGCTAAGTTAATTATGTCAATGTGAAAAGGTTTCACTAATGGTGTTAGAATAGGTATATTATAAACTCAACATGGACTTTAATAAACATATCCAAGAAATTTTGCTATTAACATGTCTTATCTTTTTATCTTACTAATTCTTAATACCTTACTTATTAAATGGTTAATCTAGATTTGTGTTGTATAACACTTGGTACAATAAATGCTTGATCCTTCATAGTCTTCGGTCGACATTGTTATTATGATAGGAACTTGATTTGTTGGTAACATAAGTTAACATCATGAATACCTGACAATATTTACAAGTATGGTGTTACTTAGATAAGATGATTAATATGATCATGTTAATAATCTATAATGAGCTATCAATGATAAATCATTCGATTGGAACCTCCTTTGTGTGTGGTTTTCAATTGAGTAATAAAAAGGAGTTTATAATATATTTATTTGAAATACCATTAGTGGATCCTCTAACCTTGACAACTGTTTTTATCTTTGATTAAATCTTTACATCAATATCACATCTCAAAAGTTCTCTTCAACTTTTCTCCTTTTATTATTGTAATTTATACAGTTAACCTCTCTGTGGTTCGATCCCGGTCTTGCCAGGTTATTTATTACTTCGACAGTCCTGCACTTGGGATAAGACATCAACTCTTTGATCGTGTCAAGTTTTTGGCGTCGTTGTCGGGGAGGTAAGTTATTTGTATAAATTATATATTTTCTTTTATTTTCACTTTTATTCATTTTTCTAATCTTTGTTTCTTCTTTCTCGTTTTCTTCTTTCTTTCTGCACTTGCATAAGAGTTTTGACACGCACATTAAGTGGTAGACTTTCTAGGAAATCCTTATTTTCTTCAGAAAACATGGCCGAAGAAGATAACCAGTCAATTCATAATGAGAATAATCGTGTTAGAACACTTAGAGACTACATGAATCCAACAAGAACAAGTGCACGATCATGTATAATTTTTCCTTCTGATGCATCTCATTTTAATTTTAAGCCAGGCATTATTCAACTTTTACCTACTTTTCATGGCTTAGAATTAGAAAATCCATACTTGCATTTAAGTGAATTTGAAGAAGTTTGTAGCACCTATAATGACTTAAATAGTAGCATGAACACCATCAGATTAAAGCTTTTTCCTTTTTCATTAAAAGATAAAGCTAAAACATGGGTACAAAATCTTAGGTCAGGATTCATTCGTGCTTGGGAAGAAATGCAACAACAATTTTTAAAGAAATTTTTCCCTTCTCATAGAACAAACTTTTTCAAAAGACAAATCACCACTTTCACTCAAAAACCAGGAGAAACATTTTACCAGTGTTGGGATAGATATAAGGACTTGCTTAATACTTGGCCTCATCATGGTTTTGAAACATGGAGATTGGTTTCACAATTTTATGAAGGGTTAACATCTAAAGATAGGCAAATGATGAAATTGATGTGCAATAGAACTTTTAAAAATAAAGACCCTGATGAAGATTGGAGCGCTTAGACTTGTTAGCTGAAAATGCTCAAAATTGTGACACTACAGGCACTTGTGAGGCACCAGGTAAAACTCAACCTCATACATCTAGTGGAGTCATGTACAACCTTAAGGAAGATCATGACCTCCACCCTAAATTTGCATCTTTAGCTAGAAAAGTCGAGGCACTAGAATTAAAAAAGAATGGTCAATTAAAATATGTTCAAGAAATTGTGTGTCAAATTTGTGAAACTAATGAACACTCATCCAATGATTGTCCAACTTTGCCTTCTTTTAAGGAATGTCTTCATGAACAAGCCAATGCTTTAAACAGTTTTCAATGGCCAAATCATGATCCATACTCGCAAACGTACAATCCTGGTTGGAGAAATCATCCAAATTTCAATTGGAAGAGTGGTAACAATAATGCACAAACTTCACAACCACCATTTCAAGCACACCATAATTTTTAAAATTCTCATGGATATGCACCTCCTTATGTTCCCCCTCATAGAAGAAATCTTGAGGAGACATTGGATGCATTCATTGAAAAGCAAGAGACAATCAACACTCAACTTGCTTAAAGCATGACAGATTTTAAAGATACTCTTGCAAAATTCACATTTGCTCTCAGTTTTCAGGAGTCTCATCTCAACCACAGCAAAATCCCAAAGGGCAATACAATTCAAGTGTCAGCAGCTCCGGAAGCCAACACATGGATCATGTCCAATTAGTCATTACTCTCCACAGTGGTAAGGTTATTGAAAAACCAATTCTTGAACCTTGTGAGAAAGATGATGAGTCAATCTCTGAAGGTAAGGAAGGGGTTAAACCTCAACATTGCAAAGAAAAGATTGATTTCCCACCAATACTTCCATTTCCTCATGCGAAGTCAATCATGATTCTGAAATCTTTGAAATTTCAAACAGGAAGGAATCGAGGAAGAAAAAGGCACCGAAAATGTTGTCGCTGATCATTTGTCAAAATTGACAATAGATTCGATATCTGACATCACACCAATTGAGGAATACTTTCCTGGTCAATCATGATTTAAAAGTGCCATTCAAGTTCAAATGGTAGCAACAACGGAGAAGTCAGAATCTGTCCTGCAGCCCAGACACTGTTCGGTTTTCAGCTCATATCTCGAGTTCTAAAAGTCCAAATGAGCTCTGGTTTTTTTTTTGTTGAAAAGCTGAGACAATTGCCCACAACTTTGATGAAGACTAGGTGCGCAAATTTTGATGTTAGCAATGATGTTTTGGTCAGCCAACAATATCAAAAACCAGCCAACAATATCAATAACCAGCCAACAATGTCCAAAACCAGCCACCAAGTCAATGTGATGCGAACCTCGTGATCACGCAGCAACCCACAATCAAGACTGAGATCTGATCCCGGAAAGCCGAAATAGGTCTGATAGGAGTGTGACACAATGGAAACCTGCCCCAAGGCACCAACACTATTGGATTGAGTAGAATGACGCCACGAAACCATTTAATCTTCAATAAGTAAGATTCAGTTCGTTCAAGAACTGAAGAATGCAAAAAACACTCTTACACGTTAAAACTGAAAAATTCAGAAGTAATTATCATCAAAGCTGCCGAAATTTTGGCTTACATGAGTTTAAACAGTTCTTGAAAAATTAACCCTAATGCCCTTATGTGGACTTATTATATGAGGTCCACTCAAAACTGACCCAAAAACCCTAAACTAAAAAGCCCATAACCTGATCCAAACAAGCCTTGGATCCGAGCTCAAAACAAAGTTTAAATTAAGCCCAAAAATGAAAGAAAATAATAAAAATAGCTAATTTTTCATTAGATACCACTAGCTTTTTTTATATGCTTGAGATTAATTGTTGATACAGTTCAGTATATGATTCAGCTTTGGGTTTTTCATGATGGTTTAGTTAAGATAATTGAGAGATAGTCTTTGTATAATCTGTGGTGGTTGTCAATGAGAGCAACCATCCTTTATATCTATACCTTTAGGGTTATGTACAATATAATAATGGAATGTATTACACATGATAACTATTCCTATATAAGAGTATTTACATATATAGGGTCTATTTCCATAATACACCCCATCAAGTTGAAGGGGGAGACTCCACCCGAAGCTTGGATCGAAAGTAAGTAAACGAGACTGGAGGAAAAGGCTTGGTAAGAACATTAGCTAGTTGATCCTTGGAAGAGATGAACCGTACCTGAATTTCTCGCTTAGCAATGCGATCGCAGACAAAGTGATAATCAACTTCAACATGTTTAGTACGAGCATGAAACACTGGATTGGCAGATAAGAAAGTGGCCCCTAAATTATCACACCATAACATAGTCACGGATGAAGAAGGGACCCGAAATTCTGACAATAATGAGCGAATCCATAAAATTTTAGCACTACCCATCAATTAAAGCCTTGTATTCTGCTTCAGTAAAAGATCGCGTAACAGTGCGTTGCTTCTTGGATTTCCATGAAATAGGAGTAGAACCAAGGTACACAAGGTAACCAACCACCTGTGGATTTTCAATCGTCAATACTGCCAGCCCAATCAGCATCTGTGAAACCATGAAGAGACAAGAGAGAATCCCGAGTAATATGCAGACCATAAGTTGTTGTAGCCTAAAGGTAACGCATGATACGTTTAACAACAGACCAATGATCCTCAGTAGGGGCATGCATAAATTGACATATCTTGTTGATTGCATAACATATATCAGGTCTAGTGAAGGTAAGATATTGTAATGCCCTAACAATTTGGCGATACCGTGTGGGATCAAAGTAAAGAGTGCTAGGCACGAATCCTAATTTGGAGGAGGTAGACAAAGGAGTATCAACCGGTTTGCAACAAGTCATACCTGCTCGTTGGATGATATCGAGTGCATACTTGTGTTGGGTTAATAAGATACCCATAACAATAAATTTAACTTTAATGCCCAAGAATAAATGAACAGAACCCAAATCCCGAGGCTTAAATTCATACTGCAGCAAACTAATCAATTTATGAAGCACAACTGAGTTACTCTCGGTTAATAAAATATCATCAACATACACCAACAGGTAAATCATAGCACCATCGAGAGAGAGAATAAACAGAGAAGTATCACCCTTGGATGCCTGAAATCCAATGGAGATTAAAAACTCACTGAACCGGTTGTACCAAGCGCGAGGGGCTTGTTTCAAGCCATACAAAGATTTATAACGACGACACACATGAGATGGGAGTGCAAGATCAACAAACCCAGGTGGTTGTGCCATGTATACCTCTTCCTAAAGAATGTCATTCAGGAAAGCATTATGAACATCCAACTGATGAACGTCCCAACCATATGAGACAACAATAGTGAGCACAAGGCGAACCATTGTAGGCTTAATCATCGGACCGAACGTCTCCAAATAATCGATCCCTTCTTGCTGACTGAATCCGTGGGCAACCAACCGTGCTTTATAACGGACGATTTGACCATCAACATGTCGTTTAATCTTGTACACCCATCTTCTGCCAATCACATTCATAGAAGGATGGAGGGGCGCCAACGACCAAGTCTGATTAGAGTGAAGTGCCTGGAGTTCCTCCTGCATAACAGTATGCCAAGTCAAATACATGTTGGCGTCCTTAAAGGACAATGGCTCCTGTAGAGGTAAGGACGCAACTCGTGAAGCAGCCGCAATACTAAGGTTTGCATTTTTGGTTGGACGTGGGCAAAGAGCACCATAGGGTGGGTGCGAGCCAACTAAGATGGAATGGAGGAGACAGAGGTCGGGATGTGCTGAAGATGGAATTTAGACAAATCAACACGCAAGTTAATTACATTAGGGGAATCAGAGGAAGAACCTGTGGGTGAAGAATTCAATATAGGTGCAGGCCGTGAGGGTGAACCAGCAGGAGAAGTGGCAGGGGAAACGGCCACAACAGGGGAGCTAGCAGGGGAAAGACCAGGGGAGATGGCAACAACGATGGGCGATTCCTGCGAGTGTGAAGAATCTGAACTTGCACTTGAAGAATGATCATGATAATAACATGCAGATAATGGTAAGTGGGCCGAAGGAGGTGTAGGGAGTGTAGTTGGCAGTGGTGAAAGGACTGGGGAGTGTGGCATGAGAGGATGTAAAGTGACGGGTGCAGGGGCAGCAGAGGGCTGTATGGGTGGAGCTGCAATCTGTTCAGATTTATCAAGAGGAAAAACATTTTCATAAAACCGGACATGACAAGCAAGATAAATATGTTTGGACGATAAATCAAGACATCGATAACCTAAATGAGAGGTACTATATCCTAGAAAAACACAAGGGGATGAACGAAAATCTAACTTATGAGCATTGTATGGGCGAAGAAAAGGAAAACAGAGACACCCGAAAGTATGAAGAAACGCATAATCAAGAGTCGATTTTAGAAGACATTCAAAAGGTTTCTTATGATTAAGAACTGGAGTTGGTATGCGATTAATCAAATAAACAGAGCTTTCAAAAGCATAACTCCAATATTTAAGGGGAGGTGACACTGCCCAAGAAGAGTAAGCCCATTTTCAATAATATGTCTATGACGACGTTCAACCATGCCATTTTGTTCATGAGTGTGCAGGCAGATCACACAATGATGAATACCAATCGTTTTAAAATATGTATTTAGTTTTCGATATTCACCACCCTAATCGGTTTGAACAGACTTAATTTTTAAAGAGAATTGGCGCTCCACAAGCGCGTAAAACTGATGAAAAATTTGAAAAACATCAGACTTAGCAACCAAAGGATAAAACCATATAAACTTTGTATGGGCATCCACAAAAATAACAAAATAGTAAAAATCATCATATGACAACATAGGGGATGAACCCCAAACATCACTAAAAAATCAAGTCAAGAGGAACTCGAGTTTGATGACCCGTAGTTTTTAGAGTCAGACGAGATGACTTACCTAGAGGACATGCAAAACAATTAAAATTAAACTGAGTTGACGTACATGACACTTTTTTATTTTTCACCAAAAAATGCAGAATACGTGGACTAGGATGCCTAAGGCGATGATGCCAGACATCAGCGGAAGTAGAGAGACAGATAGATGAGACAACTTGAGGGAACGACATTGCGGACGACTCAGACAAAACATATAGACCATCTCTACTTCGACCAGAAAGAAGCACTTCCTTTGTCATGAGATCCTTAACATAAAATAGAGAGGAATGAAATTCAAAAAAGACGTTATTCTTAAGATAAAATTTTTGAATAGATAGTAGAGGTTTTTTAATAGCAGGAACATGTAAAATATTGGATAAAGTAAACGTGCATTTGGGTGAGTGAATTTTAGAGTGAGCAATATTTGAAATAAGAAGGCCTTTACCATCACCAACATGTATCATTTCCAAGGTAAGGTTCTGAGCTCTTCATACTTACAAGATCCGGCGTGACATGATGATTTGCACTTGTATTAGGAAACCAAGTAACAGGAGTAGTGGTAGAGACATTATTAAATGCGAGATTAGCATTAGCTTGCGTAGGATAAGTAGCCAATTGAGAACACTGTTGGGCAATATGCCCATATTCATAACACAGCTGACACTTGATATTGCGATTATAACCACCAAAATGATTTCATTGCTGCCCAAAGCTGTCTGTTGTCTGTAAGGAAGAACCAGAGGAGAACCGGTTTCCATGTTGGCCAAATTGTTGACCCGAAGCATAACTGTGAGCTAGGCCATTGCCTCGATAATAGTTGCTACGATTGTTAGGTCTCCAACCCCCACGAAAACAACCACATCTGCTAGTGCTAAAGCCAGATTGATGTTGCATAAAGAACGCAGCTGGCTGCTGCGTTGGAGTTGGTAAGAGAGGAGCTGTTACAGATGGTTGGAGAGAGGCTTTGTGAAGAAACTCATGTATGAGAAGACTGCTATGAAGATCAGTGTAGGAGATGGGATCATCCTTAGTGGACAAGCTGGTGACAAGATCCTTAAACTCACTACGTAACCCTCGAAACACATACAAGTTGAATTCTGCCAAGGAGATTGGTCTGTCAGCTGCAGCAAGTTCATCAAACAAGGCCTTTGCCTTCTGCAGGTAGATGCTGATAGAATCATCATTTTGTCATAAATCTTGGAATGAGTCGTGAAGTTGCATAATCCGTGAATTTGAAGGAGAGGCATGAGTTGTTTCCAACATTGTCCAGATGTCATGAGAGGTGTTACAATCCACAACTAAATGCAGAACTTCCACCGAGAGAGAAGATAGGAGGGCACTCATGATTAAGTGATCTTGCTACTTCCATGACAAATATGCAGGGTTGACCAAAAGAAACGGTTTCATCTGCATCCTCCAATACAAAAAATTAGTGTTGGAGAGTTTTAAAGAGACTACCTGGTGTGTGTTAGGAAGAGGTATGATGGCAGTAGTAGTGGATGCGCCATAGATAACTGATTGCGCCACAAGGGAGAAAGAAGACTGAAGCGCTGATGCAGCGACAACAAATTATTAAAGTTCTTGATTGTCCATGTTGCAAGGGAGGATTTAAAGAGCTCTAAATATTGCAGATGAAAGGTAACAAAGGAAGAAGATGAAGATTTATGCTATGAAGAACGATTGTTGGATGATTTTTAAGAAGATGAGATCCTCTATTACGGAGGAGGCTGCTGAACGATAACCACAGCTCTGATACCAAGTTAAGATAATTGAGAGATAGTCTTTGTATTAATCTGTGGTGGTTGTCAAGGAGAGCAACCATTCTTTGTATTTATACCTTTAGGGTTGTGTACAATATAATGATGGAATGTATTCCATATGATAACTATTCCTATATTATTTACATATATAGGGTCTCTTTCCTTAATAGGTTTTTACATGGGATGCATTCGGTCAAATTGAGGTTTTTATGGATGATGGGTTCGGCCCAATTCTTTTGGTGGGTAATTTGGCCAGGTCGGGACAAGCAATGTATAGACAGTAAAGAAAGTTTATTTGAAGTGTGTTTTGGGTGTGGTTTGATCCCTATTACTGAATATGGGTTTAGGCCACATGGGATCCAAAGTTGGCTTGGGTTAATCAAGATGTTAGGATCATATCAGATTGGTTTGGGATTGATTTTCTAACTTTACAAGGACTTAAATCACCAAAATATTCTCCTAAATTTAAAGAAATTTTGTTCATTATTTTTCCTATTAATTAGGAGAATATTTATCAAGAAATGAAAAATTGGTCAATGAAATGAATCTCCAGGTACGAAATCAATCTAATGCTCTATCCCCCTCAATGGTGGTAATCAACTAGAAGTATCGTCTTGTTTCTTTAGTTTCTCCACACAATTCTCATCACCCTTCCTGAGTTTCTTCACTCCTCTTGTCTTACCTCCACTCTCGGCCAGATTTGGGTGTTTTTGAGTAGTGGTCGAATGGTCTGATTTGTTTGGAGTGTTGGCCAAATATTTGTTCTTGTTTTGATGTGTTCAGCCTTGTGATAACCCAAGCAAGGTTAGATTCGGATTTTGGCGTAAAAGTTTCTTTCGTCCAATTTTACACCATTTAGCATAACTTCAAATCCAACCTTTGATCAAGCTGAAGCTTTACTAGAAGATTCCAGAGGTATGTGTCTATCCTGGGGTAAATTTTTAGGTGAATTGGAGTTCGGAAAGGACTTGCAATATAGGTCAAAACAGGTTGTACGAATTTTGTTATTTATTTCCTTTTGACCTGTGAATTTCCTATTTGGAAAAGATTATTTTTTTAAAAGGATGTGGCAGCTTGTTTTGGAAATTTCCTAATTCCACAAGAATCTTTAATGAGTTGAAACATAATTTCCAAGAGTGGCAACGATTCATTAATGTTCCAGAATTTTTTTATTATAAAGATTCCTTATTCTTCCTAGCTACACAAGGAAAGAAGGGTTGGTGCTATTTAATGACATATTAGTTATTTTTATTATTTTCTTCCATGTTTAGGCGTAATTAAAACTTTGTTTTGTGCTAGGATCCAAGGCTTATTTGGATCATATTATAGGCTTTTAAGTTTAGAGTTTTTGGGTCAGTTTTGTATGTGGGTCAGTTTTGAAGAACTATTTAAACACATGTAACCTAAATTTCGGCGGCGATTGAAGAATATTACTTCTGAATTTTTCAGTTTTAACGTGTGAGAGTGATTCTTGCATTCTTCAGTTCTTGAACGAACTGAATCTGACTTATCGAAGATTAACTGGCTTCGTGGCATCATTCTACTCAATCCAATAGTGTTGGTGCCTTGGGGCAGGTTTCCATTGTGTCACACTCCTATCAGACCTATTTTGGCTTTTCGGGATCAGATCTCAATCTTGATTGTGGGTTGCGTGACCACGTGATCACGAGGTTCGCATCAGTTGGTCTCGTCCTCAAAACCACCATCACCAATATGATCAACGTCCTTCTTAAAATCCTTATAGTCAGCCCACCATGGCCTTTCGGCCCTACTACCAATGTTTGCTTTCGGTTCAGCCCCAACCTTCCTCACATCTTGGGTGCTTGTACCTGCCTCGTTACCACATCTCTCCACCCTATCAAGTCTGTCACACACGTTTCCCATCACAAAATTCATCCTCTCCATCATCCGCGTCATGGCTTGCATTTGGAACTTAAGTTCTCCCTCGGGATGGGGTGGTGTGTTGTGTTGAAATAGATAGGGTTAATCAGATCACTACTTAGGAGGCAAGGTCATGCGAACCTCATGATTACATGGGCACACAACCCATAATTAAGATTGAGATTTGATATCGGAAAACCAAAATAGGTATGATAAGAGTGTGACACAATGGAAACCTGCCTCATGGCACTAACACTATTGGGATGAAGTCAAATGAAACCACAAGCCATTTAATCTTTGATAAGTCAGATTCAATTCGTTTAAGAACTGAAGAATGCAAATGAACTTCAAGCTTCATGAAAAAAGAAGGTACAACACCAAATGAATGAAAGACAAAGGAAAGTCACTGTGCTTATCATTCAAAAGTATGTACGCAAGTGATTAGTACGACGTACTTATTTGAAATTCTTATCAGCCATTACTTTCATACAATGTTGTTGGAGAAAGGTTTTAGCAATAAAGGAACTCTGAAGGCTTAAACAAGAGGCTAATGAAGTCAGTACTAATCTTATTCAAGATTTGAGGGCGAATCTTCTTGAGGAGGGAGGGAATGAAATGGTTCAGGTTCAACCTTGGAGTCCT
>Ga0307515_10022397_pt1 | contig 11135 bp, 9 predicted proteins | sample 17_EM_MG_FD_194513 | JGI IMG/M metagenome (GOLD analysis project Ga0307515, IMG submission 194513) | Populus trichocarpa ectomycorrhiza microbial communities from riparian zone in the Pacific Northwest, United States - 17_EM | ecosystem: Host-associated > Plants > Roots > Unclassified | place... | reverse complement strand
AGGGGCCGCGGTTGCATGAGAGCACCGCCAACTTCAGCCGGGCAGTTGCAGCGCCGCCCGGACGAGCTCCAGAGCCGTTTCCGCCGGCACGCCGAGCGCCCTGGTCGCCTCGGCGTAGCGCTGGGCCGCCCGTTGCGCCTCCGCCGGGGTGCGCGCCGCCCGGGCGGTGATCACCGTGCCGGCCCGGCCGTGGGTCTCGACCAGGCCGGCCTGCTCCAGCTCGCGGTAGGCGCGGGCGACCGTGTTCGCCGCCAGGCCCAGATCGGCGGCGAGCCGGCGCACCGGCGGCAGCTTGGTGCCCGCCGCCAGAGTGCCGGCCGCGGCCAGCTCCGCGATCCGCTGGCGGACCTGCTCGTACGGCGGCACGGCCGGGTCCGGCACGATGTGGATGTCCATCAGAGCAGCTTGGGTGGTGTGTTGCCGGCCGCGACGATGGCGCGCCGGACCGGGGCGAGCGCGAGCAGCACACCGCCGACGACGAAGAACACGATCAGCGACAGGATGCCCAGCCGGTAGCTGCTGGTCAGCTGGAAGACCAGGCCGAACGCCAGCGGGCCGAGCCAGCTGGTGCCCTTGTCGCTGATCTCGTAGAAGCCGTAGTACTCGCCCTCGCGGCCCTTGGGGATGAGCTGGCTGAACAGCGACCGCGACAGCGCCTGGCTGCCGCCCAGGACCAGGCCGATCCCGACGCCGAGCAGCATGAACGGCAGCGGTTCGCCGGCCGGCAGCCAGTAGGCGGCGACCACCACGAACAGCCACAGCACCAGGCTGAGCACAACGGTCTTGCGGGCGCCGATCCGGGTCGCGAGCGCGCCGAGCAGCAGCGCGCCGCCGAACGCCAGGAACTGCACCAGCAGGATCGTGATGATCAGCGTCGACTGGTCGAGCTTGAGCTCCTCGGTGCCGAACTGGCTGGCCAGCGAGATGACCGTCTGGATGCCGTCGTTGTAGATCAGGTAGGCGAGCAGGAAGAACAGCGTCAGCGGGTACGCCCGGATGCCCTTGATGGTGTGCCCGAGCTGCTTGAAACCGTCCAGCAGCACGTTGCCGCGCCGCTCCGTCGCCTCGGTGCCGGGGTGCTCGCGCAGCCAGGCCAGCGGCACCAGGGTGAAGCCCGCCCACCAGACGCCGGCCGACACGATGCACCAGCGGGCCAGATCCAGGGTCCGCTGGGAGTCGCCCTCGACGCTGAGCAGCTGCACGACCACCAGGTTGAGCAGCAGCAACAGGCCACCGCCGAGATAGCCCAGCGCCCAGCCGCGGCTGGACACCCGGTCGCGGTCGTCGGGCCCGGCCAGCTGCGGCAGGAACGAGTTGTACACGACGATGGACGCCCCGCCGGCGATGTTGGCGATCAGGAAGAGCAGCCCGCCGAGCAGATACCGTTCGCCGGTCACGAAGGCCATCGCGATGGTCGCGGCCGAGGCGATGAACGCGGTGGCGGCCAGCAGCCGCTTGCGGTGCGGCGTACGGTCGGCGATCGCCCCGGTCACGGGCAGCACGAACACGGTCAGGAACACCGACAGCGACACCAGGTACGGGTAGTACGAGCCCGCCGCGACCGTGATCCCGAGCGGGTGCACGGTGCCGTGGCATTCGTCGGCGCCGAGCGGGCAGCCGGCCGCCTGCTTGGTGACGCTGGTCAGGAACGGGCCGAGGAAGACCGTGATGACCGTGGTGGAGAACGCCGAGTTGGCCCAGTCGTAGAAGTACCAGCCGGTGCGTTCCCGGCGGGTGCTGACCGGTGCGGGGACGATGTCGTCGGTAACGGACATGAGGGTGCGCTCCAGCGGCTCGGGTGGGCTCGGTCACAGTGCCGCGCTGATGATGTCATCCCGGCCGTGGCCCGCGCCTGGGCCCGGCTACTCAGGAATTCTCACTCCACCATTTGGCCAGGGCGCTGGTGGCGGGGTCGTCGGAATCGGCCAGGGCGGCCCACGGGTCGGCGCCCGGGGGCAGGTCGGTTCCGGCGTACTCGGCCAGGTCCTGCGGGGTGATCTCGGTGGCCGCGGCGTGCACGGTCGCCGGGTCGACCAGCCCGAGGCTGCCCGTGTCGATCCACGGGAAGCCGTCCACCGGCTCGGGCAGCGGGCCGACGTCCAGCACCGGCGGGAACACCGTGCTCACCTCGGCCAGGTCGGGCTCGGGCAGCGCGTCCGGGTCGGCGCCGACGGTGGACAGCTCATGCGGTTCGTCCGGCTCCGGCAGGTAGTGCTCGTGCTCGTACGCCGGCTCCGGCTCGTGGGTCTGCGCCCACGTCTGGTGAACCTCGGGGGTGTCGGTGGAGTCGTGCTCCGGCAGCCCGTCGTCGTGGTGCAGGTCGAAGTAGTTGTCGTCGCCCGCGCCGACGTCGTGGGCCTCCTCATGCTGCGGGAGGTCCTCGTGGTGGCCGCCGTCGTCGTGGTGCAGCCCGTCGTCGTGGAAATCGGGCCAGCCGTGCTCGCTCATAGCGTCACCATGTCTTCTCGTGGCCGTCGCTCGCCGGGGTGGGCGTCAAGGCCCGGGCCCGCACGAGCACGTCGTCGACCTGTTTGATTCGGGAGCGGACCGCGTCGCGGTCCTGCTGGGCCTGGCTGCGACGCGCGGAGCGGCCGGCCGCGTCCTCGGCGGCCGCGGCGTCGATGTCGGCGATGTGCGCGTCGAGCTCCCGCAGCCGGCGCTCGACCGCGTCGTCGACGGCGACCGACAACGCGTACTGCAGATCGGTGAACCGGAACGAGATCTCGTCGCTGAGCGCCGCGCGGGCCTCGCCGAGCACGTCGCGCAGCCAGACGCGGGCCTGCTGCCGGTCGGTCTGCACCCGCCGGCGGTACAGCACGTAGCCGCCGGCGGCCAGGCCCAGGCCGATCCCGGCGACCGGGATGAGCAGCCCACCGGCGACGATGCCGCCGGCGCCCAGCACCGACGCGCCGAAGATGGCGCCGCGGCCGGCCATGAACGCGATGCCGCCCGCCGACAACGCGATCAGCATGTTGTCGCCGGAGCCGTCGCGCGGCGGGCTGGCCGCCAGCGCGTGCCGCAGCGTGGCGTTGAGCCGGTCCAGCAGCCCCTGCAGCTCCTGGGCGTCGAAGACCTGGGCGAGGACCTTCTCGCCGACCTGCCGGAAGGTGGCCTGCAGATCCTGCGACAGCTGCACGGCGATGGCCTGCAACTCGGCGTCGACCCGGTCGGGCAGGCCGCTGAGGCCCTCACCGCGGGCGGTGTCGATCTTCGTGCCGAACTCCTGCTGCAGCGCGGCGATCCGGGTTCGCAGCAGGCCGACGGTCTCGATCCGGGCGCGCTGGGTCTCGGCGCTGAGCAGCAGCGCCCACTGCCGCGACTCGGTGCGTTTGCGGGCGGCCAGCGCGGCGCGTTCGGCGCGGACCCGGGCGACGGCGGCGGGGTCGGCCTCGGTGGCCGCCAGCCGGGCCGCCGCGGCGGCCTCCAGCCGGGCCAGCTCGCCCCGGGCGGCGCGCAGCACGTTGGCCAGCTGCAGCTGGTGGCCGCGGCCGGCCAGCTCGACCAGGGCGTGTTGCAGCTCGGCGATCTGCGACGCGTCGACCACGGCGGACTGCTCCCCGGTCGGCACGGTCAGGGCCAGTTCGGCCAGCCGCGCCGACACCGGGAACCAGGACGCGTCGGCGAACCGGGGCGCCTGGGCGCGCAGCAGGGCCCGGTTGTCGTCGAGGATGCGCCGCCAGCCCGGGTAGGCGTCCACTTTGGTCAGGGCGAACACCACGGCGTCGACGCGTTCGCTCGCCGCGACCAGGAACGCCAGCTCCGGCTGCGACAGCGGCGCGGACGCGTCGGCGACGAACAGCAGGGCGGTGGCCCGGTCGACCGCGTCGAGGGCGACCGCGGTGTGCGCAGGGTCGAGCCCGCCGACGCCGGGGGTGTCGAGCAGGCTCACGTACTGCAGCAGCGGGGCCGGGTGGGTGATCTCGATGCGCCGGGCCCGGTTGCCGCCGGTGGCCCAAGCGCGCAGCTCGGCGGGGGACACGTCGACCGGGTCGCCGGAGCCGACCAGCCAGGCCTGGGCGGCGGGCTTCGGGCCGGGGCTGAAGTGCAGGTAGGCGCTGGTGGCCACGGCCGCGTCGACCGGGGACAGGCCGGGCACCCCGAGCAGGGCGTTGAGCAGCGAGCTCTTGCCGCGTTTGGTCTCGCCGACCAGCACGACCGACGGCCGGGTCAGTTGCCGGCGGCGCAGGTCGGCCAGTTCGGCGCCGGCGTCGGGGTCGGTGGTGCGCACGTACGCGAGGGTGTCGCGCACTGTGGTGTCCAGCGTGCCGGCCAGGGTGCGGTTCATCCGTTCACCTGCCCGCGCAGCGACTGCGACAGCAGGTGGAAGCCGCGGTGCGCGACCTGCGCGACCCGGGACTGGGCCGGGCCGGCGCCGGCCACCGCGTACACCCGCCAGCGGTTCGCCGCCTGCACCGCCGCGTCGTGCAGCTCGCTCGGGCTCGCGTCGGGCAGCCGCAGGATCCACCGGGCGTCGTCGGAGGTTGCCAGCCGGGTCAGCTCCTGCTCCCAGTCGGCGGGTAGCGGCACCGCGCCGGTGGCGACCCGCTGGGCGACTTCGAGCAGCCGCAGCCGGTGGTAGGCGGGGTCGCGCAGCAGCTGTTCGGTGAGCTCGCGCAGGGTCTCCCGGGCGTGCGCGTCGCCGGTGTGCCCGGCGAGGCGTTCCAGCCGCGACAGCGCCCAGCCGGCCTTGATCGCGTCGGAGCGCCAGCGCAGGGTCTGCTCGACGGTGTGCTGCAGGCGCGGGAAGCCCGAGGCCAGCATGAGCCGGCGGACCAGCTCGCCGGTGCCCAGCTCCGGCTCGGCGGCCAGGTTGGCGATGGCGAAACCGATCCCGTACAGGTCGAGCAGGCCGATGAGGCGTTCCCGGCGTTCCGCACTGACCGGGGCCGGCCGGCTGCGGAACAGGTCGACCGAGGCGAGCAGGATGCCCAGCTCGGCGAAGGGCAACGTGGACAACTCCCGCAACGCGGCCCGGTCGGCGCTGGTGAGCCGGCCCGCTTCGGCGGTCTCGGCCAGCAGGCCGACCACCGGGACAACCTCCGATACCGTACGGGCCAGCAGCGCGGCCTGCTGCTCGGCGAGCGGCCCGGCCACCGGCCACGGGTCACCGGCCCCGCCGACCAGGGTGTCGACCTTGCCGAACACGCCGAGCGCGTTGATCGGACTGGACTGCAGCCGCGCCGAGGTGGCCCGGAAGGCCTCCAGGGCCCGTAGGTCGTCGGCGCGCACCGCTTGAGTGAACACGTAGACGACGGCCTCGGCCGCGGCGACCTCCCCGGCCGAATCGGCGTCGATGTCGGCGTCGAACGGGGCGGTTGACGTGCCGACGGCCTCCTCAGCGCGCATCGAAACCTGGGTGTCGGTGGACGCCAGCCCGGGCGTGTCGACCACGGTCAGGTCACGCAGCTTCTCACTCGTGAGGGTGACGTCGACGTACGCGACGCGGGCCGCCGGGACGCCGAGCCGCTGCGGGATCATCCCGTCGTCGTCGAGTGGAAGGCTCGAACGAGTGCCGTCGCGGCGCACCACATCGATCCGATCGGCGGTTCCATACCGGAACCGGGTGACCACCCGAGTGCACTCACCGGCCGCGGTGGGTGCCACGCGGCGGCCGATGAGGGCGTTGACGAGTGTCGACTTTCCGGCTTTCAGGCGACCCGCGATAGCGACGCGTAACGGCTCGCCGAGCCTGTCGGAGATCTGTCTTACCTGCCCAGCGGCGTCGGGGCCGACCCGTGCGACGATCTCGTCACACAGCGTCGCCACCCGGGAGGAGAGTGGTCCGACCACGTCGACTCGTCAGCCGTGCCTGTGGTCAGCGACAATGTGCAGACCACGGCGGTCGTCGGAACACATGCTCGGCGCGTCCTTCCCTGCTTCCGGGCTGGGGCAGGGCGTGGCGCCCGCCGCACCACAGACTACGGATCGGGACCAGGGCGGCGGATCCCGTGTTCGTGCCACCCGCACGAACGTCTCCGCCGCCGCGACAGGACGGGGGGACGCGGGTGCCACAGGACGACCTGGCCGAGCTGGCCGCCGGCCACCTGCTGCGCCCCGGCCTGGTCGTCATCGCGGGCCCGCCCGGCGCCGGCCGCAGCACGGTGCTGCGCCGGCTGGCCGCCATGGACCCCGGCCCGGTGCACGCGGGCGGCGGCCTGGCCATGCTGACCTCCGTGCCGGCGCTGGCGCTGTCGCGGGCGGTGCGGGCCCGGCTGCCGGCGCACGACGTGGCGCTGCTCGCCGAGGCGGTCCGCTCCCGGGTCCGCGGCGGACTGCTGATCCTGGACGACCTGCAGCACGCCGACCCGGCCACCCTCGCGGCGCTGCCCTATCTGGCCGAGCGTTGCCGGGTGGCGGTGGCGTTGCGCACCCCGCACCGGCTGCCGGCCGAGCCCCTGCGCGACGCGGCCACCGCCTGGCTGGAGGTGCCACCGCTGCGCCGGCCGGAGGCGTACGAACTGGCCCGTCGCACCGCGCCGCAGCTGAGCGACGCGGCGCTGAACGCCGTGCTGGACCGGGCCGGCGGTAACCCGCTGGCCGTCACGGCGCTGGCCCGGCATGCCGGCGCCGGGCGGGGCGCGGCCGGTGGCGACATCGACCAGGTGGCGTACGCGATCGCCGCCGCCCTGGCCGACCTGCCCCGCCCGGCCCGCACCGCCCTGGCCGCGCTGGGCCTGCTGGGCCGGCCCGCACCGGCCGCGCTGCTCGGCCCGGGCGCCGCCGACCTGGTCAGCGCCGGGCTGGCCAGCTCCACCGACGACGCGCTGCTGCCGGTCTCGACGTATCTGGCGGAGACCGCGGCCGGGTTGCTGGACGCGGCCGCCCGCACGGACCTGCACCTGCGGCTGGCCGAGCTGACCCCGCCCGCCGAGGCCGCGAAACACCTGTCCGCCGCGGGCGACCAACCGGGGGCGTACCGGCGGGCGCTGGCCGCGGCCGACCTGGCCACCGGCGGGGATCGGGCCGCGCTGCTGCTGTTCGCCTGCGAGCTGAGCGGGGTGTCGGTGGACCCGCGGGTACGGATCGCGGCGGCGGACGCGGCGCTGACTGCGGGGCGGCCGCGCGCGGCTGCGCGGGTGCTGAGCACGCCGGGGCCGCTGGGTGTGGAGGCGGACGTGCTGCGCGGCGAGGCGTTGTTGCAGGCGGGGGAGCCGCGTGCGGCCCGCGAGGCGGTCGCGCCGGTGCCGGACGCGGCGCCCGCGCCGGTGGTGGCGGCGCGGGATCGGGTGCTGCTGCTGGCCGATCTGGCAATCGACCCGGCGGCGGCGTGGGAGACGGCGGACAAGATCGCCGCCCGTTATCCGCGGCCGCCGACGGGGCTGGCGGCGGCGCTGGCTGCGGTGCGGGCCCGGCATCGCGCCCCGGGCTGGGACACGGCGCTGGCGGCCGCGGCGGCCGATACCGCGGATCCGCTGACCGGGCGGTGGAGTGCCTGGTTGCTGGTCGAGCAACTGGCGGCGGACGGGCGGTTGGCGGAGTCGGCGGCGGTCGGGCGCGCGGCGGCGAGTTCGTGCGCGGCGGATCTGGCGTACAGCTGGCAGACCCGGTTCGCGGCGGCGGCGCACTGGGCGGAGGCGTTGCACGGCGGGCTGGTGGGGCAGTTGGATCCCGGGTCGCCGGCGGTGGGCTGGTCGGTCGCGGGGTGGCCGGTCGCGGCCCCACCGGACCAGCCGGAGGGGGATCCCGACGCCGGGCCGCTGGCTGCGGCTTCCGCACAGGCTGATTCCGTTGCGGACCAGGCGGATCTCGAACCCGAGCCCGCTGACCCTGGGCCCGCTCATTTCGATCCCGGCGCCGCCGAGCCGGGCGGCTTCGAGCCCGCCGGCACAGGCCCGGACGCGGTGCAGCGCCGCGCAGCGGATCTCACCGACCGTGCCCTGCCGGCCGCAGCGCGCGGTTACGCGACCGCCGCGACCGCGCTGGTCGAGGCGGACACCGGTCTGCTGGCGGCGGCCCGTGCCCGGCTGAGCGCCGCCGCGGCCCACCCGGCCACCGCATGGGTGGCCCGGGAGGCGGCCTGGCTCGACGGCCAGCCCGACCGGGCCACCGCCGGCCTCGCCGACGCCGCGGGCGAGGACCTGCTCACCGGCCTGCACCACATCACCGCCCGGTGGGCGGCGCACGACACGAACACGGCCGGCCCGGCCGCGATCCCGCCCGGCCTGCCCGCCGCCGCCCGGCGCACCCTCACCGCGTGGGCGACCGGCACCGGTTTCACGGCGGCCGCCGACACCTGGACCGGCACGGCCCTGCGGGAACGGGTCCGTTGCCTGCTGGCCGCCGGGATCCTCGACGCCGATCCGGGCCGGGCGGTCGACGCGCTGCTCGCGGCGGAACAGCTCGCCGACAGTGCGGGCCTGACCGTGCTCGCGGGCCGGGCCCGGCGGGCGTTGCGCCGGCACCGCATCCACCGCGACACCCGCAGCCCCCGCTCGGGCAGCCAGCTGACCCGGCGGGAGACCGATGTGCTGCGGCTGGTCGCGGCCGGGGAGCCGACCCGCCGGATAGCCGGGCAGCTGGGCATCTCCGCCGAGACGGTCGACACCCATATCCGGGCGGGGATGCGCAAACTCGGCGCGCGGACCCGCACCGAGGCGGCCGCGCTCGCGTTCGCCGACGCCGACCGGGAGGACAGCCGGTGACCAGACAACCCGACGCCCCCCGGCACGTGGTGGCGACCACGGCCGACGCCGACACGGTGTTGCGGCGCCTCACCCGGGACGGCTGGGCGGTCCGCGAGGGCTTCGCACTGCCCGACCCGGCCTGGGATGTCACCGCCGCCCGGCTGGTGCTTTACGGCCGGATCACCGAGACCGACACGCTGCAGCTGGCGGTGCTGGCCGCGGCCCGCGGCGCCGGCGTGGTGGCCGTCTGCGACGCTGACACCCCCGTCGGCCGGGCCCTAGTCGACGACCTGAGCCGGCTGGGCACGGTCCACCTGGGCGCGGGCGACGGCGAGGCGGTCGCCGACCTGATCCCCGAGCAGCGCGCGCTGCTGGACCGGCTCGCGGCCGGCGACACCATCGCGGCGGCGGCCGCCGCGGAGTTCCTGTCCTTGCGTACGGCGAACCGCCGCATCGCCGAGGCCCGCGCCCTGTTCGGGGTCCGCACCACCCGCGAGGCGGTCCTGGCCTACCTGCGCCAACGCCGCCCGGAGTGACCCACACCCCGGTAGCACTGGACCACGCGCTTGTTGCACGTACGCGGCTGGGATGTGGTTTTGTGCGGTCGCCGGCCGGAACCGCTGCAATCGCTGGTGGCCGACGCCGTGGTCCTGCTCGACACGGTGGACCCGGGCATGGCCGCCCTGTCCTGACTGGCGATTTGAAACTATCTTCGGGCGCACCGCGTCGGGTCCGGCGACCGCGGATCGCCTGCGCAGCCTCTTCGCACGCGGCTTCCAGCCGCCTCAGGGCAAGGTCTGAAGCTGCTCAGGGGCTCAGGTCCCACAGCAGCCGGTAGTACGACGTCCGCCGCGGGTCGGGCTCGATGCCGTACGCCGACAGCAGCACCGGTTGCCAGCCGGGCCCGTAGTTCCAGCCCAGGCTCCAGGTGGCCACCGCCAGATCGGCCCACCGGTCCGCGACGCCGAGCGCGCCCAGGTCGACGTGGCCCGACCAGCTGCCGTCCTCGTACAGCAGGGTGTTCGGCGCGCACGCGTCGCCGTGGCAGACCACCAGACGGTCGACCGGCGGCGGATCGGCCAGCCGGGCCAGCGCCTCGCCCGGCGACAGCTCGCCGTGATCGGGATGCCACTGCGCCGGATCGTGCCGGCCCGCCGCGCGCACCCGGGCCACCCGCCGTTCGACGCTCCAGGAGAACGGGCAGTCCTCGACCGGCAGCCGCTCGTGCAGGGCCCGCAGCCCGCGGCCGATGGCGGTGGCGGCGGCGCGTGGCTCGGCCAGCCAGCGCGGGCTGACCGCGCTGTCCCCGGGCAGCCCGGCGGTGAGCAGCCAGGTGCCGGTCTCGTCCGCGCCCGCGTCGAGCACCCGGGGCACCGGGCTGAAGGTGGCGGCCCAGCGCAGCCGCGGCACCTCGGGTGCCAGGTCGAGGCCGCTGCCGGCGGGTGCCCACTTGGCGAAGCGCCGGCCGGCCGAGCCGGTGATCTCGAAGGTGAGGCCGCCCAGTTCGTTGCGCCACACCGGCCGCACGCGGTCGCGCCCGGCGAGGAAGAGGATCGGCGGGGGGACCGGCAGGTCGGCCGGTGGAATCTGAGCGATCACGAGCGCAGGTGCTCTTCGATCCCGTCGGTCATCCGGGTGAACTCGGCGCTCAGGTCCACGCCGTAGCGGTCCGCGAGCACCAGTACGGACCACAGGCAGTCGGCCAGCTCGTGGCCGAGCCGGTCGCGGGCATCGCGGATCTCCCGGCGGCCGTCGACCGCCAGCACCAGTTTGGCCAGGTCGCCGACGTCACCGACGAAACCGAGCGCCAGTTCGCTCGGGCCCCACGGCTGCCGGCCGGCCGCGACGTGGTGCCGGTCGTACTGTTCAGCGATCTGCACGGCCCGGCTCTGCAGGTTCTCCAGTTCCACGCGGCGACTCTAGACGAGCCACTGGAAGTCGTCGGCCGGATGCCGGGCCGGGGCGAGCCAGCGCAGGTAGGGGTCCGCCAGGGCGAGCAGGGCGTCGTCGCGGTGGGCGGGGCCGTGCAGGCTGGCCCCGCCCAGGAACAGGGAGTTGCGCTGGGCCACCGGGCCGGCCAGCGCGGCCAGTGGAGGGTCGGTGGCCGCGACGAGTCCGGGGGCCTCCGCGAAGACCCAGGCGACCGGACGTTGCCCGGCGGCCTGCCGCAGCTGGTCGGCGAAGGCCGTCCTGGCGCCGGCGGTGAGGTAGCTGAGCAGGGATGCGGTGAAGACCACGACGGGCTCCCGCCCCGGCAGCTCGCCGATCAGCCGGGCGGTGTCGGTGGTCGCATCGCCCGGCACGACGGTGCCGGCCGCGGATGAGACGGCGAGGTCGATGGCGCTTCGCAGGACGGCGAGGTCGGCGGTGTGTTCGGGCCAGATGAACGCTTCCAGCCAGGCGCGCGCTGCGGGATCGGCCAGGTTGACCGGCTGCTGGTCGATGCCGCGGCGGCTGGTGATCTGCGGCACCGGCCCGAGGATCTGGCCTGCCGGGCTGGTGCCCCCGGAC
>Ga0307515_10022396_pt1 | contig 11135 bp, 6 predicted proteins | sample 17_EM_MG_FD_194513 | JGI IMG/M metagenome (GOLD analysis project Ga0307515, IMG submission 194513) | Populus trichocarpa ectomycorrhiza microbial communities from riparian zone in the Pacific Northwest, United States - 17_EM | ecosystem: Host-associated > Plants > Roots > Unclassified | place... | reverse complement strand
TGATGTGTTGGTATTAAAAATAAATAAATTTTAAAAATATTTTTTTAATATATTTTTAATAAAAAAGTTATTTTGAAAACTAATGGAAAATAATCTCAAATACTTTTTATGCATCCCACACCTTATCTTTATTACTAGTTAGTTAGTTATAGGTTGGATAATTTATTTTAACGTAAATATAAATATGCAGGTACAGGTAACTTGTTTTTTTTTACTTCAAGAAAAAAATGCAAATGTGAATGTGAATAAAAACAAAACTGATGCTTAAGAATTATATGTATTAATAAAAAAATTTTTGTTAATGTAATATTAATCTCAAATTACATTTAACTAGTAGAAAAAACAGGATTGTTGCGAGTATGTATGATTTTTAATTGTTTTTAATTGAAAAATGTAAGTAAAAATATATGAACAAATAAACTAAGAAAAAGTTGTTAATGTCAATCAAATTCTAAAATAAAAAAAAATTGATAAAATCATTCACATGAAAGTAAAATATAGATAAATACGATATTTAACCTCAACTTTTCGTACATTTTTTTTTTGTCTTAAAGGTTACTTTTTATTACCAAGAACAAATAATTTTTATTTTCATAAACACATCATGAAAATATAACATAAAACACAAAAATTATAAATAAATTAGAATGATCTCTTCAAAAAATTAAATACATACAAAATAATTTAAAAAAACCACTATTTAAAAAAGATGAAATACACAGTCTAAGAAATCAGATAAAAAGGAGTATTAATTTAAATATAAATAAAAAATTTAATTCAAATAAAAACACATAAAAATATATCAATTAAACAATAAAACAAAATTAGAAAAAAAAATAAATTCAAACACTGTCACGCCTAGCAAGTCAGGCTTGTGCTCATGAGCCCTTAATTTTTTTTGTTTGGAAATAGGACGAATAACATGTCATTTGTCCATAATTTTTTTTAAAAATAAAATAAAAGGAAGCAACGCATCGTAGACCTTCCTAGTTTTCAACCACCGAACTGGAAAATCAGACAGAGTGTTTTTTATCCAAAAATATAATTTTTAAATTAAAAAAACCTAAAAAAGTCCATATGATGTAAATAAACTAATAAACCAATAAAAAAACCTTAAAAAATCACATAAAAACACAAATCCAAACTACAAACAAAATCCTCTCTCAAGTTTGATCTATTTTTTGTTATTTTAGGATAAAGACAATAATAACACCTAAGGGAGTTGAATAAGATGTTTCACTAATACTAACAAATAATACAATTTTATTCAATTTAACACAATAAATATGATTAACCAACAATATAATTAAAGTGCTTAAAGTAAAAAGTATAAGGAGAGAAATTGCAAACTCATTTTAAGTACCAAAATGTAATTGAGTATTGTATTCTTTTAATAATCTAAGCTTAAGAGTACATTGTTCTTAACGAATCCACACCAAGCCTTTTTTCACTACTTGAAAAAAAACTCTTCTTCAAGATTTTTATCCACTTGGAGATATACATTCTCCAAGATTTTTTTCACTTGAAAATATGTTCTCTTCAAGATTTTTCTTTGATGATATTCCCTCACCAATATCAAGAGTTTTTACCTAACTCTTATAAGTTTACAATTGTGGTTTTTGTTTACAACAAAAAGCTCTCTCAGTGAGTGGATAATACAATTAAAGTTTGTATCTCTATAACTCATTTAATAGCATTTATGATATTTGAAGGTGTTTAAGTGTTGTGAGAACGAGGATGAATACTCTAATGCTAGAATGTAAAGGTTTAAATTAGCACAACTTCATATATGAAAGAATTGATGATTTCTAATTTGTTTTCACTTGAAATAGTTTTTATATCATATATGTCTATTATCCTCCTTTATTATTTATGCAATTAAGAGTACTATTTATAAGTTTACAAAAGAAACTAGTTGTCTGTAGTCGTTGGAATGTCATTAACAGTTGAAGCGGTCGACTGGTTCATCTAGAATTTCAAATTTTGACAGTTTAAACCTGGTGAATTCTTTGAATTGATTAATCAATCTTATATGCATGCTGAGTAAAGTGTGTGAGTTCATTTCAATTGTGCTATCAAGATAAGATAAAGGATTTACACATTGCACTAAAATGAATACTTAATTTTAGGTCTTCACTTACTCTCGTACTTAGACTTCATTCCATTTTGCTTATCAATATATTCTTTATATAAACTTGTTTAAACTTATTCTCTACAAAAAAATATTAGTCAATTTTCTATTTAGTTGTTATTGTCAAAATATATAAGAATATGAATATGTGACCCAAAGGTCGATATGTTTTTCAATAATTTTAAGAGAAAAACACCTTAATAAAACTCCATCCATCAAATAAAACCCATTGACACCAAAACTATTGTTTTCGTGGTCAAAATCGATGTCAACTAAGATATTCTTTCTCTATTATTGGAGTATGGCGACTCTCTGTATTTTCTCTCAAACCAGAGACTAAAGAATTAAAAAAAAAAGTTATGAACTAAAAATGAAAAATAGACAAACTGAAGGGACCAGAAATCCATTATTTAGAAAGTAAAGGAACCAAAGTGAACTTTTCACCATAATTTTGAAAATACCACCAATTTCCTTTACTTTTTTTGCTTCGGTCCTTTGTATTTGAATTTTTCCCTTCCTCAGCAACTTTGCTTAAATTGGCCATCAATTTAGGCTTATAAGGGCGAAATAAAAAAAAGTGAAGGCACAAGGAAAAAAAAGCATTGTAGCAATTTATAATGCAATATGTTTTGATCCACAATGTATGTTGGTATAGTGTTTTTGCTACATGATTTTAGAGTTTTCTATAATATTTATATATTTTAAAGAGGAGATACATTTATTTGATTAATAAAATGACTTTTGTGACTTGGAAGTTTCTGAACTGAAAAAGAAGATCAATTAAAATTTATCAAGTCTACACAATTATTATGATGAGATATGAACTAAACATTATTATATATATCAAATAGATAAAGATAAACACTAGTTGCTGACCATCCAATTTAGAATGTTATTTATATGGTAATTAATGAATGAATTATTTTATTACAACTAATTATTAATTAAGAAAAACTAAGGTGGTTGCGCTCATGCTTAGTAGTTGTCTTGTGTTTTAAAAAAGTCTCTCCGACCATTTGAGCTAAGCTCATGTAGCAAGCATTTTCTATTTTTTAGGACTACCCAAACAACAACAAAGTGTGGTTGTGGTTACTTTTCAAAGTGTTTTTCATTCAAAAATATATTAAAATATGTTTTTTTTTATTTTTTAAAAATTATTTTTGATATCAGCGTATCGAAATGATCTAAAAACACCAAAAACATATTACTTTAAAGTAAAAAAAAAAAAACAATTTTAATTTTTTTCAAAAAAATTTTTAAAACGTAAAAAAAAAAAAAAAAAGGAAAGAAAATGGGTCCAACCTGTCTTCTAGGCCCTAAACGAAAAAGACATCTCGTCCAAGCATGAAAATTCTTGAGTTATCAAAGTTGAGAAGGTGCTTATGTATCGATTTCTTCAGACTTTGAAGTCGTTTCATTATGATCACATTTAGATTGGAGTTTAAACTATCTGATGCAACTTTTTTTCAACTTCCATTGATTTTCCAATGAATGCGAGGTTATCATGGGGGATGATCAAAATGCATTAGTTGTAAATGACACAAGCAGCTCTTTGCAAATAGCTGAAGGCAAGTTTTGATGATGCTTTCTTGCATAACAATGTGCCCAGGTACCCAAGGACTAGCTCTTTTCAGTTGAATCAATGACTGGCTATTGTGCCAAATAAAGCAATTATATCTAATTTGATTAGCTCTGTGAGAATTTTTCATTTTGAAGATGCAGAAATTATCACAAACAATACATTAGTCATCAACGATGCAAACAGCTCTCAGGAGGCAGTAGTTAGGGGCAAGTTTAAAGATCAGAAAATTTCAGCTAGTTATGCATGAAGGACTACTGATGATTCAGCTTTGTATATAACGAGTTGCAATGTCAAGGAAGTTCATATTATTATCATTTATCAAGCCTAGCTAACAAATTTGTTCCTGAATTTTGAATATGTTAGAAATAAAAAGAAACTGATCAATGATTCAGGCAGCAACAGGCAAACACAGTCGATGGTAAGTAAGTAAAGTGCAGCATGCTTGATACCAGTAAAAAAAACCTGTGTCTTCAACTTCTGATAAGATGAATTATATCTAGATACAGCAATGAAGAATATAATGTTATATTATAAAACATGATTCTAAGCACTTGACAATATTGGACTCCATTAGATGCAGGATGGCAAATCTACACACCAGGTGCTCTCTCTCTTAAAATACTCTACACACGCCAGCTCCAAGAGTAGAATAAATTTGGAACTTGCATGCAATGAATCCCATTAGAAGCTCAAAGACTAGCAAAAAATTCGTTTGCACAGATATTCTTTATGGCAATAATTAAAACATGTAATAGATGTAATTAAAAATGCATGTAACTGGAGTGTGTGTGTGTGTGTGTATTTAACTTCAGCAGCTTTCCTTACCAACAAAAAACATGCAAGTTCATATTGGAGATATTCTTTAACCTTCAAAATAGAAAGCTGATTTATCTAAATACTTGCAGTGAAGCTAAAATATATCGAAATCCCAAGGGTGGACACTTCATCGTTGAAGAGGGCCTGACCTAAAATCATATATTCTAGGAAACACTTGAGCAAAAGCTAAATAGAGTTCTTTTAATCAGGCAAACAAAAAAAAATGGGGGGCAGAATAATAGGAAAATCTTCTGTTATTTGCACATTTTATGTACGGGTGCATGCCTATCTGTCCACCACAATTCCCAAAATCACCTGTGTATGCCAATGTATCCACCAGAATTCACAAAAACAAAAGACAAGTTCATGCAAAAGCAATAGCATCCACAGTGAAATCGGATTATCAACTGAGCAAAGTCTCACTCATGGACTTGATGCTTCCAGATGTCACTTGTTACATTTCTTCTTCAGCTGGTTTCTGATTTCTTCTAATTCCTTCCCTTGTCGCTACAGGATGGAACCGGTAACAAAATTAATTTCAATAAAAAACAACTGAATAGGAGGAGCAAAAGGAATTTCTAGAGCAGAGGCAAGACAAAATGACAAAATTATGGGATTTCTGGTAGCACAAACGCACAAGCAAGGCCACAAGAAGTATATGTGATTCATCACCTAAGACAACTAGGAGGAACTGGATTTTTCTTCTAAAACAAAACAAAGGAAAGAAGAAAGCCTTGCCGGGTGGTTTTAATACAGTAAAGACATAAATCATTCATATACACTTGATATCGATCGAATTGCTCAAGCTATCACATCCATATAGATTAAAATCACATCTAAAAAGAAGGCTTATCAAAACATTCAACTCTTCTTTTTTTTTGTTGCAATTGACAATGAATTGACAAGAAACCAAAAGGAAACCTGCTCTCACTCAATTGCTTCTACGCTACAAATAAGCAAGGCTCAAGGCTAACTTGTTAAGATAGCAAATTAATTCAAGCCTATTCTTAAAACTCACCTTATAAAGGAGCCGAATTAGAGATTTCAACTCATTTAGGCTCATAAGCTAGCTTACTAGCTAAGCTAGGTTTAAATTCTTTAGTTGGAATATTTATAATGTCATGAAAATTCACAATAATAGGAAACAAAATAAGTCCATGCTTAGAGTTTTTATATTTTTTATTATAAACAATTTTTATTTCAAGGATTAGACTAATCGGGGATTCAGCCCATGCTGGATGCTAGTGCCCCAGATTTACTTTTCTCGCCCCAGACCTCAAAAGTATAGTGCTATAAATAAGTGAAGGTAACCTAGTAAAATTTAAGCTAGTCAAGCTTGAGCTTCATGTATTTGGCTCCTTATAGACAGGAGTCAGGCTTGAACCTTGCTAAAACTTAACAAGCAGAATGAAGCTCGAATCTGCTCAGCTAATTTGCAACCCTAATAACTTCCACTTGTTTATAACAGCCAACCTTTGGGTTTATCATATCACCTGTGTTATAATATGTTTTTCCTGTTTTTAGTGTTTTTTTTTTTTACCTAAACTTCTTTGATCAAATAATTCCCTTTCATCTTTTTATCATTTGAAGTTTTTTTTATCAAATTTCTCACTGCCATTGCTATTGCAAATTCTTTCCAAGTGAACATGAAGAATTAAGGATGCTTCAAAACTAAAAAAGTCCAAACTTACCTGTCAAACAAAAGATTATGTCTACATATCAACACTCTTTTCATCAATGTTTTTGGTCAATAAAGTCTTTTTATGATTCATCTAACAGCCCTGCCTAAGATTTGATGTTACAGGGACAAAAGTGTTGTTTCTGAAGCCTATGAGACAAATGGGGGGTACCTAAAACTCTGACTAGTTTGTAATCATCCCTGATAGAGAAGTTCAGAAATACTTTAATTAGAATGGCGCAAATGTTTATAGGAAAGGAAAATATGTTATTTTTCTTCTTTTTTTTAGTGGATTGAAAAACCAAAGCATATTGACTTCTCAATAACATCCTAATATACCAAAGAAACTTCACAGGGTAATGGTCGCGACTCCTGAGAAAGGAGTAAAAAACTTAGTGAGGACTTACAGAATCCAGGTTTCGAGTACCCTGCACAGATTTGTTGACAGTTTTTACACCACTATCTTGTCGAAATCCAAAACCTACTTCATCAGAAATTTGGCATGCCTTTTCACCCAGAAGCTTTCTCTTCTTATAAGGATGGGTACATGATGCATTTGGAGGCCAGGGATCCTCGGAGAACTTCGATTTGTAGGGCTTGTTTGAAAAGTGTTGCTTGTCATCCATATTTGTACGAGTCTTGGATTCTGGACAATCAGAAATGAGAAATTTCACCCACTAACTTGAATTTTTTATTTAAACATAAAAGGAAATGCATTTAAAAGCACATTGGATATCACCTTTAACCACTGGGCTGCTGCGTCCAGACTTGCCATCCTTTACTGCATGACGATTCATTTTTTCCAAGACTATTGATTTTCCAGTCAATTCTTTTACTTTTGGCTCGAGAGTTCCATGATTGCCGAGCATCTGATTTCTTCTTTTATTGAAATAAAGCTCCACTGCACGTGTTCAAAATTTATGAGAGAACAGGTTGTTGTAAATGTGCATCGATAATTCACCAAACAACGATCACTTTGTTACAAGAAATATGGGTCAGAAAGAACTTCACAGACACCTCACACCGGTCTCCAGTTTCTAGTATAGAGAAGATTCAGAATCCAACATCATATAAATTTGCTCTTGCCAACAATAAAAAGATTTAAAAAATTGGTCCGATACAATATGGAAAATTGATTTACAGATTAGAAAAGATCAATACCAGTATTGTTGAAGGGAAAAAAAAAACAAGGGGTGCCACATGTTTATGAGGGGACCAAAGAAATCATTTACAAAACAAAGAGACAACAGAATCTAGTATGGCATCATCGTTAACAGATACTTCCATGTACAAGCACTGTATTTCTAAACCAACTATCCAATAACTAAATACAAGCCTACCTCTCCCTATTGACTCTAGAAACCACCTCCTCTTCAGACATTTAGATCAAAATTATATAGATTTAACACTAAGCAAGGAATAAAAGGAATTCAAAAGATGGGACGGGATACCCCGTCATACAACCTGGCCAAATCTTTTACAAGAAATATGCATAACCAACTTATCCATCCATTAAACACAAAGCTGTCCTGCTTGGATGCTAATTTATGAGGAAATGGAAAGCAAAATATGGCACAACTCTTCATTGTCAATTTGAAGAAGAACACCACTGTACATGAAATAACAGTAGCCCAACCTTTAAATCCACAGATCTGATCTGCAAAGCTCTCAGATATTCTGCATGTTCCAACATCAAAAGAACGGTAAAAAATGTAGTCAGCCATTTCCAACTGTTGTTCAGATGCTTGAGGATTTCTCTGGTCATTTGATGCACAAACAACATTACATTTCCCAACAATTGATTCCTGAAAAGAGTAAAACATTGAGACAGAAATCATTTTATATAAATTTGGACATGGCAATGAGAATCATCATTTTACTGTAAAACCCAATGTGGACTATAATTAGGCAAATACCATCATTTTTAATCAGCAATACAGAAGCTTGTTCATGCCATTATTAAGCATGGAATTATATGATCTCTTCCTGCTAATTAAGTTCACAATCGTGTAAAAGTCCCTTAAAGATGATTTTGCACAAAAAAGAAAATTACCATTCTATGGTTTTAGATTACACAATATTAGAGCAAAACATTATAAAAAAATTCAATTACATTGGCACAGCTAACTAACTCGGAAGAAAATACAAATTGATAGTGATTGAGAGTCTGATTTACCACAAGATTAACATTGCTAAGGCCTTTACCCTTGCCAGAAGCCAAAAATAACTCATTCCTGTTTGGCTTATAATCTCCCAAGAAATTGCGTATGTCCTTGGGACAAAAGAACCACACTGCCCTCACCATCCTTTCATGGGCTGCAGTCTCAAAGATTTGCACAAGTTTACCAATGTTAGTCCCAGAGTCACCTTCACGGTAAAAGCATACACAATCGTGAAGACAGTATTTAACTCCATCATATGTAAATGACTCATAAAACTGTATCTCTTTGTTCAACCGCCCAACTCCCCTCTTAGTACCCCACTTGAATATCTGATTCTCTAATCCATTTTCCTTCTTGAGATGCGACATGGCGTATTTATTTCCCGCTAGCAACACTCAGCCCCTTATTTATGAAACTGCCAATGCAAAAATGGTAAAACCAAATGAATCATACTTTGTCAAGAGCAGCGATACATCTCACATGAACAGAAACCTCTACCAGGTTAAAATAACAATGAATGGGCAGAAAAGAAGCGCATAACAATGTTAAGGCAACAAAAGTCGAATCTCTATAACCAGTGTATTTAAACAATAATTCCTTCGTAAGAACAACATGTTTCAATCAGGTTCTTCTTTTCATCTCGGTACTATTTCTATGATAACAAAGCAAGAAAACAGAACATGTTTTTGCAAGGACTTGCTAGCTTACTGATGCTCTAACTTTCAATTAAGCTTCTTGCAATAAAGAAATGCCTTTAGAAATACTCCTTGAACTATTTCAAAGAGAACCCTCGTGAATAGTCTCTAAGTTGAACAGCCAAGCATTTCACACTTATAGTTTTAGAAGAATTCGTATGGCCAGTAAAAGTTGGGGAACAATATAATTCCAGTTGCCGCGCCAAAAGCGAAAGAATAAGGCCCATGACCCTTAAGTAAAGGCGCCACTAGCAAGAAGTGGGCACCAACATGAAAGCTAAACTGGAGGAATTCCAAACACATATAACCATTATCATGCAAAAATAAGCACCCCTCTTAAACGGAATTTCTATCACTCACCCAAACACACACACACACACACACACACAGAGGGAGCTAGATTTATCCTTTAAACCAAAAACCCTGAAATTAGGCAAAAATAACCATATGGGCTCAAAGTTCCAAACCTAAAGGAAAATAAAACTGATCATCAGGAGAGAAAAATGGCACAGAGGAAGTATGACGGCCAGCAAGTGGAATAAACTAAAACGAGTGCACACAACCCAGAAGGACAAAAACAAAACCCAATAAATCCACAAATAACGCCATGAGAGAGAGAACATTAAGAAAAAAAATTAGCTGAGGAAAACCAAACGTCAAAGCCGTTAACAAATTTCAAAAAAAAAAAAAAAAACAGAGAGAAAAGGGGTATTTCACACCAACCAAAAACAAGTTAAAAAATAAAAATCAAATAAAAAGGGAAGAGGGGGTTTCAAAACCAAAACCTATTCTACAACCATGAAAGGAGCTCGAGCGAACGAGAGAAGAAGGAGTGCCAAACGCTAATCGGTAGAAAGGAAAAGAAATGAAAGAACCAAGTTTTCAGAAACCAAAACACAGCTTTAAAATGTACCCAAACCAAAACAATGGCATATTTTAAAATGTATACAAAGAGAGAGAGCTAGAGAAGGCGTAAGCACTAGCTAAGACCAAAGAAAAGGCAGACAAGGTATACCATAAATATCAGAGAGAGAAACGGAGCTAGGCAAGCTTGAGATAAACATGCTTGCTCTCTAAAAGAGTTGATTAAGAAAGCAATTATTTGCAGCAGGTTGGCGTGAGCAGAGCTTACAGCTATAGTAGCATGGGAAGGAAGGAAACCATCAGAACAGGACCCGAGAAAAAAAAAATACCTTAAAAGAACACTGGTTACAAGGAAAATAAGTATAATTTAGCTGTGCTAGTGTGCGCTTTATGCGTATGGAAAATAGCGAAGCGGATCGCTAACCGTGCGGTGGTGGTGTGTACTTCTACTGCTGCTTACACAGTGACAAGGAAAGGATGGCTGATGGAGCGGTATTATTGCAGCAGAACCATTTCTTCGAAACGGAGAATACCACCACCACGCGTACGTGCTATCAACTTTTCTTTTATATATATATATATATAAATATATTAATATATTAAAATTATTAAGAAATATTAAAAAGTTAATCATAAACAATTTAATTTTTTTGAAATGATTTTTCTGCCATAAAAAATATTATAAAAAAAAAGCTAAATAAAATGAGAAAGCATTTTAGCTTTTCTTGTAGAACACTGTAAATTCTATAGTATATTTTTTCACATATTTTTTATGATTTTTTTTTAATTAATTTTATTAATTTTATTTTTTAATATTAAAATGACTGAAAATTTAACTTCGTAATTTTTTTTCTTTTTATTTTGTCTTTTTATGAGGTTGGTGTAATTTACGAGTTTGTTGAGGTAATCTAGGTTTCCCTAGTTTATGGATGTAGTTTTTTTTTTTTTAATTAAACTTGACTATTGTATAGTCTATTTTTTTCTTATATTGTTAAAAAATAGTTTTAGAAAAAACTATGTTATTAAACTTTATGAAATAACAAAAATTAAAAGATGTGGAGGAAATCATTGTTCACCCAATACCCATTATACTATGGATTATAATAGTAATCCGCAATGTTTTGTCCTTTTTTCTTTTTAAATTTTTATTGTGATTTTTTTTTCAAATCTATTTTTATTGATTTCATCTTTTAAAATTAAGATTGTT
>Ga0307515_10022394_pt1 | contig 11135 bp, 7 predicted proteins | sample 17_EM_MG_FD_194513 | JGI IMG/M metagenome (GOLD analysis project Ga0307515, IMG submission 194513) | Populus trichocarpa ectomycorrhiza microbial communities from riparian zone in the Pacific Northwest, United States - 17_EM | ecosystem: Host-associated > Plants > Roots > Unclassified | place... | reverse complement strand
GCCTGCGGGTCGCGGGCGAGGTCGTGCCCGGCGATCCGGATCTCGCCGGCGTCGGCCGTGATCAGGGTGGACAGGATCTGCACGGCCGTTGTCTTGCCCGCTCCGTTGGGGCCGAGCATGGAGAAGACCGTGCCCTCGGCGACGTCGATGTCGACGCCGTCGAGCACGATCTTGTCCCCGTAGGACTTCCGGAGCCCCGTGGCCCCGATCGCCTGCCGGGCTGGGACGGTGGTCATGTTTCCCTCGCCTCGTCTCGCGCGGCTCGTTCGGCCGCGACCGGGAGAGCGTGCGGGGGAGGGGATTCAGGCGGGTTTCAGAAGACTTTCGCCGCGCGTGCGGTGGTGTCGGCGGACTGAAACTCAGGCCGGTGCCTCGTCGTCGAGGGCCGCGGCCTTCGCGTGCAGGTAGCGCTGCTGCTGGAAATTGGCGGTGAGGCGGGCCGCCGTCAGGTAGGCCTCGTGGGCCCCCTTGACGTCGCCGGTCATTTCGAGGAGGTGCGCCCGGGCGGCGTGGAGGCGGTGGTCGCGGCCGAGCAGGTTCTCCGCGTCGAGCGCGTCCAGGAGCGCCAGCCCGGCCTCGGGGCCTTCGGCCATCGCGAGGGCGACGGCGTGGTTGAGCCGGACGACCGGGTTGTCGGCGATCCTCAGCAGCAGGCCGTAGAGGCCGGCGATGTCCTCCCAGTCGGTCTCCCCGGCCGTCGGCGCCTCGTCGTGCACGGCCGCGATGGCGGCCTGGAGCTGGTACGGGCCGGTGTCGCCGCGGGGGAGCGCGGCGGTGATCAGCGCGACGCCCTCGGCGATCTTGGCGGCGTCCCACCGGCCGCGGTCCTGCTCGGCCATCGGGACGAGGCTCCCGTCGGGGCCGGTGCGGGCCGCGCTGCGGGCGTCGGTGAGCAGCATCAGCGCGAGCAGCCCGGTGGCCTCGCCGTCCCCGGGCAGGAGCCGGTGGACGATCCGGACCAGGCGAATCGCCTCGTCGGCGAGGTCGGTGCGCTGGAGGCTGCTGCCGGAGGTGCCGACGTAGCCCTCGTTGAAGACCAGGTACAGGACGTGCAGGACCGCGCCGAGGCGTTCGGTCCGGGCCTCGCCGGTGGGCAGCGCGAACGGCAGGCCGCTGTCCTTCACGGTCTGCTTCGCGCGGGTGATGCGGCGCGTCATCGTCGCCTCCGGAACCAGGAAGGCGCGGGCGATCTCGGCGGTCGACAGGCCGCCGACCGCGCGCAGCGTCAGCGCGATCTGCGAGGCCGGCGACAGCGACGGATGGCAGCACATGTACAGCAGGATCAGCGTGTCGTCGGCGGCCGGACCGGTGCGGTCGGCGGCGGGCGCCAGCCAGTCCTCCGGGAGGGCCCACCGCGCGACCTTGTCCTCGCGCCGGCGGCGGGCCTGCTCGGCGCGCAGCAGGTCGGTGAGCCGCCGCGCCGCGACCCTGATCAGCCACGCCTTCGGATCGTCGGGAAGGCCGTCGGCCGGCCACCGCGTCGCCGCCGCGAGCAGCGCCTCCTGGGTGGCGTCCTCGGCGAGGTCGAAGTGGCCGTACCGGCGCACGACCGCGCCGAGGACCTGCGGCGCCAGCTGGCGCAGCAGGTCCGTCGACCAGCGGTCGAGATCGGTCACAGCATGTCGCCCGCGGCCTCTTGGAGCGGCCGGACGTCGATGTACGGGCCCCCGGCGAGCACGTGGGCGGGGCCGGGGCACTTGGACAGTTCGGTGGCGATCTGGACGGCGCGGTCGATGCCGTCGCAGTCGATGATCCAGTACCCGGCGAGGACCTCCTGCGTCTCGGCGTAGGGGCCGTCGGTGACGACCGGGACGCCGTCCTTGAGGCCGGTGATCCGGCGCGTGTGCACCGGCCCGGCCAGCCCGCGGGTCTCGACGAGTTCGCCGGAGTCCTCCAGGGACTTGTTGAAGGCCGTCATGAACTCGACCATCGCGTTGAACTCCTCGGTGGTCCACGCGGGCTTGTCGGTCGCCTTGCCGCCCATGCCGTCGTAGTCCTGCTGGGACGCGTTGGTGATGAGCATGTACTTCATCGTCCACTCCTTCGCTCGGGCGCCTCGCGGTGCCTCTTCACGGGAGACGTCGAAGCCGCGGCGGCCGACCGGACATCGCCGCGGGGGATTTTCCCGCCGGTCGCCATTTTCGCGCATGCGGAGGCGACCGGGCGCTGGTCCGCCCGAGCCGCCGGATTGACGTCGGCCGACACGCTGTCAGCCGTCGCCCTCCAGCCGCCGCACTCCTTCGGCCAGGTCGGCGGTATCCCCCGCCGCCGCTCGATCATGCTCGCCGCGAACACCGTCCGCCTCCTGCTGCTCGCCGCCGTACCCGTCCTCCACCGGGCGGGCATCCTCGACATGACCTCGCTGCTGCTCCTCGACCGCCGAGGTCGCCGGCCCCGGCCTCGCCGGACTCCTCATCGGCGCCCTCACCGCCCCGGTCGCCCTTGCCACCTCGGCGCGCACGGCGGCATCACCGTCGTCGCGGTCGCCTCGGCCGCCGTAGTGATCGGGCTCGTGCTCTCACCGGTGCGCCGCCTGCGGGACCTGCCTGTCACACCCGCCTGATGGGATGCCCCGGTGACGATTCCCGGTCTCACCCTCGCCCCCGGCTACCTCGACGACGCTGAGCAGGGCGCCCTGCTCAGCGTCGTCGACGCGCAGCCCTGGTCGGCCGAACTCAGACGCCGCGTCCAGCACTACGGCCACCGCTACGACTACCGGCGCAAGACCGTCGACCCCGCCGACCACCTCGGCCCCCTGCCCACCTGGGCGGCCGACCTCGCGGCGAGGCTGCACGCCGACGGCCACGCCCCCGCCACCCTCGACCAGCTCATCGTCAACGAGTACGAGCCCGGCCAGGGCATCGCGTCCCACGTCGACTGCGTGCCCTGCTTCGACGACACCGTCCTGTCGATCAGCCTGGGATCGAGCTGCGTGATGATCATGTCCCCGCGGGAAGGGGCGGAGAAGGTGCCGCTCCTGCTGGAGCCGGGCGCGCTGCTGGTGATGGAGGGGGAGGCCCGCTACGACTGGCTGCACGGGATCCCGGCGCGCAAGACCGACCGCCACGACGGGCGGGTGCTGGCGCGGGGGAGGCGGGTTTCGCTGACGTTCAGGACGGTGGTACCGGTTTAGCCGGCTCTTTCCAGTTGGTGCGCAGACCCTGCTCCCTGCACACGTCGAGCACGGCGTCGACCTTCGCCAGTCCCTCGGGGAAGTCGAGCTCGCCGAGGTCGAGGGCGATCAAGCCTTCGAAGACCTCGGTGTCGGCGGAGAGGACGCCATCGGCCGACTCCAGGGCCGACAGGCTCTCGGCGGAGATCTCCGGTCCGTAAGGGTCGCCTGCGATCACCAGCACCCGCTCACGGGTCCGCTCCCAGTCCTCGTCCTCGTCGGCGAAGGTCGCGTCGTGGGCCTGACTGCCGTGCGGACCGGGCGCGTGCGACCCGGCGTCGTCGGGGTCGGGGCCACTGGGGCTCTCGACGGTGACCGCCCAGGTCATCGTCATCCGGTCCTCCCAGCCGTCGGCGTCGGGGAAGGAGGAGTAGAAGTTCGTCCGGAAGCGCTCGGCCGACCAGGTGAGGTCCTCGGCCTTGTCGGCGCCCAATTCGGCGCGGAACGTCGCCATGCACTCGGACGTGCCCTCGTTGATCTGCGTGAGGCCCGCGGTGGTCGCGTGGAAGCGGCACCGCAGCCGTCCGGCGTGCGTGTCCCACCGGGGCGACCACAGCTTGAAGGTGAGGGGGCCGGTATCGGGAACGCTGTCTGTCATGGTGGATCCCCTGGTCCTCGGAACTCAGGTCCGACGTCGAGCTGGTAGTCGGGACCGCTCTTGCTGCCATTACAGCTGGTGCACATGGCCGTGTGGTTGGAAATGAGGTTGTAGAAGGTGTCACGTGGATTCTGCGGGGTGTTGTGCCCCTCCTCGTTCCACTGCGTCGAGACTTCGCGCACGTGGTCGACGGCGGGAAGCCCGGTGGTCTTGGACTTGTCGACGACGTGCGCCGCGGTGGAACCGTTCCCGGGGCAGACGTAGTTGTTGGAGTCCTTGGCCAGCGCGCCGGTCGGGTCGAAGGCCGCCTTCTCGGTCGTGAGCCGGTCGCGGTTCGCCTTCATCTGGCGGCGCTTCTCGGCAGTCGCGGCGGAGTTCCAGTCCGGGTAGAAGGTGGCGCGGATGGCCGTGCCCTTGCGGTACTCGTCGAGCAGCTTCCCGTTGGCGGTGTACTTGCTCTTGGTGAAGTCCGTGAGGTCCTTCATCTTGAACACCTGCCCGAGGACCTGCAGCGCCTCGGTGATCCTGATCAGCTGCGCCTCGATCTTGTCCTTCTTGGTCTGCGTCAGCGGTCCGGACTCCTGCTTCTCGAAGTCCTTGATCTGCCTGTCGATCCCGCCGAGCATTTGGCGCAAGTCGGGGTCCTTGGTCTTCTGGAGGGCCGCGGTGACCAGCCCGCCGATCCACTCCCGCCGCTGCGAGGCCATCTCGACGCGGACCTTGCCGTCCTTGACGTCGGCGTACACCGTGTGGCCCTCTCCGGCCATGTCGGTGCTCTTGGAGGTGTGGAGCTCACCCTCGGCGGGGCCCTTCTTGTCCTTCCCCTCCTTGTCCTTCTTCCCGAACTTCCCCTTGATCTTCGCCCAGATCTTCTTCCCCAGCCCGACGATCTTCCCGACGACCCAGTCGACCGCCTTCATCACCGGCTTCGACAGGGCGGCGAAGAACTTCTTCACCTTGTCGGCGATGCCGCCGATGCCCAGCAGCGCCGCCAGGAACCCGATCAGCACCGGCACGGACTTCGCCAGCGCGTTCTCGATCAGCGCGCCGACGCCGCCGGAGCCGCCCTTGGCGATGGAGATGACGGCGTCGAGGACGGCGTTGACGAACTCGGCGATCTGGGCGCCCTTGGTCACGATGAACGTGACGATGTCGATGATCGCCTTGACCGCCTTGATGAACGCCGAGGCGGGGTTGAGCAGCGAGAGGATCCAGGTCACGCCCGCGATGAGCACGGTCGGGATCAGATACTCGGCGATCTTGCCGAACAGGTTCTCCTTCAGGTCGCCGACGTAGTCCTTGATGTCCTCCCAGATCGCGCCGATGCCGCCGCCGGCGATCTTCTGCGCGATCGGGACGGACGCCTCGACGGCCGTCATGGCCTCGGCGGGCACGCCCTTGGCGATGATGCGGCCCTTGATGGAGCCCCAGGTGAGGCCGAGCATCGAGGCGATCATCATGAGGATGCCGCGCAGGTCGAACTTGTCGGGCAGCACCAGCCCGGCCTTGGCGGCGGTGCCGAGCAGCCAGGACAGCATGCCCTTCTTGAGGTGCGAGCCGATGTTGGAGATGAAGGACTGGATTCCGGCGCCGATCGCGCCGATCAGGTTGCCGAGGAAGCCGATCGGGTCCTTGATGATCCCCGCGATCGCGTGCGCCGCCTTCGCCAGGATCCCCAGCAGCAGGTTCTTCAGCTCCAGGATCGTCTTGACCACACCGACGACGGCGTCCATCGCCTTGGCGACGAGGCCCTTGTTCTTCTCCTTCTCACTGGCGATCTCCTCGTCGACCGACTTGAGCGCGTCGGTGTACTTCGTGGCGAGGGTGTCGACGAGCTCGCTTCCCTTGCTGTCGACCGACTCGGTGAGTTCGTCGAACTTTCCGGAGAACTCCCCGGCGGCCTCCTTGCCGATCGACTGGAGGTCCTTGGGCAGCTTGTCGACCTCGGCCTTGAGGTCGGCGCGGCCTTTCGCGATGCGCGTCTTGGCGGCGTTCAGCTCGGTGCCGATCAGGTCGGCGACACCGGAGATCACCGTCTGCATCGCCGCGGTGTAGCCCTGCCGGGAGACGGCGAAGATGTCGTTGGCCTCCGAGGGCATGCCCATGAGCTTGTCCTTGGCCCACTTGAGGCCGCCGGTCCAGCCCGAGTAGCGCTTGTCCTTGTAGACGTCCATCCGCCGCTTGTGGTCGGCGGTGAAGGCGTCGCGCGCGACCTTCTCGTCGGCGGTGAACTTGTCGTCGACCTTCTTGTCGAGGTCGCCGAGGATCTTCTCCACGTCGGTCTTGGTCGCGTCGAAGACGGTCTGGAGCTTCGCGGTGACCTGCGCGCGCTTCTGCTCGTCGGCCGACTGCGCCTTGCCCTTGCCGGAGGTGAGGTCCTGTCCGGACTTGTTGCGCGCGACGGACATCGACGACATCGCCGTCGTGCCGTCCTGCTTCGCCTCGGCCTTGGCGGCGGTCAGGGTCGCGTTCTCCTTCGCGCGGACCTCGCCGGGCGCGGTCGCCGAGTGCTCCTCTCCGGCCTTCTTCTCCTTGAGGGCGCCGGTGAAGTCCGGCTCGTTCGACTTCGCCAGCTGCTCCTCGGTGACCTCGGCGTCGGCCATCTCCTTGTCGACCTGCTTCGGTCCCTCGGAGAAGTCCGTTGCGGCCGGCGGTGCCCTGTCCGGCACGGCGAGCGAGGGGTCGGGAACGCCCGGCGTCCCCGGCGGTTTGTCGGCCGCGAGAGGCGTGACGGGCTTGTCCTTGGCGGCGCCGGTGTCCGGTGGCGCCTTTGTCGTCGACTCGATCGCCGAGGCCGACTGCTTCTTGCCGTCGCCGACCTTGCCCTGCACCTGGTTCTTGACGTCGTCGGCCTTGCCGGAGGAGCCGAACTCGTCGGCCTCCTCAAGGTTCTTCGGCGCCTTCGCCGCGATCGCCGAGTTCACCGCCGCGATGAACGCGGCCTTGTTGAACTCGCCCGGCTTGGCCTCGTTCATCTTCTCGGCGTTGGCGGCCTTGCCCTGCGCGAGCTTGTCGTCCTGCGGCGGCTTGGCGGCCTTGGCCGCGGCATCGGCCTCGTTCTTGGCCGGGGGATGCTTGGCGAGCGTGCCCTGCTTGGTCTTGACGTCCTTGGTGAGGGCGTTGAACTTCGGGTCCTGCGCGGGCGAGCCCGGCCGGGCCGGAGCCGCCGCCGGCGCGCTCACCAGACGCTGCAAGGGAACGAACTCGACCGGTGCGGCCTCGGGCGCCGCCGTCGTCGCGGTCGCCCCGAGAGCCGCCGCGGGCGCGGGGCCGGGGGCGTTCTGCTTCGGGACCGCGGGAGCCTTCGCCGCCTTCGTCCGCTGGGCCATCAACCGGGACACGGCCCGGTTCCCGACGCGGCCTTGCAGCGCGATCGCCGAGCGGGGACTTAAACCGGGCGCGGGCCGGGCGCCGGGCAGCGCCTCTTCCGCCACCGGGCGCGCGGCCTCGGGGCGTTCGCCACGCGGGCGGGTAGCGGGCTGCTCCTCGCGGTGGGGCTCCGGGCCGAACTCCACGCGAACCTCCTTGAACGGTCGCGGTGATCTGTCCATTCAAACCGCTGTTCAAGCGTCGGATCGCACGCCTGAAGTGCGACAGGCCCATGGGCAGCGGGACGGGCAACCGAGGCTGCCCCAAGGGGCCGTCCCGGTGCCCGTCCCGTACCCGTCAGGCGACGCGTCTGGTGAGTTGCAGCAGGTACTCGCGCCGGTTGAGCGGGTTGCCGTCGGTCCGCGACCGCTCCGGCACCACCGCGCCCCGCACCGGTTCGTAGTGGTCGAAGGCCGAGTCGAGGACGCCTTCACCGCGCGCGATCCCGGGCAGCCGCTGCTCCAGGTCGTGCACCGAGGCCGCCGGGATGCAGCCCTCCAGTTCGTACACCGACCCGCGCGTGACCGTCGACTGCGGGACGGCCCGCAGCCTGGCCAGTACCGGCAGGACCGCGCCGAGGGTGTCGGCGGGGATCTCCAGGTGGAAGTGGTGCATCGGTTCCCGCACCTCGGTTCCCGCCTCCCGCAGCGCCTCCATCAAGACCAGGGGCGTGAGGTTGCGGAAGTCCCCGGCGGTGCTCGACATGCTCGGGTCGAAGCTGCCGTGGCTGTGGCTCTGCCGCGCCCAGTAGCCCGAGCGCGTCATGGTCACCACGATGTCGGTGACCCGCCAGCCGTGGATCCCTTGCAGCAGCGTCTCGTGGACGGTGTCCTCGACGGCCCGGAAGAACGACGGCGGCATCGAGCCCAGCTCCACGCCGAGCCGGAAGTCCACGCCGCTGTTCAGTGGACCCGGCTCGACGCGCAGCCCCACCGTCGCCAGGAACGGGTTCGGCTCCGTGGCGATGACCTCCAGCGCCGAGCCGGCGGCCACGGGCCGTTCGATGTGGACGGTCGTGGTCTCCCGGAACGTGACCGCCACGCCGAACTCCTCGGCGAGGGTCGCCTCGATGACCTCCTTCTGCACCTCCCCGTACAGAGACACGGAGACCTCCCCGCGGACGTCGTCCTGCCGCAGGTTGATCAGCGGATCCTGCTCGGCGAGCGTCGCGAGCGCGGAGTGCATCGCGCCTTTGTCGGCGGCCCGCACGGGCACCACGACGGTCTCCAGCGAAGGCGGCGAGAAGTACCGGCGCTCGGCGGCGCCGGGCGGCGGTTCGCCGACGGTGTCGCCGATGCGGACGTCGCCAAGACCCCACAGCTTCCCGATCCGGCCGGCCCCGACGGCGTCGGCGCGCTCGTCGCCGCCGTCGGCGAAGACCCGGATCCCGGTCACCTTCGCCTCGTCGGCGCTCCGGAACCGGAGCCGGTCGCGCGTGCGGACCGTCCCGGCGAACATCCGGACGTAGGCGATCTTGTCGCCCGTCGGGCCGCGCTCGATCTTGAAGACGCTTCCCGAGACCGGTGCCTCCGGTGCTCCAGACGCGGGCGGCAGCAGTACGCGGATCCCTTCGGTCAGGGCCTCGATCCCCGCACCCGTGATCGCCGAACCGGTGTAGACCGGGTGGACGAGCGCTCGTGCGGTCTGCGCGGCGAGTTCGCCGCGGACCTGTTCAGGGGTGAGGCCGCCGTCGAGGTACGCGGCGAGGAGGGCGTCGTCGTTGTCGGCGAGGAGCTCGGCCTCGGGCACGTCAAAGGGGACGTGTCCGGCCACGCGGGTGCCGGGCGCGGTGGACGCGCCCATGGCGATGACGGCGGGGCTGAGCTTCGCGGCGATGTCGGCGATGACCCGGTCGGGGTCGGCGCCGCCCCGGTCGATCTTGTTGACGAAGATCAGCGTCGGGATGCGCAGGCGCTTCAGGGTCCGCATGAGCACGCGGGTCTGCGGCTGGACGCCCTCGACGGCCGAGATCACCAGGACCGCGCCGTCGAGCACGCTCAGGACGCGTTCCACCTCGGCGATGAAGTCGGGGTGGCCCGGAGTGTCGATGAGGTTGACGGTGGTGTCGCCCAGCGCGAAGGACACGACGGCGGACTTGATGGTGATGCCGCGCTGCCGTTCCAGGGCCATGGAGTCGGTCTGGGTGCTTCCGTCGTCGACGCTGCCGACGGCGTCGATGACTCCGGCGGCGTAGAGGAGCCGCTCGGTCAGGCTGGTCTTACCGGCGTCGACGTGGGCGAGGATCCCGAGGTTGAGGGTGCGCACTGAGCGTCATGTCCTTTTGGTAGGCCGAATACGGAACCTGGTGGGACATGAGAGCTGTGCGCAACGGAGTCTCCTCGCTTCGATGTTCGCTGAAGGAACGCCCTTCGGTATGGAGTAGATCAAGCCGCGATCGGAGGGGCAACCGGATTTTCGCCGGGTGGTTCGAGGGCAAGGTGCATGCGCGCTCACACTCACTACGGATCTCCGATGGCGGGACCACTCTGTGTTGAAAGCGCTGGCAGGGCGTTCGCGTGGGCCGAAAGTACGAGTCCGCGACGGGCAGAATCCGCCGGTCGAGGCGACCCCATCGGGCATTGCGGCCTGCCCGCCCGGCTGTCCACACCGCCATGCTCGGCCCTGTCGCGCAGAGTGACGCTCTAGGCCGAGCATCCTGCGGAGAGGACTGAAGCGATGGCCACGCTCATCGTGCCGGGAGTGCGGGTCGAGGCCCGCTTCGACATCCTGCCCCCGCTGCCGAGCCCCGCCGGGATCGTCGGCGTGGTCGGCATCGTCGACCGACCGACCGCCGACGGATCACTCGTCGGCGTATCCAAACTCGCCGAACTCCGGGAGGTCCTCGGCCCGGGTACGGCCGTCACCATGCCCGAGGCCGTGCACGCGCTCGGCAACGGGGCCGGCGAGGTCGTCGTCGCCCCCGTGCTCGGCGGCGCCGCCGCCCGGCTGACCCTCGACAACCGCGACGGGGCCGCGGCCGTGCTGCTGCGCTGCCGTTCGGCGGGCGACTGGGCCAACGGCCACCTCGCCGTCGAGGTCCGCGAGAGCACCGACGCGCTCGGCGAGCCGCTGCGCGTCACCCTGCGCATCCTGCGCGACGGCGCCGTCGTCGAGACCCACAGCGACCTGCGGGTCGCGCCCGGGGAGGCCGACGACCTGTTCGGCACGATCAACCGGGTCTCCAGCCACCTCGTGGCCCTCGACCCGGGCATCGCCGGCGCGACCGCGGTCGGCCTCGACCTGACCTTCGATCCGAACGCCGTCGCGGTCGAGATCCCGGTCAAGAACGCGGCCGACAAGGTCCTCGCGACACTCGTCCCCGCCGAGGGCGCCGACCCGACCGGGCTGCGCGTCGTGCTGACCGTCCCGTCGAGCGGCATCGCCGTCGACGTGCACCAGAACGGCCTGCAGGAGTCCTTCCGGGGACTGTCCCTGGACCCCGACTCCGAGCAGTACCTGCCGTTCGTCCTCGCCACCCGCAGCGCCTACCTGCGCGCCAGGAGCGCCACGACCCTCACCGGCGGCGACGCCCTCCCGGCCGCGACCGCGGCCCCGAAGCCCTTCGCCGACGGCACCACGCCCGGCGTCGACGCCTACGTGACGGCGATCGACCGTCTCGGCGACGACACCCGCATCGACCTGATCGTGGCCGCGATCGAACCGACCCGCACAGCCGCGCAGGTCCGCGAGATCCATCAGGCCCTCGTCGCCCACGCCGTGGCGATGTCGGACCAGGGCGCGCCGCGGATCGCGTTCGGCGCGGTCACCGCGGAGGAGCAGAAGAAGGTCGCCGACGTCCGCGACCACGCCTCCGTGGCCCGCAACCGCCGCTTCGTGCTCGTCTCCCCGGCGGGTGCCGCGGGTGCCGTCGCGGGGATGGTCGGCCGCCTCAACCCGCAGGACGCGCCCACCTTCAAAGGCGTGCCGCTGTTCGGGATCACACCGGCCGGCTACCGCGAGAGCGAGCTCAACGTGCTGCTCGGCCCGACCGTCAAC
>Ga0307515_10022393_pt1 | contig 11136 bp, 10 predicted proteins | sample 17_EM_MG_FD_194513 | JGI IMG/M metagenome (GOLD analysis project Ga0307515, IMG submission 194513) | Populus trichocarpa ectomycorrhiza microbial communities from riparian zone in the Pacific Northwest, United States - 17_EM | ecosystem: Host-associated > Plants > Roots > Unclassified | place... | reverse complement strand
CGCAGTGCCTGCCGGGCTTGCCGTGGCGCTGTTTCTCAACCAGACGGTCGCCGGTATCCGGCTCTACAAGTCGCTGTTCTTCTTCCCCTTCGTCATCAGCCAGGTTGTCGTCGGCCTGATCTTCACCTGGTTCTACGCGCCGGACTTCGGCCTGCTCTCGGCAATGATCAAGGCTGTGAGCGGCGAAAACATCGCCATCCTTGCCGACGAGCGCTACGTCACGCTCGGCATCATCGCCGCCGGTCTCTGGCCGCAGATCGCCTATTGCATGATCCTCTACCTGACCGGCCTCAACAACATCAATCCGGAGCAGGTGGAGGCCGCCCGCATGGATGGTGCCAAGGGCTGGTCGCTCTTGTGGAACATCGTGCTGCCGCAGCTCGGGCCAGCTACCTTCATCGCCATCGTTGTCACGGTCATCGGCGCGCTGCGCTCCTTCGACCTGGTGTCGATCATGACCGACGGCGGTCCTTACGGATCGAGCCGCGTGCTGTCCTTCTACATGTATGAGCAGGCGCTGTCCGAATACGGCTACCGCATGGGGTACGGCGCGGCGATCGCGGTTGTCCTCTTCATGATCATGATGGTCTTCATCACGCTGTTCATCGTGCGCATGCTGATGCAGGAAAGGAACGCCTGATGTTTCCAACTCCTGTCCAGAAGGCCCCGGCCTGGGTGCGCCACGCCTATACGATCATCCTGCCGATCGCGCTGATCATCTGGCTGCTGCCGCTGATCGGCGTTGCCATCACCTCGATCCGTCCCTCCGGTGACCTTGCCGCCGGCAACTATTTCGGCATGCCCTCGCGCTTTGCTGGTTTCGAGAATTATACCGCCGTGTTCCGGGATTCGCCGATCGGCTGGTACATCCTGAACTCCTTCAAGGTGACGATCCCGACCGTCATCGGCGCGGTCGGGCTTGCCTGTCTCTCCGGCTTCGCACTGGCGGTCTACAAGTTCCGCGCCAACCTCATCGTCTTCTTCCTGTTCGTCGCTGGTAATTTCATTCCGTTCCAGATCCTGATGGTGCCGGTGCGCGACATGACGCTGAAGGCGGGGCTCTACGACAGCATTTCCGGCCTCGTGCTTTTCCATGTCGCTTTCCAGACCGGTTTCTGCACCCTGTTCATGCGCAACTTCATCAAATCGCTGCCGTTCGCGCTGATTGAATCCGCCCGTGTCGAAGGCGTCAGCGAATGGCGGATTTTCCGCTATATCGTCCTGCCCTTGATGCGGCCGGCCATCGCCGCCCTCTCGGTGCTGGTCTTCACCTTCATCTGGAACGACTACTTCTGGGCGACGGTGCTCGTGCAGGGACAGCATGCGATGCCGGTGACGGCCGGTCTCTACTCTTTGAACGGTCAGTGGATCGCCGCCTGGCACCTGGTTTCGGCCGGCTCCATCGTCGCCGCCATGCCGCCGGTCCTGATGTTCTTCCTGATGCAGAAGCATTTCATCGCCGGCCTGACGCTGGGGGCGACCAAGGGATGATCGCTACCTGCTTTTCCACATTTCAACATTCTTCGGGAGGCAGGGCCAATGGTTGATGTCACGCTCCACAATGTCAAGAAACAGTTCGGCGCCGTCAGCGTCATCAAGGGCGTGGACCTCACCATTGCCGATGGCGAGTTCTGCGTCTTCGTCGGCCCGTCCGGCTGCGGCAAGTCCACGTTGCTGCGCATGATCGCGGGCCTTGAGGAAATTTCCTCCGGCGACCTGAAGATCGGCGGCAACGACATGACACATGTCGGCCCGTCAGAGCGCGGCGTTGCCATGGTCTTCCAGTCCTACGCGCTCTATCCGCACATGACCGTTGCCGACAATATCGGCTTCGGCCTGCGCATGACCGGTCACGACAAGGCCGAGATCGAGAAGCGCACCAAACATGCGGCGAAGATGCTGCAGCTCGAGCCGCTGCTGACCCGCAAGCCATCGCAACTCTCCGGCGGCCAGCGGCAGCGCGTTGCCATCGGTCGCGCCATCGTGCGCAATCCGGAGGTCTTCCTGTTCGACGAACCGTTGTCGAACCTCGACGCGGCGCTGCGCGTCCAGATGCGCACCGAGATCAGCACGCTGCATCAGGACCTCAAGGCAACGATGATCTACGTCACCCACGATCAGGTGGAAGCCATGACCATGGCCGACAAGATCGTGGTGCTCTCCGCCGGTTCGATCGAGCAGATCGGCTCGCCGCTGGAACTCTACCACCGGCCGAAGAACCTCTTTGTTGCCGGCTTTATCGGTTCGCCGAAGATGAATTTTCTGAATGCGACGGCGGTGCCCGCCGGTGACCAGATTCGTGTCACGCTGCCCGGCGGCGTCGATATTCTGCTGCCGGCCGGCAATGCCGGCGTCAGCGAAGGTCAGAGCGTCACGCTCGGTATTCGTCCCGAGCATATCGATGCGGACGCCAAGGACGGGGCCATCCTGCCGGCGAAGCTGAGGCTTGCCGAATATCTCGGCTCCGAGACCATGTTTTATGTGAGCCTTGCCGATGGCAGCGATATCGCCGTCAAGGCCGATGGCCTTGCGACAGCAAAACCGGGCGCGGATTTCCGTATCGGCATTCCGCCAAAGGCCTGCCACCTTTTCGACGCTCAAGGCGTCGCCATCATCAACGGGGATTTGACGAAGTAATGCTTGGCGTTTGTTATTATCCGGAACACTGGCCAGAAGCTTGGTGGGCAAAGGACGCCCGCCGCATGCGGGAGCTTGGAATTTCCTTCGTGCGTATCGGCGAATTCGCCTGGTCGCGGCTGGAGCCGAAGCGGGGCGAGTTTGACTTCGGCTGGCTCGACCGGGCGATGGACACGCTGGGTGCTGCAGGGCTGAAGGTCGTGCTCGGCACGCCGACGGCGACGCCGCCGAAATGGCTGATGGACGAGTATCCCGAGATCGCCCCGGTCGATCAGCAGGGCCGTGCGCGCGGTTTCGGCTCGCGCCGGCATTATACCTTCTCGTCCGAAGTCTGGTGGCGCGAAAGCGCGCGCATCGTCGAAATCATCGCCAAGCGCTACGGCGAGCATCCGGCGCTCGACGGCTGGCAGACCGACAACGAATATGGCTGCCACGACACGACGCAGTCCTGGGGGCCGGAAGACCTGAAGGCGTTCCGCCGCTGGCTCAGGCTGCGCTACCAGTCGACCGAACAGCTCAATGAAGCCTGGGGCAATGTGTTTTGGTCGATGGAGGTCGACAGTTTCGAGGACGTGGTTCTGCCGAACCTGACGGTCACCGAGACCAATCCGGCGGCAAGGCTCGATTTCTGGCGTTTCCAGTCCGAGCAGGTGGCGGCTTACGATAAGATGCAATGCGATATCATCCGCAAGCATTCGCCGGGCCGCTGGATCACCCATAATTTCATGGGCTTCATCAACGACTTCGATCACTGGAAGGTCGGGGAAAACCTCGATATCGCCTCGTGGGACAGCTATCCGATCGGCTTCGTCGAGAAGTTTCCGTTCAGCCAGGAAGAGAAAAACCGCTGGGCCGAGACCTCGCATCCCGATATCGCGCCGTTCCACCACGATCTCTACCGCGGCGTCGGCCGCGGCCGGTTCTGGATCATGGAACAGCAGCCGGGTCCGGTGAACTGGGCGCCGTGGAACCCGGTGCCGAAGCCGGGCATGGTGCGGCTGTGGACCTGGGAAGCCTTGGCGCATGGCGCCGAAGTCGTGAGCTATTTTCGCTGGCGTCAGGCACCGTTCGCGCAGGAGCAGATGCATGCGGGGCTGAACCTGCCTGGATCGGATGAGTTGTCTGTCGGTGGCCGCGAGGCGGAAGTCGTCGGCCGCGAGATTGTCGAGACCGGCGAGTTGCCGGCAACCGAGCAGGCGCCGGTCGCCATCGTCTATGACTACGAGACCTATTGGGCGACGGTCATCCAGCCGCAAGGCAGGGACTTCCAGTATCACGATCTGGCCTTCCGCTGGTACGAGGCGGTGCGCAAGCTTGGCCTTAACGTCGATTTCGTGCCCCCAGGCGCTGCGCTCGACGGCTACAAACTGGTGCTGGTTCCGTCGCTGATGATGGTGTCGGACGCTGCCCTTCGGGCCTTCAGCGCCGCTCAGGGCATCGTACTCTACGGCCCGCGCTCCGGCTCGCGCACCCGCCAGTTTGCCATTCCGGAAAATCTGCCGCCGGGTCCGCTCGCCGCGCTCACGGGCGCCCGTCTGACGCAAGTCTCGTCGCTGCGTCCCGGGTTGGAAGACGCCGTTTCCGGCACTGTCTCCGGTGCCGCCATCCGCTGGCGGGAATATGTCGAGGCAGACGGCGAAGTGCTGGCGAAGTTTGGCAATGGCGATCCGGCACTGATGGGCAAGGGCGGGCACCACTATCTCGCCTGCTGGCCGGATCAGAGCCTGCTTCAGCAGACGCTGACCCACCTGGCGGCAAAAGCCGGTCTTGATACGGTGGCGCTTCCGGATCATATCCGGCTGCGCAAGCGAGGCGGGGTGACGTTTGCGTTCAACTACGGGACAGAGGTCTGGTCGAGCCCGGCAGCGGGCAAGGTCATTCTCGGCGAGGCGGACGTGAAGCCGCAGACAGTGGTGGCCTGGAAAGAATAGGTCAGCGCCTTGGCGCTTGCGCTGCCTTTGTTGAATGGCGGTTCCCAAAAGGGAAAAGTGCTCAGGCATGAAAATGCCGAGCACGGCACCACAATCAAAAACGGCGGCGATCCTGGTTGGATCGCCGCCGTCGAACTTCAGGCGTCTGGCTGTGTCTCAGGTTTGGCCTTGGCTTTTGACCGCTTTGCGGCTGGCGGCGTGGGTTTGCTCGCCGCTTCGGCAACCGGAGCCTCTTCCTCGTCCCCATCATCCTCATGGCCGCTGTCGAGGCGATGCTTGATGGCAAGCGCATAAATTGTATGAAGAATATTACCATCCTTGATGTCAGGATCGCTCAGAGCAAGAAGCGAAGCTCTGACGATATTCTTGCTCGACACCTTCGGCACGCGTTCATGCACGAATTCAAACAGCGCTTTGTCCGAAAGCCCTTCGGTCGCTCCGTCGACCAACGCGCGGTAAACCCGCTTTTTCTTATCACTCATATCAATCCCTTTTACTGCGGCTGAGCCGTTTCCGCCCCAGTGTTTGTCATGATATTGTCATAATCAACCCCTTCGGCGGGGCTAATGATCCGCATGAGAGAGAAACGCCTTCGCCGCCACGCCCGCCACATAGGTCTCGGCTATCGCTCGGTCATCCCCCATGGTCTGAAGCAGGAAAAGCTCGTCCGCCAATGACTTCACCACTTCGGCCTTCAATGCCATGGCCGGGGTCGCCGCCATGTTCAACACGATGAAATCGGCATCGGTGCCGGGCTCCAGCGTGCCGATCTTGTCTTGAAGCGACAACGCCTCGGCATTGCCGAGCGTCATGTAGTAAAAACTCTCGAACGGGTTCAATCGCTCGCCCAGCAACTGCTGGATCTTGTAGGCTTCGTCCATGGTGCGCAGCATAGAATAGCTCGATCCACCGCCGATATCGGTGGCCACGGAGACACGGACGGGCTTTTCGCGATTGGCCAGCTTTTTCAGCGGAAACAGCCCGGAGCCGAGAAACAGGTTGGAGGTCGGGCAGTGGACGGCGATCGAGCCGGTTTCGCTCATCGCGTCCATTTCGCGTTCCGACAGGTGGATGCAATGGCCGAACAGCGTCTTGGGCCCGAGCAGGCCGTAGCGGGCATAGACATCGGTATAGTCGGCGGCATCCGGATAGAGCGAGCAGGTGAAATCGATCTCGTCGCGATTTTCCGACAGATGCGTCTGCACATGCAGGTCGGGAAATTCGCGCACCAGTGCTTCCGCCGCCGACATCTGTTCGGGAGTCGAGGTGATGGCAAAGCGTGGGGTGATGGCGACGTGGTTGCGACCCTTGCCATGCCACTGTTCGATGACGGCGCGGGTCTCGTCGTAGCCCATCTGTGGCGTATCGAGCAGGCCCTGCGGCGCGTTGCGGTCCATCATCACCTTGCCGGCGATCATGCGCATGTCGCGGCGAAGTGCTTCCGCGAAGAAGGCGTCGGCCGAGGTCTTGTGGACGGAGCAATAGGCAACAGCCGTCGTCGTACCGTGGCGGGCCATCTCGTCGAAAAAATGCGCAGCGATGCGCTCAGCATGCGCCGTCTCGACGAAACGGCATTCCTCCGGGAAGGTATAGGTGTTCAGCCATTCCAGCAGGTTTGCGGCATAGGAGCCGATCACCTGCATCTGCGGGAAATGCAGATGCGTGTCTATGAAGCCAGGCAGGATCAGGTGCGGGCGATGGTCGATTTCGGCGATACCTTCGGCTGCCTGTGCTTTTACGGTCGCGTAGGTGCCGCTTGCGAGAATCAATCCGTCTTCGACCAGAAGCGCGCCGTCGTTTTCATAGGTATAGGCGCCAGAGTCATCCAGACTCGCGGGGACGCGGCGAAAGCTCAATGTGCGTCCGCGAATGAGGGTGGCGGTCATTCTGTCCTGCCTTGCGAAACCGCGCTTTCGAACCATGCCGTCAAAAGCTTGCGTTCGTCACTGGTCATGTCGGTGATATTGCCGGGCGGCATGGCGTGGCTGCGGCCAGCCTGGATGTAGATTTCGCGGGCATGGGCGGCGATCTCCGCGTCGTTTTCCAGCATCACGCCCTTCGGCGGCCGGTTGATGCCTTCATAGACGGGTTCCGCCGAATGGCACATTGAGCAGCGTGTCGAGATCGTATCCTTCACGGCTGGGAAATGCGCGTTGGAGGCGAACTGCTGGAAGGCTGGGGATATCTCCGCTGTGTCTTCGCCGGTCAGGATTTTAGGCACGGTCGAAAGCCACATGATGAGGATGAAGAGGATCAGCGTGACGATCCAGGTCCAAGTCGGGCGTCCCTTGCGGGCATGGGTAGTGTTGAACCAGTGACGGATGGTGACGCCCATCAGGAAGACCAGGGCCGCGATCACCCAGTTATAGGCCGTGGCGAAGGCCAGCGGATAATGGTTCGACAGCATGAAGAAGATGACGGGCAGGGTCAGGTAATTGTTGTGCAGCGAGCGCTGCTTGGCGATGACGCCGTATTTCGGATCCGGCGTGCGCCCGGCGATGAGATCGGCGACGACGACACGCTGGTTCGGCATGATGATGAAGAAGACATTGGCCGACATGATCGTGGCGGTGAAGGCGCCGAGCTGCAGGAAGGCAGCACGTCCGGTAAATACCTGCGTATAGCCCCAGGCCATGATGACGAGCGCGACATAGAGGATGCCCATCAGCGTCCAGGTGTTCCTGCCGAGCGGCGACTTGCAGAGCAGGTCGTAGAAGATCCAGCCGATGGCAAGCGAGGCGAGCGAAATCAGGATCGCCGTGGTCGAGGAGATATCCAGAACATGCCGGTCGACCAGGAAGAGGTCTGCGCCGCCATAATAGACCAGACAGAGCATGGCAAAACCGGACAGCCAGGTGGCGTAGCTCTCCCATTTGAACCAGGTGAGGTGCTCCGGCATGGTCGCCGGCGCGACGAGATATTTCTGGACGTGATAGAAACCGCCGCCATGCACCTGCCACTCCTCGCCATAGGCGCCGACAGGCAGATGATCGCGTTTCACGAGGCCCAGATCGAGCGCGATGAAATAGAAGGACGAGCCGATCCAGGCGATGGCGGTAATGACGTGCAGCCAGCGGACGGCAAAGGCCAGCCATTCCCAGGCGATAGCGAACTCATACATTCAGTGTCCCCATTCTTGCCTCCCGCTTCGCTACTGTGCGAAAAAACAACGGGATGGGAAAGAGGCAAACGTGATGTCTTTATCGCCCTGCGAGAATTGCGATCATTTCTTTCGTCTTCACGCCCTGGCGACCCTTCTCAAAGCTGGAATACGACAGGCGCCCGCTGGCGAGCGCAGCGGTCAGGCGCTGGCAGCCGACTTCGAGCGCCTTTGCGGACGACGTGTGCGTATAGGTCGCCATTTCGGCGATAATGTCGGGCTTCCCAAGCTTCTTGCGGCAAAGCTGCAAGACTTTTTCCCTCAGCTTGGCATCCTTTTTCAGTTCGTTCTGCATTGCCCTGTAGTCTTTGGCGTCCGTCTTTTTCGATTTCTCGGGCGGGGTGACTGTCAAGGTATAGTCGCGGTAAGGTTTGGGATCGGGAACGAGTTTGCTGAACCGGCGCCGCGCTTCGTTGGCTATGGCGCGGTCGCGGGCATGGTCTCCGGAGGACGTGCCTAGCTTCACATCCGCCAGTCTTCCATAGGCGTCGGTTTCAAAGTGGACGACGGTTGCCCCGGTGCATGAGGAAAGTGCAAGCATCATGAAAAGGCAAATGGCAAAAGTTTTCGGCATGAATGATCCCCTCGATTGCGCGCACTTTTGATCGAAGCGTGGGAAAAAAGAAAGCACCCTCTATGCGTGCTTCGCACATTTCGCGTGGAATCCTGCGGAAATGATTAATTCGCCGTTTGGTGAGCCGCACCGGGATTGGCGTCACTCGTAAAAGGGTGCGAGTTCCTCGAGGAGCCAGTTGCGGAAATCGCGGATTTTCGGAATGTTGCGCCGGCTTTCCGGGTAGACCAGCCAGTAGTCGCGCCCGTCGTGGCAAGTGAGATCGAAGGGCTGGAAGAGACGGCCGCTTTCGGCCTCCTCCAGGAAATGCTTCGGATTGACAATGGCAACCCCCTGGCTGGCGAGCGCCATACCGGCGTCAAACGATTGTGTTCCGAGTTCATTGGCGGGGAAACGGTTCAGACCGGGATCGTCAATGCCGGCTGCCGCAAACCACTGTTTCCACCAGGGATCGGCGGCACTGATAATCGGCAGTTTCAGAAGGTCGGCCGGCTCGTGGATGCCGCCGACGGTGGCGGCGAGTTTCGGGCTGAGCATCGGCGAGAAATTCATTCGCATGATACGATGCATTTTCAAGCCGGGCCAGTGGCCGGTGCCCCAGCGGATCGCGACATCGGCCTGGGTGCTGGCGAAATCGTTGATCGCGGGCGAGGTGGAAAGCCGCACCGCGATGTTCGGATGCTTCAGCTGGAAACCGCCGAGATAGCGCGTCAGCCATTGCTGCGCGAAGGTGGCGGTCGAATCGATATGCAGCAGCTGGCCGGCATCGGTGCGCAGCGCTGCGATTGCCTCCTCCAGGATCGAAAATCCCTGGGCGACCTTTGGCGCCAGCCTTTCGCCCGCTTCGGTGAGGCTCACCTGCCGGGTCCGCCGGAAAAAAAGCGGTTCGCCGACATGATCCTCCAGAAGCTTGATCTGGTAGCTGACGGCTGTCTGGGTCATGCCGAGCTCTTCGCCCGCCTTAGTGAAACTGCCCAGCCGCGCGGCCGCCTCGAACACTCGAAGAGCATTCAGCGGTATCTTTTTCGACATCTTCATGGATAAGTTCTCTTGATGCATGCAGACGGTTGTTCGATTGGAATTGGAGCATGTTTGCGCGCATGCTGCAATCACATTCACAGGAACAACAGGTGTCGTCATGGATTGCCAAGCAATTGAAAGATATCAAGCAATGCCGCAACGGCGTATGCAAGGATGGCGTTTCCTAGTGGCGCACATGCTGCACGCCCTTCGGCCAAGCTACCCGAAACTCGATCTCGAGGTGATGTCCGATTACATGAAACGGGACATGGGTTTCATGGACGGGCGCGACCCGCGTCAGGATTCGGATCTGACCCGGTAGGTCTCGATCGCGACAAGGATTTCGGCCGATGTCATGGCGGCGATGACGGCCGGGCGTTTGTCGCTGACGGCCTTGCCGCCAATGGGCAGCACCAGCCTGCCGACCGAATCGTCGCCCAATCCCTCTTTTTTCGCCCAGCTTGCAAAGGTGGCGCGCTTGGTCTTCGATCCGATCATGCCGATATAAGCAAGATCGTCGCGAGCGAGCGCTTCTCGGGCAATCAGGAAATCGAGCGCATGGTCATGCGTCAGGATCACGACGGCAGAGCCCGGCGCGATATCCTTGACGATTGATTCCGGGATGGCGACCAGCCGATGACTGGCACCGGCCGACATCAGGTCGAGTTCGCTCTTGCGCGTTTCCACGGCGTAGGTCTTCAACGGCAGCAGCAACAGCGCATCGGCCAATGCCCGGCCGACATGACCTGCACCGAACAGCCAGACTTCCGGCAGCGTCTCGACATTGTGCTTCAGCTTCGCCTCAAGCGCTTTGCGTGCGGCATCATCGCCGATGCGGAACGTCAGGATCACGCGGCCCCCGCAGCACTGGCCGATATCAGGCCCAAGCGGGATATCCATCTCGACCTGGTTACTGACGCCGGCCAGAAATGAGCGGGCATTGTCGATCGCCAGATGCTCCATCTGGCCGCCGCCGATCGTTCCATGCGCGTCGGTCGGTGATACCAGCATGAAGGCGCCCGCCTCACGTGGCGTCGAGCCGAAGGTCTCTCTGATCTCGACGATGACCAGTTTGTATTCGCGCTCAAGGAAGGCTTCGAGGCTATCGATTGCAAAGTTCATTTCAATGTCTCTTCAAGCTTTCGCCGTGCGCAGGCGCTCGACCGCCATCAGCACACGTTCCGGCGTTGCCGGCGTGTCGAGCCTTGGGCACTCCCGGTAGTCCGCGACGCTGGCGACGGCCATCGACAGCGCCTCCAGCACGGAGATCGGCAGCATGAAAGGCGGTTCGCCGACGGCTTTCGAGCGGCCGATGGTCATCTCGGCGTTTTCGGCCCATTCCGCCAGTTTGACGTTGAAGATCTTCGGCCTGTCGGAGGCGAGCGGGATCTTGTAGGTCGATGGCGCGTGGGTGCGCAGACGGCCCTTGGCGTCCCACCACAATTCCTCGGTCGTCAACCAGCCCATCCCTTGCACGAAGGCACCTTCGACCTGACCGATGTCGATGGCCGGATTGAGCGACTTGCCGACATCGTGCAGCACGTCGACCCGATCGACCATGTATTCGCCGGTCAGGGTGTCGATGGAAACCTCCGAGACGGAAGCACCATAGGCGAAATAGTAGAAGGGCGTGCCGCGTCCGGTGTTGCGGTCCCAATGGATTTTCGGTGTCTTGTAGAAGCCGGCTGCGGAAAGCTGCACGCGGGCGAAGTAGGCCTGCTTGATGAAGTCGGGGAAGGGCACCCGTTCCTCGCCGATCTTCACGTGGTTTGGCACGAAGCTGATGTTTTCCGCTTCGGTCTGCCAGCGCTCGG
>Ga0307515_10022392_pt1 | contig 11136 bp, 8 predicted proteins | sample 17_EM_MG_FD_194513 | JGI IMG/M metagenome (GOLD analysis project Ga0307515, IMG submission 194513) | Populus trichocarpa ectomycorrhiza microbial communities from riparian zone in the Pacific Northwest, United States - 17_EM | ecosystem: Host-associated > Plants > Roots > Unclassified | place... | reverse complement strand
GTAGATGTGCTTTGCCTGTTCGAAGTCGCCCATGCGGTTATAAAGAATGGCGATGGCATCGAGCGCGGTGAGCGCGTGGTGCGGCATGTCTAACTTATCGTAGAGCACTTGCGAGCGGCGCAGCTCGCTCAGGCCCGTCGCATAGTCGCCTTGCACGCCCTGCAGATAGCCGCGCTTAAAGAGCACGCTGGCCAGCATCTCATCGTCTTTCGTATCCGTCGCGATCGTGACGGCTTGCTCGTAGAGTATTGCGGCTTGCGCGCTGTGACCGGCAGTCTCGAGCGTTTCGCCCTCACAAGTCAGCACACCCGCGCGCAAGCCCGCGCGGTGGGCGTGGGGCAGCAACGCAGTGGCCTTGACGATTTCAGCTTGCGCCGCGGACTGATCGCGCTCGGACAAGTAGTCGCAGAGAAGCAGGCGCGCCCCGATCTCGAGATCGACGTCCGGCTGTTTCTCGATCAGGCGTAAGGCTTCTTCAGCTTTCTGGCGACTCGCTTCCGGATTGATGCGAGTCTCCACCCAACCGCGCCTGATGAGCTCGCGCGCCGGATGCGGGGCGGCCACGGGAGGATTTTCCGGGAGTGCGGCGCGCGCGCCCGCCGCCAGCAGCAGTGGCGCCAGCAGGCAAAAAACCGAGACTTTTCGATTGGCGCCAGACATTGAGTTAAATTTATCGCATACATTGGGCAGCGGCGACCGAAGCGCGTCAAGTTTCGGACAGACGGGGGTGGGGGGCGGCTCGGCGGCATGAGGGCGTCTATTATGAAAAACTGGCCTCTTCGGCAATGCCGCGCGACAATGGTCCACGTCCCACGCCGCTCACTTCGACAGGTTTGATCCTGAAAACGCTGCTTTTTTTGGCGTTCATCGCCGTGGTCATCCTCTTGGTCCGCTCGCTGATCTTCGGCGCCGCCAAGCGCTCGAGGCGTGAGCCGATCGATTCGACCGCCGAAGAGGTCGCTCCGAAAGCGCTGCCGCCACCGGAATCCGCGACCGTCCCGGAAGCAACCGCGACGGCTATTGATCCCGCGGCAGTGCCGGCTCTCACGCTGGATGAAGTCTTCACGCGCCTTTACGCGCTGGCTCTGAGCACCCCGGATTTGGTCCCGCTCGAGCAACTCACGGACGATTCTCCGCGGCGGAACGAATTTGTCGAAGCGTTCGGACCCACCCTCGAACGCGTCGCCGCGGAGCCGAAATATTCGCCGCGGCGGCCGCTGTTGCTGCCTCAATTGCTGCGCGCCGTAAATGACGATGATGTTTCACAGCGGGAAATCGCAAATATCATCGCGCGCGATCCGGCGCTCGCCGGGAATCTATTGAAGCTTGCGAACAGTTCTTTCTATAGGGTCAACGCACAAGCGGTCGAAAGCGTCGATCGCGCGGTCGCGCTTCTTGGCACTGAAGGCATTCGCTCGCTCATTGTGACGGCGCTCGTGCAGCCGGTGTTTCGTTCCGCGGGCGTAGACTTCGTCCAATTCGCACACGTCGCTTGGGAGTACACCTTCCGCTCCGCCACAGCCGCCGAATCTCATGCGGCGGTGGTTGAGAACACCGATCCGTTCGCAGCCCAGCTCCTCGGTCTCGTGATGGGCCTTGGCGCCTTCATCGTGTTCAGAGTGGCCGTGGATCAATTCGCGGCGCGCGCGCACAAGCCGGATGCCGTCGTGGTCGCCCACCTTCTGAAAATGCACACCGCGCAAGTGGCCCGTCAGGTCGCCGCCAGCTGGGATCTGTCCGATCGCATGCTGACGGCATTGGACGAGCAAAATCCCACGGTGCCGCCGGCTCCCGATCCCACCGCTCTGGGTCGCTCATTGCAGTTCGGCCGTTTGCTTGGCGCGCTTGCCGTTCTTAATGCAAACGATCGCGTCGACGATGAGACGGCAAAGGCGGCGATCCTCGCCACCGGCGCCTCCCCCCGGCAATTCGACCGCTTCTGGATGAGGCTAACGGGCCGTCCTTCCGTGCTTGAACCAAAGCCGCATCGCCCTCCGTCGACACTTGCCGACTGAAGCGCCGGACGTCGCCGGTCGAAGGGTGACAACTCGGCCGACTCGGTGTATGTATGCCCGCGTCTGAGAAGTCGCCTTTCCGTTAGAGAAGCAGACTGACTGTCCATTCACAGCCGCCAGAGGGGGAGGCGTAGATGGAATCAATCGTTACTTCGCTCCAGCATGTTCCGAAGGAGTGGAGCATGCAGAGCATTACGCGACTGTGTTTCCGGATATGTAAGGAACGGCATCCCCCGTGGTACGGCATTTGAGAAGGAGATTCCGATGCGTATGACGATGAGGTCTTTCAGCTTATGGGTATTGGCGGCGCTCGTTGCGGGCGGGTGCGCCAACTACAAGGAGCCCGCGCGGCTAGCGTTACAAGAAGTCCAATATTCACTACAGGCCGTGGCGATAGATGCAAAGAAGTATGTCCCCGATCAATACGTCCAACTCGAGCAACAATATGAGGCGGCCAAATCGAGCTACGCCTCGGGTGACTACAAAGGCACCGTCAGGCAAGTGCGTGAGCTGCGCGATCACATCTCGACCGTTTCGGCCGCGGCCACCGCCGCGAGAGATGAGAAAACCGCAAACCTGAATCAGCAGTGGCGATCGATGAGCACCGATCTGCCGAAGATGGTCGAGGCGATCGGCAAGCGCCTCGACTCTCTGTCGAAGACGAAGAAGCTGCCGAAGAACGTCAGCCAGTCCAACTTCGATGCGGCCAAGTCGGCGTACGAGGAAATGAAGCAGGCGTGGACCGAGGCTTCCGCCGCATCCGATTCGGGAAACATCGAAGCGGCTGTGACGAAGGGCACGACGGTGCAAACCAAGGGGCAGGAAGTCATGACGATGCTCGGCATGCCATCAACCGCGACGGCGTGAGTCTGCCGCCTCGACTTTGCATTGAGCTGACGATAAGAAATCCGGCGGCGGCGCAAGCGCTTCACTCGCGCCGTCGCTGGGAATCGAAACGCAAAGCGCGCAGCGACGACACGATCAAGCAATTTACGCCTGATAAAGCTATTCGCGGGCATTCTCCAAAGCTCGTGCCGGATGAAGTGGTATGAGCCTTGCACAATTCCCGCGTCGAACCGTGAATAATCGCGGCGCGATCGAGAAGCGCAGTTGCACGCCGTCGGGGGCACAAAGGTGGAAATGCGGGCCGGGGACTTGCACCTTACCGGAGAGCGATTGGAGCAGCTCATCCGTTGGCACGGCACGGACGAAACGAATCTCCCGCATCCCGACACGCTGAGGAATCTATCTCGCGACACCATCGCGGCTTTGCGTGAGCTTGCCATCGCGCGCGCGCGAATCTTTGAGTTGCGGGCCGCAATGGGCCGCGCGTTCGGCGCGCCGGATTTCCGGGAAGCTCATGAGATTCTGCTTGGCAGCTTGGGACCGCCTCCGCCGCTCGATGAGGAAGCACTTCAACTCGAAAACAGCGCTCTCGCCTCTTCGGCCCAGAACACGGCATCTACGTAAGCCGCGCGAACCAACTGCGGCGATAAGCCGCTGACCTTTGTGTGTTGCCAGGCCGCGCGCTCGTAGGCGCGCGCGCATCTCAGAGCGGCGCCGAGGTCGCCATCCTCTGCCAACAATGCTTGTGCGATAGGCGTGGACAATGGCAGCTCTTTTAGGATTTCGCTTAAAGGCTGCCCAACAAGTACGTTCAACATCGAGAACAGGCCGGTGATGAAGTATGGCCCCGCCTCCCGGGCCCCTGTGAGCTTGCCGAGCTGCTCGCACATGCGAGCGCGAGTCATGGCGTTCACGAACAAGCTCGGCGGCCGATCGTCGAAGCCCTGCAATGCCACGAGCGTGCAAAGTCGACGCAGATTCTCAAGCCCCAGGATCACGATGGCCTGCCGAATCGATTCCACCTTTTGAGGCAGATTGTAGTAACTCGAATTGATGCAGCGGAGTACGCGATAGGAGATGGAGACGTCTTGCGAAATCAGCCGCTCCACTTCGTCCAGCGCGAAATCGGTGCTCTGCAAGGCCGCCACCAGGCGCAATGAGCCAAAGCGGCTCGTCGGCACGCGTTGCGCCACGAAGGTTTGCGGGTTCTGCAGGAAGTCGCCTTGGAACCCTTCGAAGCCGGCTTCCAGGCACCGCTCGAATTGCTCCACGTTTTGCACCTCGTCCGCGACGAGTTGCAGCCTTTGCCGTTTGTGCGCTTCGACGACGCCGGCAAGCGAGGCGGGCGCCAGTTGGGAGACATCAATCTTTACAATGTCCGCCACACTCAACAGGGCGTTGCCGCCGCCGGGTGCGTAACCGTCCACGGCGATTCGATGGCCGCGAGCGCGAAGCGCGGCCAAAGCAGTAAGCACTTCGTCGTCCGCAACCATCCCTCCGTCGATTTCGATGACGACTCGCTTAGGATGAATAGGTAACAATGGATCGGTAACCAACAATTCGCGGGGGAAGGCGATGTGCACGGGCAAATCTCCCGCGAGCCGCTCGAGGCCTACCTCGAGCGCCGCGTTTGCAATCACGCGCAGTGTGACTTGCTTCGGATCGGGCGGTGTGCCGGGCAACGCGAGCGCCCTATAGAGAAGTTTGTATGCACTGACCGTCATCGCGGTGTCATAGATCGGCTGACGCGCGACAAATGCGGGCGCCGCTTCAACCGGTAGGCGGTCGTTATGGGGTTTCATGGGCGCGGAAGAGTAGCCGAACGAACAATTCAGCGCGTCGACCGATCTACGAAATGCAACTTTTTTATAGTGCGACGGATCATAGAACTTTGGGCAATAGCGACGGGCAGAGGACGGGCATAGGGATATGAGTCTGAATTTTAATTTTGCTTCACAAGACATAGCCAGTATGAAACTTCGTGCGGAGCTAGCTCGCAAGGTCATTGGACGACTGCGCGCGCGCAAGCTTACGCAAACTCAAGCCGCCGAGATTCTCGGCGTCACTCAACCGAGGGTCTCCAATTTAGTGCGAGGCCGTCTCGGCTTGTTCTCATTGGATGCATTGGTGGATATGGCCGACCGTGTCGGCTTGCGTACTCGAATGGTCGTTCGCCCCAAGCGTTCGTCCTGAGTTCGAGTCATTGGGAGGGCGTGTCGATCTGTCTTTAGGAGGATTGAGCACGCCCTCTCGTTCCCTCAGCATGCTCGCCGATATCTCGCGACTGCATACTCGCGTCTCTCAATCTGTAGCGGAGCGTTCCGACCGCCTCATGACGAAATTGCCGAGCGTCGGCGTTCGCCCCGTCGTTCGAGGCGCGGCTCGCAATCCGACCGCTCATGATCGGCGGGGCAGCGGTATTCACGCCACAGGCCGCGAGTACGTTTCTCGGTGCACAAGCCATGATCTGGGGCTACAGACACGCCATCGGGCTCATTGCGCGGCCCTCGCCGCACTGGTCCTGGGGTATTCCCGGTTCGCGCCAGTACAGTTTAGGGCATAAGCTCGCAGTCTTTGTCGAACTGACCACGGGGGCGAACCGTGCCCAGAATCGTAGGCGTTGGCGCGCTACTGTTGTTGAGTGTCAGCGGCTTTGCCGCCGCTCAAAGTGATTTCGTCATCGAGCACGTCACAGTCGTATCGCCGCAGCTCCAGCGGCCTTTGCTCGATCGCCATGTGCTAATCCAGAACGGCCGCATCGCATCGGTCGGCACGACAGCGATCGCGCCGTCGGCCAACGTAACGCGGCTCGATGGCGCGGGAAAATTTCTCACGCCCGGTTTGATGGATGCTCACGTTCATGTGACCGATGTTCCGGGCTTACCGCCTACGGTGGTGTATGCACCCAATCGCGACGAGTCGCCGCTCACTCAGATGCGAGATGCCTATATTCGACAGCAGCCCAGAAGCTATTTGTACTTCGGCGTAACGCAGCTTCTCGATCCTAGTAACGCGCCGTTCGGAATCGCGGCCTTCGAAGCTCAACCCGTGCGACCGGATCTGTTCCGCTGCGGCGCCACCATGGCCTTGGACGGCTATCCGTCGTTGTTCGCGGAACAACCGCTTCGTTACGCCCTGTTTCCCGATTACATCTTCGAGCCCGAAAATGCGAAAGACCATCCGCTACCGGAAGCCGCGCAGGCCGAAGAGCATACGCCCGAAGCGGTAGTCACCCGCATTGCCGCGAGCGGCGCGCGCTGCGTGAAGGTCTTCATCGAAGATGGATTCGGCGATAGCACCGCGTGGCCGACTCTCAGCATAAAAGCGCTGCAACGATTGCGCGCGGCCGCCGACAAACAGGGTCTATTGCTCGTGGCGCACGCCAACGCGCTGGATATGCAGCAGATCGCTGTCAACGTGCCCGTGGACGTATTGGCGCATGGCGTTTGGAACTGGGGGACGCACTCCACAGAGCCCGGTGTTCCCGCTGCAATCAAGGAGCATCTCAAGATCGTGCACGCCAAGCACATCGGCTATCAGCCGACGTTGCGTGTACTTGCCGGTACCGCGGCGCTGTTTGAACCCGAGACGCTGAACGATCCGATTTACTCGAAGATCGTGCCGCCGGCTTTGCTCGAGTGGTATCGCTCCGAAGACGGTCAATGGTTCAAGCGCATCCTGGAAGGCGAGCATGGAAACTTGCCTGATGCACGCATTGCGGCGAGTCAGTGGCAAGTGGAAGAGCGCGGGGCCCGCGCCATGCGTTATTTGCATGAGTTAGGTCAGCCGCTCTTGCTCGGCAGCGATACGCCTTCCGCACCGACTTATGGGAATCAACCCGGCTACGACACCTTTCGTGAGATGCAACTGATGGCGAAGGCCGGCATACCGCCGCGCGCCATATTCCAGGCGGCAACCATCAACAACGCGCGTCAGTTCAAGCTCGAGAAAGACTACGGCACGGTAGAAGCCCGCAAGATCGCGAACCTGCTACTGCTCGATGCGGACCCTTCGAAGTCAGTCGACGCATGGAATCGCATCGACAAGATTGTGCTGCATGGACAAATCATCGAGCGCGAGTCGCTCGCCGTTGCGCAGTAAACCCGCCGCGCTGTAGACATTTCAACCCTTTCTCTCCGGCACTTCGCCATTTCATTTCGAGTTGCGAGACTAATGGCCGCTCGTTCCCCGTGTTGAGAATGCGCGGATATACTCCGCGCCATCAAAGCGGCCACGGATGTCGCGCCGCGTGTAGAGGGGGGATTGTCATGACGTTGGATCGATCGAAGCTCGCTTTCGGTTTGTTTGCTGCACTTCCGCTGTCGGCGGTCGCTCAGGAGAGCGACGAGGAGCCGATCAAAGAAATCATTGTCACGGCACAGAAGCGCGAGACGAATCTGCAAGACGTACCGTTCTCTGTTGCCGCGGTGAGTGGCGAGCAAATCAGGCAGAGTGGTTCGACGAATATCGTCGAGCTGGCGCGGAACGTCTCGGGACTCGCCATCACTGACCTCGGCCCCGGTCAAAGTCAGGTCGCGATCCGCGGTATCAGCGCAGGGCAAGTCGTGCGCGACCAACCGGGCGTCAAAGAGCAGGTTGGTGTGTATCTGGATGAGTCGCCCATCTCAACGGCACTATTCACGCCGGACTTGGATTTGTTCGATCTTGAGCGCTTCGAAGTGCTGCGCGGACCGCAGGGAACCCTGTTTGGCTCCGGGTCGCTCGCCGGAACGTTGCGCTACATCACGGCGCAACCTAAGCCGGGCGAGTTTCGCGGGCTTGCGGAAGTCTCATTGAACAACGGAACGAGCAGTGATATCGGCGGTAGCGTCAAAGGCATGGTGAATCTGCCGATTTCAGAAACCACGACACTAAGGGTCGCGGCTTACGTCGACGAACTGGCCGGGTTCATCGACGCCACTCAGCCAACCGGTGTCGACAAGAACGTGAACGATGGCAGGAAAAGCGGCGGTCGAGTGTCCTTGCTGCTGCAACCTAACGATGTACTGAGCATCACGCCGCGCGTGGTCTATCAAAAACTGAACACTGATGGCTTCCCGAGAATCGATATTTACAACATTCTCGGCAATGCGTTCACGACAACGCAGCCTGCGGTGAATCTCGGCGAGCGCGGACAGTACACGCAGCTCGAAGAAGGTCTCGAAGACGACTTCGCCATGACGGATCTCAAGATCGACTATGAGATCGGCGACATGACGCTATCGTCCGTCAGCTCGTATCTAGATCGTAAAGTCATCGTCACTCGGGATGCCACCTCCCTTACCGGCAGTGTCACGTGGGATTTTGCGGTTCCGGATGCGGTGCGCTTGTCCTCGCCACTCACCGATAAAACGAAGCTGGAAGCGTTCAGTCAAGAACTGCGCTTGGGTTCCAAGAGCGGCGAGCGATTCGAGTGGTTGGCCGGTGCGTTCTATCAAACCGCGGATCGCGACTATGGCCAGCGCTTGCCGACGCCCGGCTGGGATGCGGCGACAGGCATCGACAACACTCAGCGCAACGCGCCCGCGGACAATCCTTACTTCTCGCAGCTCACTTACGATTTCCGGCAGTTCGCGTTGTTCGGCGAGGGTACGTATCACTTCAATGAAGTCTGGAGCGCGACGACGGGTCTGCGCTATTACGATTTCAAGGAAGATCGTGTGCTGACATTCGGCGGCCGCTTCTCCGAGCCGACGCTTCCGACACCGGGTTCCACCAGCTCGGATGGCATGTCACCGCGCGTGATTCTTGAGATGAAACCGAATGACGATGTGCGACTCAACGCGCAAGTGTCGCGCGGCTTTCGGCTCGGCGGCATCAACGATCCTCTCAATACGCCGCTGTGCTCGCCCACCGATCGTGCGACTTTCGATGGGCACCAGACATGGGCGGATGAAAAGGTTTGGAACTACGAGATCGGCGCGAAGACGCGGTCCGACGACAGAAGGCTTACGTTCAATGTCGCCGTGTTCTATTCCGACATCGAAAACTTGCAAGCGAATCTGGATGCGGGCACTTGCTCGTCGCGCGTAGTCTTTAATGTGGATAAGGCAAGCTCCCGGGGCGTGGAAGTGGAATTGTTCTCGCGGCCCACCGAGCAATGGGACTTCGGTCTCACTGCGACCTGGCTCGATGCAAAGCTGGATTCCTCCGTGATCGCAGCGGGGGGCACCACACCGATTCAAGGTTTGCGCAAAGGCAATCGCTTGCCCACGTCACCGGAGTTGCAGGCGGCCGGTAGCGCTACCTATTCATGGCCCTGGGTAGCCGGCGCACAGGGTTACGCGAACTTCACGATTCAACATGTCGGCTCTTCGTACACGCAACTTGCGGATCAGGAACCAGGATTCGGTACCATTCCGGCGGAAGCATTCATTCACTACGGCGATCCGACTATTAACTCGTTCACGTTCGATCCGAAATTGCCTGCTTACGATATCGGCAATCTGCGCATCGGCGCTAAGCGGGATGAGTGGGAGCTTGCAGCGTTCGTCAACAATTTATGGGACGAGCGCGCGTTTCTGTCTCTCGATCGCGAACGCGGCAAGCGCGCGCGAGTTGGATTTTTGACCAATCAACCGCGTACGTACGGCGTTTCGATTCGTAGAAGCTTCTAGGACATCCATTCGGCCGGACACTGACTGCGGCTAAGGGCGCGATTATGGCGCGTGCAAGTGTTGCTTGCGCGCGTCAAACCCATGCTTGGGGAACTGTTTGGCCCTTTACCCATTCGTACGGAACTAGCAACAATGCCCAAAACGGCTCAAGGGGATCGTGTGGCTCGAAATTCTTCTGTCGCATACCGACCGGTACGCTTGCTCGCGGTGACGACCGCGTTCTGTGGCTTAAGCTCCTTGGTGCACGGCGCCGGATTCTCGCTGATCGAGCAATCGGGAAGCGGAATCGGCTCAGCTTTCGCGGGGTCCGCCGCTTCATATGACGACGCCAGCGCGATGTACTTCAATCCCGCGTCGCTGTCGTTACTGGGCTCGACTCAAGTGGCGTTGGCCGGTCACGGCATCAATCTCGCGGCGGAGTTCGACGACGGCGGCTCCAGCCTGCCGCCCGCAGGGCTCGGACGGCTTCCTACGGGGCGAACCAGCGATAACGCGGGAGATCTCATTGGCGTTCCGAACGCGTACTTCTCGCTGCGTTTCACGCAGCGCTTCGCGTTCGGCCTCGGCGTGAACGTGCCGTTCGGACTCGAAACGAAATATAACGATCCGTGGATCGGCCGCTTTCAGGGCATCAACAGCGAGCTCAAGACGGTCAACGTCAATCCCGCGTTGTCCTGGAAGGTGAACAACTGGCTTGCCATCGGTGGCGGCGGCAACTATCAGTATGCCGAAGCCAAATTGTCTAACGCCGTGATACTCGGACCGGCGACTGAAGGGCGGGCTTTGGTCGATGTGGATGACAAGGCCTACGGCTGGAACGCCGGCGCGATAGTCACACTGCCGACGAAGGCCCGCATCGGCTTGAGCTACCGCTCTAAGGTTAACTTCAAGCTCCAAGGCGATACGACCATAACCGGGCCGACCGGGCAACCCATTCCCGCGGTCAGCGGTTCCACGACCGTCCCGATCACTTTCCCCGATTCGGCATTTCTAAGTTTTGCTCAGCCACTGAGTGAGCAATTCGAATTGCGTGGCGACGTGAGCTGGATGAACTGGAGTGAAGTCGGAACTATAGGCGCGTTCAATACGAACACTGGGGTGCTGCGCGACGTTCTGGTCTTCCAATTCGAAGATGCGATGCGCGTGGCCTTGGGAACGGTGTGGAATAAGAGCGAGCAATGGACTTTCCGCAGCGGCATCGCGTGGGATGAAAGCCCGGTGTCCGATCAATTCAGAACTGTTCGTTTGCCCGACGCGGATCGTTACTGGCTCAGCTTTGGGGCGGCGTGGCGGCCGTTCAAACCGGTATCGATCGACGTGGGCTACGCCCACCTGTTTGTCAAAGACGCCAACATCAATCTGACCCGGCAACAACTCGGTTCGACAACGTTCGCGAACAGCACTGTGATCGGCAACTACGAGAATGCGGTGGATATCGTTAGTTTGCAGCTCACCTACGCGTTCAATTAATGCGAATGCGCGGCGGCGATCAGTTGCCGCCGCCGCGCGATCGCTCGTAGAATCGGCACTCGCGGCGCGGGTGTAGTTCAATGGTAGAACTGTAGCTTCCCAAGCTACTAACGTGGGTTCGATTCCCATCACCCGCTCAATCTACAGAAGGCTGTAGAGATCCACTGAGTTCTACGAAAACCGTTGAG
>Ga0307515_10022391_pt1 | contig 11136 bp, 13 predicted proteins | sample 17_EM_MG_FD_194513 | JGI IMG/M metagenome (GOLD analysis project Ga0307515, IMG submission 194513) | Populus trichocarpa ectomycorrhiza microbial communities from riparian zone in the Pacific Northwest, United States - 17_EM | ecosystem: Host-associated > Plants > Roots > Unclassified | place... | reverse complement strand
ACAGATTCCAGCACTTCCAGCCGTCGGTTCAGAACAAAGCAAAACCTAAGTGCACCATCTCGGCATACCCAGTCTTCAATCACTCAATTCCCACGTTTCCATATCTCCAGCAGATCCTAGATACTATCTCGCTTCCATGATTCATAACGCATCACTCGCCTGTGTAGTATCTTCTCCTGTTGCATAAATAGATCTCAGTCTTCGTATGGCCGGAGATGATGGTTCATATGGGAGGCTGGGAGATGGCTGGGAGATTGGCTGATGGTATTCAGCCGGATCTATACATAGATGAGTACGTACGTATTCGCACTTGTATGACCATATATAAAGCCTCGTGGCCCTCTTAGATAGTACACTATCAAGCTTCTCTATCTCTACTTTTAACATCTCCCAGTTCCGCCCCATCTCGTCTCAATCCCAGAAAACGTGGATTCGCCGAGAGCGAAACCCAACCCGGTACTCGGTACATGATAACACCGGTTCCCCACTTCCTTCAATATCTCCAGGATTTGTATGCACGCAGAACCCGAACCGGTAAATATTAGATCGGATTACGTAGTCCGGATTGTTTGCTATGCATTTTCCAAGAGATTTCTACTGCGGAATGCTTGTTCTCCAGGATCCGAAACTCGAAGTAGCACGCATCAACCCAGTAGCCGGGCCGGTGTGCTCTCCGAGATACAAATCGTCGGTTTCCATGGTTTCCGGGAATGAATCCTGTTGACAATGAATAAGTGAGAGTTGAGTGTAGTTGGATTTGAAATCCCCTTTGACTGGAATTTAGTGCTGAATACGACTACATGCCACTAAGTTGGAGGATAGACGTTCAATCAACCGATAAAATTTACATTTTGGAAGTGTAGCTGATCTAGGTTAAGAGGATAAAACTTAAGAATCATCTCAGCCCTACAAAACGTAGTGGACCTGCATATCATGTGATACAGTAGCAGCGCATATCGCGAAAGCTGTGGAGGAGCTCTGTAGCTACCTAGTGTTTCGAGGTTTGGTCAATACCATCACCACATCGATGATACATCCAAGGAGAACAAATTCCCACGACTTTAGGTGTTATCTCCCCTTCTCGTGCGCAAAGACACAATGTATCTCTATAAACGCCCTTATATTAATCCTACTCCTACAATCCCCAACGCCATAAAAATTACGTAGTAATTATACATATTTATTCCCTCTTCCTCCTTACCCTCTCAATTATTCCCCGTTGTCCATCTATAATAACGAAAACACAATCCCCAAGCACAGTAGTCCCACAGCAGGCGACTTCACAGCCGCTGCGGCGGCACCCTCAAACATCGTCATATTCCCGTATCCCGCATACGTATTATTCCCGCCAAAGCGCGTGATATTACCATATGACGAGGTATCCGTATTATTTCCCGCTGGATACGGCGGTGCGCTGGGTGTGGGTTTGGGCGTTGCGAATTCGAAGGCGGTTACGGGCGGCAATGTAGTACTGGAAGTGCATGAAGAACTCGAGGGTAGTGTAGCGTTCGACACTGTCTCAACTGTCGCTTGCGAGACTACACACAGCCCTTTCCCGTTGTCACAAAACGGCGCATCACTCGGGCTACAATCTGGTCAGCTTCACTCTTCGACCGCAGAGATGGCGGATACATACCAGCACCCCTTTGCCTCCCCGGATGCGCCGCTGCACGCCGTACTGTCATAGTCTCGACACTTCTCTACCCAGGTACACTTCTGACCGTCAGGGCAGCATCCGATAGCGCCGTTGATGGTGGTACATTTCATTCCGGGTTCGCACGAGACTACCTTCCGTCAATCCTGCAACACTCCCCAACAAGGTGAAAACCTACCACCCGCAGTTTTATCGCAACATTCACCCTCTGCACATCCATTCCCACATTGCGTTCCAAAGTTACACACCGCTCTCTCCGCGAGCAGGCCGGGGAAGTTCTGGATCGGTGTTCGTGCGTAGTGTAGTTTTGTTGCTGCCGCTGCCGCAATGAGTATGAACAGAACCAAGGTGGAGCGTCTCGGGAGCATTATGTTGAGAAAACTGAAGAATGCGAAAGGAAGCGAACGGTATATATCGAGTGAGAGCGGCGAATCCGGAAAGGTGTGGTTAATAAATCTGAAGCGCACACGTAATATCTATGCCGAAGACACGAGCTGTACTCTACATGCGTCGACTAGGACACACATGCACAAGAGGGAAGCGAAGATTCAAAACAGACACACCGTGATGAATAAACAATCGACCAGCGAGCGAAGAAACGAACGTAGATAGGGGAAGGAAAGAAAGAAAGAAACAGACGACGGCAAAAAGAAGAAGAGAAGGAAAGAAGGAGGAGGTGGTGGTGGGTGGCTAATAGCCACCTCCGGCTTGTAGCGTCGTCAGTTAGATGTCCATCCCAGAAACCAACCTGATACAGACCCAATGCAAGGGTGTGATTGGTCGCATGGAAGAGACCACCATTACAATGCCAACCAGTCGATCGGAAATATTAAGGAACCAGAATGTGTGTTTGTCATTAGAGCATTCGACTAGCCTTATGGGTTATTTGAAACATCCGACCAGGCGGTAAGAACCCTAACCACCAACACTTCCCCGACGCCAAATTACACATTGAAGATCAAGATCGCTAAATATCCGCCCAAATGTACGGTGATTGAACCGGCGCATGAATATTTGAAACACCGAGAAGGGCACGATGCCAAAAGCCGAAACCGACGAACCCTGTAGAGTCCGATCGAGGAATCTGATACATGCACCATGGTACTTCCCATTGAACGCCTTAACGTAAGATACCTGGCATAAAGTACTGAAAGCAATGCGGCGAGTAATCAGTCGTGTTTGTCTCTAGCCGCCAAAATAAGGTATAATTATCTCTCGTCGGAACACAACAGTCCTAAAGAAATGTCTAATACAATAATAACATCACATACGCTGAAGAACAAAACACAAAAGAAATAAGCCCCACGCCGGGCTCGAACCGGCAACCTTTAGATTAGAAGTCTAACGCGCTACCATTGCGCCAGCAGGGCTAATTTATATCAAGCCACTAATAACGCAATGTCTATTTTGCAAAAGGTTGCGGAACATGATTCCTTGCGAACATCCTTCACTAGTACGGTTCAAAACCCGTTGACCCGACACTCGCAATAAGAATTCTGTCTATAAGAATGCACACTGAAACTGCTCTGTATAAGAATAAGAATTTTGGTCCTAACTAGTAGTATCTATACAAAATCCATTTACCAATAAGAATAAACACTATAAGAATATTTGTTTTCTCCGGTACACCCGGTACTGAGTGCATTCTTATAGGGATAGTCGATTGTATCCGTTGATTGAAACCACTGGGGATAAAGCTCCACTCTGCTAGTAATTAATAAGATCTGCATGGCTTTGCCGACGGAAGGTATATCGAGATATAAGTAAGCTTGGGTGCAAGCTGTTCCTTTATCAGGCGCAGCGTGTTCGGGGAGACAGACAAAAAGTAGCAGGTGCAAAGGCGCAGAGCCGGAGTGTTTTACCGAGAGTCAAGGATTTCGAACATGACAGGTTTTCAATCATCGAATGGGCGATATTACAACAGAATCTCTTCGGACGGGGCTTCTGTGACACGTCATGTCCGAACCTTATACTCGGTGCTCGGTAGGAACGGCTTTTTTTGTTCTTCTGTGTTTTCCTTGATGTAAGCTCCTATATAGCCATGGAAGCAAAATTCGGGATGTCTCGTCTTTGTTATTGTATGGCTGTCTCCGGTTTCGGTACTTCAGTCTCTCAAAACTCTCTAGTTACCACAATCCTACGGTTGACCCATATGTGGACGGATCTCCACCGCGAGGCAAGCTTTCGGCTGCCATTGGCAGAAAGCAGGGCCGGTGGTGAATCGGGGGTTGTGTCGGGGGTTGAGCAGATGGTGAACGAGTAAACCAGAGGTGCTTAGGTTGCGGTGGAAGTGGAAAGAAAAGATAGGAAGTAGTTGTGGTTTGATTGTTGATGATATGGTTGTCAGAGAAAGAAAGAGTGAAAAGCTATGCTGTCGAGTGGCACACAATGTCACAAGGAACAAACACCCGCTACAACAGCTCAATACAATAACCGAGTAGGGTCTTCCCCTCCGACACCACGTCTAACACATATGCCTCGACTTTTCCTCTTGGATCCACGACTATGTAACAAGATAACTTGTAATTTGCAAAAGGGAAAGCTCCCAAGCGCAAGGTATCAGCAAGACTGCGCTCTCCTGTTCACCGGCCCGTATGCTCCCAAACCCGAAACTCTAATATAGCGGAAACCTTCAATACTTGATTTCCTTAATCCGGGGAAGCCGTTTTGTTTCCCCAGCCACAACAAGGATCCGTTTCTTGTATTGACCAATCCCCTATAGGAACGATCTTCCGCTTACGCTCCGCGCGGCAGGGGTTGGGGATAGGTAGCCGTCGAGCCGCCTTACACGTACACAGGGAACATCTTTCATCACCACCGCCGCCGCCGTCAACGCATCTCCGTCGCCGCCCTCCTCGTCCGTATCGCGGCGCACCTACACATTTCCAGCCTTCAGAAATGCCGACGCGCAGAAAACCTGACGGACCGACCGTTGCCAAGACCAAGGGGACAACTGGCGTAATCGTAATCGTCACGACAGATCAACTTGGGCGTAAGCGGCCTCCCACATCTCGTCGGAACCACCGTTGACAACAATCCTAGGGGTTCTCGAGTTTAAAGTTCTCGGTCGCACAGTGTTTGTTAAGCTTGCGACGCGGTGGTGCGCACATCAAAGAGTTCCTATAACCCACGCCAGCTTCTTTTCTAGGGGGAAGCGGCTAGCCTGGGATTTGAGTATAGATGAGGTATGTTACGGGAAGGGATGGATGGGATGTGGTGCTGATCGGACGATGGTAGTTGTCGCTTGAGTTGGAGGATGTTGACGGCCGACCGACGGCCATGGTTGACGTTATCATAAAATAGAGGAGAGAGGGAGAGGCATGATGATGATGATTTTACAGCGATTCCGTTAGCACCCCACCAATAATACCCAGTACTCTGACTCCTCCGTCGCTACGATTGTATTAGTGATCCCACTCCGTCTGGAAGTGGATCGAGGTGATTCCTTGTGCGACAAATGAAGGGCAGGCGACATGTGGATGTTGAGGGCCGAATATAGGCGCAGCTAACACGGGGTTCTATTGGTATTGTATTTGGTAGTAGTATTCGAATCCTTCATTACAAAGGTTCTGTGCGGCCGGTGAAAGTCGCGGGTGGAGAGTCTGAGCCTGTCAGGACTCAGGAAAAGCCCGACCTGTAAATAAACGTGTCGTCTAGAGTACTCTAGATTCCGAGTTCCCTCGACCCGGACCATATCCGCTTATGGGAAATAGGAAGTGCTAGTGATGAGTTACAGTCATGTACAAGGCTATTTCCATTAACTAGTTGGCTTCGCATTCGGATAAACAACTCCGAAAATCGAATACCAATTCGCAAAATCTGACTACCAGGCCGTTCTTCGCCAAGCTCGGATCACCGACTTCCTGAGATTTGGGATGACTCCAGCAAAATTGGGTCATCAGGTTTCGGGTTTGATCTAGGTCTCCCGATTGTATCCCGAGAATCGACCGAGATCAGGAACCATATGAGACGAAATACCCCGGGCCCCTTGCCCTAGACCCGCCTCGCCTCGCTCGCCGCGTTGTTCAGGAAGGCGATTTCTACCGTCTGTATTATATCTTAAGTCTGTATCTTCAATGATCAATCTAGTAAGGGATCATTCTATAATGGAGGATGTTCTGCGTCCGACCTTATTATCCACAGTAAAAATCACCCAACTGAAAAATGTTCCAGGTACCTTGTGCGTGATTGTCGTACTCCTAGGCCTCGGACTGACACTGAACGACTACTCATTCTCATTGTCAGAAGGGGGAGTAGCTAGACCGTATACCGCACTTATTCCCAGTTATACCCTTTCCACGGTAATCTCTACAAATTTATAACTCGATTTTTTTAAAGCCTAGAATCATTTCGATTCGTGAGAGTATATGATGCATCTAGCGTATTTATTGAGACCCAACGTAACTTTTGGAATACTGGGGCTGAGAAACACTTCAGGCAATTTGAAAATCCTAATTTGCAGCAGGACGAATATTCCGGGTTACTGTTTCGGAAGTTAGGTGGTCTTCAAAAACTACGGGTGATATCCCATGACCAGGTGTTAGGTCAATCGCATCTTCTTACTGTGCGGTACGCCAACTGAAGGGCTGGCACGCGGGGTCTGAGGTTGATCCACTGGGTCATCACTTTAGCCGTCGGAGCGAATGTCGGAACCATGGCACGATGCAGCGGGACTGTCCCAACTTACGAACGTTTATGCCATCGAAGAGACCGACAAATAATCTGATGGAACGCTTAACAGCATGATTGATTTAAACAAACATAATTAAATGCAAACATAACAAAGGAAACGTGCAAAACAATCGATTCCAGCCCATTTCGCCATCTCTCCAACATAAGAAAGCCGAATCTCGATATCTCCACCATCCCCTAGCAAATCTCAAAATCCACCCACATCTGCACCTCTACCCCCCCTATAATGCCAAGAACTAATGGAAACATAGGGTCCGCCGTCGATCGTACCAGAGCTTCTCAAGTCGGACCTGGCAATCTAGAACTCAAACATTGATAGTTATGCGAGTGTGCTGGAAGGCGTATTCTCCTAGTCTCCCTTATTTGGATGGCTGCCGCCACGGACCTTCTTCGACGACTCTGGCGTTGAAGGTTTGATAGGCGGAACCAGGCTCGGATTCTTCGCTGCCCATTTTTGAAAGCCTACCAGTTTCCTAGCGGCCATACCTCTGCTGCCACAGGGAATATCAGGATCGGCTCCAGCTTGCATAAGTACGGTTATCATGGATTCTCTGCCCTTGAGACAGGCACTGTATAAAGGTGTTTCTTTAATACGGCTGCGGGCGTTGGCGTCGGCTCCTGCTTCTAATAGCATTTTTACAACTGACTCTAATCCGAGCTGTACGTGAGTAACTAATATGCTCTCACCAGCAGGTCGAATATCTGCACCCTCCGATACGAGAAAGCAAACGATTTCCTCTACCCGTTCCTTCTGGGCTCCAAGAGCGTTTCTAGCCGCAATTTGTAAGGAAATACCAGTATTGAGACGTGCTCCATAGTTCAGAAGCAGCTGGGTGGTTCGGAGCTGGGCATGTTCTATTGCAGAGTCGAGGGCGGCATTCTTGCTGCCTAGAGGTAACCCAGGGTATCTCGCAAGTAACAACTCGACAACGGTTTCGTGGCCACCTAGGGCGGCCAACATCAAAGGAGTTCCGGTACCCGAGTTCATGCTGATGTCCGGGTCATAATCAAGTAGAAGCCTTACAAGAGACTCGAGTCCATTTCGACATGCTAGGAGGAGTGGTGTTTCATCTTGGTAATGGCCTGTTCTCAGATAACAATCAACCTTAGCACCCCTTTCAAGCAGCCTTTTAGCGACATTCTCTGCGGAGTAGGATACTGCGCTCTGGAGTGCGGTCGTTTTGTAATAACGGTTAGGCAAGGCTTGATCAAGATCTATGCTTTCATCGTGATCGAGAATGAAGTCAACCATAGTCGTCAATCCGGATTTTATAGCGGCTTTTAGAAGATCACCCTTTGCGTAGGGAGATACCTGAGAACGATATACGCCCAGATTGAATAGCTCCGCCGCCACGTCTTGATCGCCAGCGTGTACTGCATCAGTGAGCATACTCCAGCGAGATGGACCATCCATATCAGGGGTGATTGTGAAGGTGCCGGCTGAATGTTGTTGAAGAGGGGAATCGGGCGGAGAATCAGGTAGGCAGTTATCTTCGTGGCTTTGCAGAGACTGACGGGTTAAGAAACCCATACGAGACATATCACACCGGGGATTGGAGCACTTGAAAGGGCGGTTATGGCGAGTGCGCATGTGCTCATCCCTCTCTTGTGATGTCTCAAAACCAAGGCGGAAGCGTTCACAAGCCAGTTTGCTACATTTAAACAGTCTTGTTCCGTAAAATCGACTCAAAGTATCAGCAGTTTGACTGTTTGTTTTGCCGGGAGAAACTAGTGACTCCAAAAGACTGCGGATGCGGGTTGCAGTAGACGATATCAAGAAGGGGTCCTTGTTGAACCACTCTGGGTCTTTTGAAATTAGAATCATTAGCTTTATATGATTGTGAAGCTTTACATACCGTCATCTAATTGAAGATTGCGTTGGATTTGCCGCTTATGGAACGCCGCTGCACACAAAACATCATACAAATCACTACCACTTGGTTTTAGGCATTCAAATTCCTTATTGAATAATTGTCCAACTGGACAGAAGCGTGGGTTCTTTTGGTCTCCGACAAAAGCCAGTAGAGATATCAACAAGCTGGAATCCACATTGCCGTCGCGGATGCCGTCATGGAGATGTTGAAGCCAGTTATTTCCAGCATAATCATAGAGGGCGTATGCGCCCCTAAGGATTTCGTGCTTCATTTGATCATCATTCAGGTGCCGATCGAAGCAAGGTAAATTCAGATACGTAAGGCATATGTTAGCGGCATATGCGTGCGCAGCATTTTTCGTTATGAAAGGACCGCTCTCTTCGTGTGTTAAGTATCTTCAAAGACAATCAGACCTTATAACTATTGTCCAACATACGAGGCGGAACGTACTCTTTCGCAGTGAAATGCACAAAAACAACAGTATCACCCCGTGTTTCGATAATGGGTCCGCAAATATCCAACCAGCTGTTTCGAGGTTCGTGATAATCAAGCTCCCTATCTCCAGGCCTGATAAGAAGTGCGTGATGAAGTTCGATCTGTTTGATTGGTCGCTTCGCGCTGCAAAGCCACTGGAATAGTCGTTGAACATGAGACTTCTCGTTCGGCTTCGTGCAATTTATTATTCTCTTCATAATCCTCCCGTAACTGCTTCTGTATCAGTTTTTGACCAAACACTTTACCTCATGTGGATACGAACGCTTCGCTCAAACCCAAAGGCAAATTGTTAGCCTCTGCTTTGACGTCTCTGAGATAATATTGGCTCTTTAAGTGCTCCATGACCAATCGCGCATAAAGAAACATTCCTTAAATGCAATGAGTTAGATAACAGGTAATCGCGTCACCGGAACTATTTTCCTACCTTCAGCATTGGCTGCAATTTGGTTCAGCATCGTCTTTAGCTCTCTTCCCTGATCCGTTGAATGTCCCACTTTGAAGAGGTCTAACAATGCAATGCTCTGTGTCTCTACATAGGACTCTATGTCCAAATGGTTTTTATTCCCAATTTGGATCACAGCAGTCTTCCCCAGCAGCTTCGAAATGTCGGCTTCACTTTGACTGCTGATTAGAATACGTAGGTTTGAACATTTTTTCTGCAATTCGAGGAGTGCCGGTAGCAGCGTCCGCCGATCACATTCGCTACATTCGTCCAAGCCATCTACCAGCATATAAACGGTACCAGTATGATCCAATAGTTTCCGAAGAATCGAAAGTGCGTATTCTTGGTTGTCGCGTAGCTTCTGCAGCGAGGCATAGCTTTCAAGAAGTTTAGGTAAAAGTTCCGACTTTTTTAGGACAACCTGATAAATGAACGAGTGGACAGCGCTGAGGAACGGGTTCTTAGTTTGGTCAGAGTAAGTGAAGAATGCGTAAATGACGGTAGATGCAGCAATATCAATCACAACATCATGGGATCCATTCTGCAGCCAGGTGATAATTTCCCAGCTCAAGAAGGATTTTCCTGGGAATCATGTGAGATTTTGAAGACGGCAGTGGCGAAGGGAAAAAACCAACTCACCAGCACCAGGAATTCCTGTTAACCAGAGTAGCGATGCCGATTGATCAGTCGGATCTAACCACCTTTTGAAGGATCGTTCGTGTTTTATCCAGCAGCCAGTATCGTCGCATCGCTTTTCTTTGATCCTTTCGATTTGGCCTTCGTACAGGTTTGGCGAAAGAAATGACATGAAGTCGTGCGTTTTCTTATCAGTTTCAAACTTACGAACTTTCTCATAGTGTTCTAAGGCTTCCGTGCGAGCGTGCTGTGCGTCGATGATAACATTGAGAGTAACCTCGTGTGTGAAAAGCTCCTTGTGACGGTTGATATTGGATTGAATCACTTCCAATTTGCCATCTAAATTTGGCCATAGAAGCTCCACTAGTGCCTGCCGAACTGATAAAATCGAGTCAGTCAAAATCATGGATAGCCTCCGAATACAGACGAATTTAAAGACATACCGTGACCATTGACAAACTTGTATGTTGCTAAGTAGATATCCAGAATATCCTCATAGAATAATACAAGGATATGGTGAAGCTCGTTGTTTCCACGAAACCGCTCTGCATACCGACCGAATTGGGGAAGGCAATCCCCAACTCTAGCGAAAACATCCACAAGCTTTTCAAAAGAGCGTATGTATATACTTGACATCTATTTAGAGCTCAGAAACCTCCCGATCGTCACTTAGAGCGATGAAAACAGCCAACCTTTAGAAGCAGTTTTATCGGACTCTGTTTAATTAGTACTTCCGGTCAGACAGCATTGGACGGCAATCATACCCATATTAAAGCCAATATGCTTGAGTTTACTGTGATAAAGGTCTCCACGACACCCGAGTATTGCTCAAGACAAAGCAAAAAAGGCTTGATCTTTCCTAGATAACGCAATTTCCGACTTTTGGCCTGCTCTTTCTGCAGTCTGTCCGTTTCGTCGTAGACATCATCTATGGTTGTAGCCTGTAAGATTTCGTTCCGATGGGCATAGCTTAGTTCTTTGCCATTGAGGAACTTTACTCGAGCTTTTTCGAACGCTTCTGGAGCTGACATCGCTATTGTCAAAGCATGGCATGTCAAGGTGGGGATTTGAAGCTCTTATCATGGCTTGCGAGGCTGTTATGCGTTGGCAACTGAAGCACTGCCACCAAAGGCGCATCTTACAGCCTACCTATGTGCTAAGGGCTGTGTGTGGAGTGTTACACAAAATCTTGATATGCTTAAATGTCAATGGTTAGTACTAGCACTGGTGGCGGCTCTGCCGCCCCCAGAGTGGCAAAGCCGGATGGTGTGGTTGATGGAATCTTCCCCTGAAACTTCTACCACATACCCATAACAACTTCACAAACATTTGTCCAATATGGA
>Ga0307515_10022390_pt1 | contig 11136 bp, 6 predicted proteins | sample 17_EM_MG_FD_194513 | JGI IMG/M metagenome (GOLD analysis project Ga0307515, IMG submission 194513) | Populus trichocarpa ectomycorrhiza microbial communities from riparian zone in the Pacific Northwest, United States - 17_EM | ecosystem: Host-associated > Plants > Roots > Unclassified | place... | reverse complement strand
TATTTAAAAAAGAAAAGAAAATAATATTAATTTAATAAAAATAATAAATTAAAATTAACTCAATAATCCAGATTTTTTCCAAGGTTGCTCTCAAAGTTACAATTAACTTCTATACTAAAAAAAAAACAGGGGAAACCGACTCCTTTATTGCTCACATGAACATTCAAGGAGTTGCTATTTTTTTTTTTAAATTCCTTCCTTTAATATTTTTTCAGCTTCTTTTCAGCTTCATCTGTTAATATTTCATTAATTTTAAATTGATTTATATATATATATATATATATATATATATTTATTTATTTTCTTTTTATGAGGCTTTTATAATCTCAAACAAATACTTTGATATTTGGTTGATAATAAATTTTACGAATATTTTTTTTTGTTATTATATCATTAAGTAAAAAATACTTAAAAATAAAAAGTTGCTAAACTCAGTAGAATCCATGATCCAGGTTGCTGGTTTGCAAATTAAGCCACGAAGCCCTCGTCGACCAAATAAGTCGTCATATTAATATTAAAAAAAATATTATCTTAAATTTTTTTGAAGCTACTGGTTATTCAAGTTGTATTTGGATACGTCAAGTTGACTAAGTCAAGTTGGGGTAATTTTTACACTGGTTAATTTTAAATTTGAGGTTTTAAGGTTGATTTGCTGGGTCAGACGCTTTTTTTCCTTTTCTTTTTTTTTTAAATTCCATCTTTTTTTTTCTGAATCATTTTCATATATATATATATATATATATATTTTATAATTTTATCATTTAATATTTGGTTGATTTTGAATTGATCATCATAATTTATTTTCTATAAAGTTATAACATACTCGAATAAACGTCAATATATTTGATTGATGCTTAATTTTGGTAGTGCCTGTTTTTATTATTATAATATTAAAATTAAACCCAGCAAAACTCATAATTTGAATTACAAATTTGATGAGTTCAGTCATGAAACTTGGTAGATATAATATATTGCTGACTCAATATTAAAAAGAAATACATATCATTTTAATTTTTTTTAAAATCAAATCATATTTTTTTTATCTATTATTTAATTTATTTTTAAATTCATTAATTTAATTAGATCACATCAAAAAGCGTTCACACATATTAATTTTAAATTTCATCTAAATAAGAAATCATATTTAAAGTTTAAAGATTAGATTATTAAATCAAATTTAATAATGTTTCCAAATAAGTTTTTATGATTTAAATATTATTTTCTTGTTTTTTTATTCTATGCGCAAGTAATAGTTATGCCTAAAACTTTTAGATATCAGCTCTACGGCGGTCTTGTTTCGTACGCATAAATGTCCGCCACCTCGAGGACAAAACTATAATTTCATATCCACAGTCGCCCCTCATTAATACCCACACTAATAAAATAATATATATAAAGAAGAAAAAGAGAGAGAAAAAATAAAATCACACGAAGGTGTCGTCGTTCAGACCAAAAATACGAGACAGAGAGAGAGAAAGAAACAAAGATTTACTTAACCCAAAAGAAAAAAAGAAAAAGAAAAAGAAGCAGAGAGATAGAGAGAGAGAGATTATTTCTCTCGGAGAAGCTCCTTCTGTTCATTTCTCTCTCTTTCCTTCTCCATTTTCGATCTGCAAATAAACGGCAATCTCCGATCTGTCGTTTCAGCTCTTCATTCTTTCCCGGTAACACTCTCTCGCTTATTTACAAACCCTAGGTTTTTGTAAAGATTATTGGTTGTAGGTATTTTTTGTTCATTTGATTTAATTTAACCCTACATTGATGAATTAACGGTGATGTTTTTTTGTGGATTTGTGAAAATTAGGGTTTGGAATTGAAGCGAAGGAGAGAATTTGTTGAAGTATGAGCATCGATAGCCCCGGGAAAGGGGAGAATTAGGGTTTTCGAGTGGTGAAGATTTCAGGTTTTGAATTCCATGGGTAGTGGAGGTGTCGCATGTATGCCTTTGCAACACGGTAGTAATAATATCATCATGGAAGAAAGATTTCCTGTTCAAGAACAGCCTACAGCAGCAGCAGCGGCAATGACGACGACGGCTACGACAGCTTGCGGAGGTGGGAAAACTGTAAACAGCAATAGTAACATCAGTAGTGCTGATAATGATAATAATAATAATGGCAGTAGTGGTGACAAAAAGGATAATGGGAAAGTTAATGCTAGCAGCAATGGGGTGACTGGGAAGCTGAAGAGGGTGAAGAGGATAATTAAGGTGAAAAAAGTGGTGAGGAGAGTAGTGTTGGGGGAGAAGAAAGGAGTGGGATTGGACAAAGCAGTTAAGGGTGCTGGTGGTAGTGGTAGTAAGGAAGTAGCGGTGTTGGAGAAGAAAGAATCAGGGTTGAAGACGGAAGAGAAGAGCAAGGAAGTGGCAGCAGAGAAGAAAGAATCAGGATTGAAGAAGGAAGATAAGAGCAAGGAAGTGGCAGCAGAGAAGAAAGAATCAGGATTGAAGAGTAGTAGTGGTAGCAAGATAGTTGAAAATGGTGATGGTTTGGGTTCTGGGGATAGTAAGGTACAGAGTGGTAGTAATAATATTAAAGAGGAAGTTGAAGAGGGGGAATTGGGGACATTGAGGTGGCCATCGAAAGGGGAAATTGAGAATGGAGAGTTCGTTCCTACACCAGAGAAGCCAAGGAGAAGTGAGATTGAAAGAGGAGAGATTGGTAGTGGGAAATGGAAGAAAGGGGATATAGAGAAAGGGGAGATTGTTTCTGGTAATAAATGGCGGAAAGGGGAAGCTGTTCGAGATGAAATTGAGAAAGGTGAGTTCATTCCAGACAGGTGGAATATTAAAGATGAGTATGGCTACAACAAGTCTCGTGGCAGGCATGACATGAGTAGCGAGCGTACGCCGCCTTCTGGGAAGTATTCTAGTGAGGATGTTTACAGAAGGAAAGAGTTGAGTAGAAGTGGGGGTATGAGGTGGGAGAGTGGCCAGGAAAGGAGTACGAGGATAAGCTCAAAGATTGTTGACGAAGAAGGTTCATATAAGAGTGAGTACAGCAATGGCAAGAGCCATGAAAGGGAGCATGCTTCTGGTAACAGATTGAAGCGTCATGTCACTGATTCTGATAATACCGAGCGCAAATATTACGGGGATTATGCCATTTCTAAAAGCAGGAGACTTTCTGAGGATGGTTCTCGCTATGCTTACTCAGAGCACTATTCACGTCACTCAGTAGAGAGGTTCTATAAAAGCTCTTCTTATTCGAGAGTATCTTCATCAGACAAGTACTCATCCAGGCATCATGAACCCACTTTGTCCTCTAAGGTTGTTTATGACAGGCATAGTCATTCTGACCGGTCCCCACATGATAGGCCCCGATACTATGATCACAGGGACCGAAGTCCAATCCGTTATGAGAAATCTCCCTATGGCCGAGAAAAGACACCATTTGGACACGAGAGATCTCCATATGGGCGAGAAAGGTCTCCATATGGACGTGAGAGGTCACCATATTGGCGGGACAGATCCCCAGATGGACATGATAGATCCCCCTATGGACGTGAGAAATCCCCATATGGACGAGAGAGATCTCCGTATGTACTTGAGAAATCACCATATGACCGAAGCAGCTATAATGAGCATAGAAAAAGGAGTCCTGCTTATTTCGAAAGGTCCCCACAGGATCGAACCCGGCACCATGATCGCAGTGATAGGACACCAAGTTACTTGGAGCGATCCCCACATGACCGGGCTAGGCCCACTAATCACAGAGAAGCAAGTCGAAAGGGGGCGGCACATGAGAAGCGGAGCTCTCAGTATGGTAATAAAAAGCAGGATGATAAGATCAGCCAAAAGGATCCTGCAGTAAAGGACACTGAACTCTCAGCTAAAGAATCTCAAGATAAAAGCAGTGTGCATAATCTTGATGGTTTGGATGAAAAGAATGCCAGCAGTGAAACTCGCTTAGAAGAGAAATCTGAGAGCCCCGTTATAAATGCCAAAGAGTCTCCTAAAGTTGATGGACCTCCTCCAGAAGAGCTGCAATCAATGGAGGAAGATATGGATATATGTGATACGCCACCACATGTCCCTGTGGTGGCTGACACATCGACTGGTAGATGGTTTTACCTAGATCATTTTGGTGTGGAATGTGGCCCTTCGAAGTTATGTGAGCTTAAGGCGCTTGTTGATGAAGGAATTCTTATGTCTGATCACTTCATCAAGCACTTGGATAGTGATAGGTGGTTAACTATTGAGAATGCAGTTTCACCGTTGGTGACTGTGAATTTCCCATCAGTTGTGCCAGATGTTATAACTCAGCTAGTAAGCCCTCCAGAGGCACCTGGTAATCTATTGGCAGATACTGGAGATATCGTGCAATCTTGTTCTCAGATTGGCGAGGGAGTGCCAGGGAATTTGCTGCAGCCACTGGTCTGCCCTAATCACAGCGCAGTTGCATCTGAGCCTTTAGAAGATCTCCAGATTGACGAAAGAGTTGGAGCCCTGTTGGAGGGTTTTTCTGTTGTTCCTGGCAGTGAGATAGAGACTGTTGGAGGTTTTTTATTTTTATTTTTTAATTTCCCTTCTTTTACTTTTCATTTTCTAGAATTAAATAATGTTCTGGTTATTTAATGCTATTTTCCCCCCTCTTGTTTGGAGATTTCTAACAATCTTTTTTCTTCTTTATCATCAAGCAGAAGCTCTGCAAATGAAATTTGAACATGTGCAATGGGAGGGGTGGATAAAAGCAGAAGGTAATTAATTAATTTATTTTCTCTTTTTCTTGGTCATCTCTATCTCAGTGTTGCTCATAATTAAAAAGTCTCTCCGGCTCTCTCAATATTCTACAGAACAAATCAATTGCCATAACAGATGTGCCAGAAAAATTGACCAGTGTGTCATCTTTAATCTACAGGTTTTGCTTGGTATCTAGCTGCCACTGCTGAACAACATGATCAAAACAGTAATGAATTACTAGGACATTCTGATTTGATAACAAAAGAAGCTGTTGAAGCATGGCCAGGTTCTCTTGCTGACAAGGATGATGGCTTTGCCTCTTCTGTTGATTCCGCTGACTGGTTTTCTGGTCGATGGTCTTGCAAGGGTGGGGACTGGAAGAGGAATGATGAATCTGTCCAGGATAGATTTACCAGAAGGAAAGTTGTTCTCAATGATGGATTCCCATTATGCCACATGACGAAGTCTGGGTGTGAGGACCCACGGTGGCAAAGAAAAGATGATTTGTATTTTCCTTCTCAAAGTAGGAAGCTTGACCTCCCTCCTTGGGCTTTCTCCAGTACAGATGAGAGAAATGATACTGGTGGTGTCAGTAAATCAACTCTCAATAAACCTCCAATAACAAGGGGAGTGAAAGGAACCGTGCTACCAGTAGTTAGGATAAATGCATGCGTGGTTCAGGACCATGTTTCTGAAACCCGTACTAAAGTTCGAGGGAAGGACAGATATCATTCAAGAGCTGCTCGGACACATTCTGCAACTAATGATGTGAAGAGATCATCAGTAGAGAGTGATTCTCAATCCAAAGTTGTCAATGACCCAGATTCACATGGCTGTTGGAAGTCTACTGCGCCACTTAATACTCCCAAAGACTGTCTCTGTACAGCAGATGACTTACAATTGAATTTGGGTGAGTGGTACTACTTAGATGGTGCTGGGCATGAACAAGGGCCATCATCATTTTCAGAGCTTCAGAACTTGGCAGATATAGGTACCATCCAAAAGTATAGTAGTGTTTTCAGGAAATTTGATAGAGTGTGGGTTCCGATTACCTCAGCCACCGAGACTTTTGGAGCCAGTGTCAAAATTCAACAGTCAAATGTTGAGCCAGTTATTGGTTCTTCAGGAACCCTTTCAAAATCCCAGACTGCTTCCAACATTGAGAGTGACAGAAGTTCCAGTTCATTTCACAGCCTTCATCCACAGTTCATTGGTTTTACCCGTGGGAAGCTACATGAATTGGTAATGAAATCATACAAAAACAGGGAGTTTGCAGCTGCCATAAATGAGGCTTTGGATCCTTGGATTGTTGCAAAACGGCCTCCAAAAGAGATCGATAAACATATGTATCTCAAATCAGGTATGGGTGAGTTGATCATCCAGGTTTCCTTTTGTATCTACAACTGAATAATAGGAATTTCATGATCAAGTGTCTCAAATCGGGTATTAGAAGATCATCTTACTGCACTTGCTTTGAACAAGTGCCTTGCTGAGAGATGAAGCAGTAACAATTTTTCTCCTGCTTCCTTCAAATTTCTCTTATTGTGTCCACTATCTAATCGATATTTCATGCCTTTGTGGCACGTGTGACTTTGTCACAAGTAATTGATGTTTGCTGTAAATGTTTAGATGGTCTTTATGTGTTCTGTTTAAGGCTCTACATGGATGGTACTATCTGAAACTTTTCCTTGGACCATAACTTTTTTGTTCCATGTTTTCTTGTGGTTGGTCAACATCCATATTTTCCACAGAAATCCTTATATTTGATTGTTCGTCTTTATAGGTGTGAAACCTGAACTTACTTTTCCTCCATTACCTTGTTCCTCTTTACATATGCTTCAAGTTTGTTTTCATGTGTCCTCTACTGTCCTGTCTTTCAAATACCACCTCTCTTTCTTCATGTGTTGGCGATTTTTGCTTCCTTTCTTTTTAATTGCTTCTTTTTGTACGTTTTTCTTCAACCTTTTCTCTTTGCTGTGCCTTTTATGGGATCGTATGTTGACGATATATTAAAGGTCAATCAAATGAATATCATTACAAGAAAGCTATTGCTTTGGTTGTGCTTAATGAATTTTGCCTGTTGCATCATTGGTAATTGTATCTTAGATCATTGCGTTGACCCTTGTTCTTTTTAGCTTCAGTTTCTGATCATATATTTGCATGCGATTTATAATTAATTAATTAATTATATGTGGTATTCAATCTGAGGCTCTTTCTCTGGGACTGGTGAGTTGCAGAAATAGATGCACGTGCTGGAAAAAGAGCCCGGATGCAGCCTGCCCAAAATGACGAGGATTATGAAATGGAGGAAGGCACATTGCATAAGGATGAAACCACTTTTGAGCAACTATGTGGTGATACCAATTTCCACAGAGAAGAGAGCATGTGTTCTGAGATTGAGGCGGGAAGCTGGGGTTTATTGGATGGTCATATGCTGGCACGAGTCTTTCATTTCCTGAGATCTGACATGAAATCCCTAGTCTTTGCTTCCTTGACTTGTAAAAAGTGGAGATCTGCTGTTAGTTTTTACAAGGGCATATCAATTCAAGTTGATCTTTCCTCTGGGGCCCCCAACTGTACCGACATGATGGTGAGGAGTATCATGGTAAGTTTTATATATGTTTGGCATTACAGGCTATAGCCAATTAAGTCTTTACCTTCCTGAGGATGAAATGATTTTTTTTTTGCAGAATGGTTATAACAAAGAAAAAATTAATGCAATGGTGCTGGCGGGTTGTAAGAATATCACATCTGGCATGCTTGAAGAAATTCTTCGCTCTTTCCCATGTTTATCTTCTATAGATATTAGAGGTTGCACCCAGTTCATGGAGTTGGCCCTTCGATTTCCAAATATTAGCTGGCTCAAGAGCCGCACCAGGATCTCTGTGGAGTCAAATTCTAAATTAAGGAGTCTTAAACAAATCAGTGAGAGAGATGATTTTGGGGAACTCAAGGAGTATTTTGATAGTGTGAACAAGAGAGACTCAGCTAATCAATTATTTCGTCGAAGTTTGTACAAACGCTCAAAAGTGTTTGATGCTAGAAAGTCATCATCCATTCTACCCAGGGATGCTCGTATGAGGCGATGGGCAGTTAAGAAATCTGAAAATAGCTATAGAAGGATGGAGGGGTTTCTAGCTTCAGGTTTAAAGGACATAATGAAGGAAAATACCTTTGATTTTTTTGTGCCTAAGGTAATGCTACTCACTTTTTTTGTACTCGTATGTGGTGTGCTGCATATTTGCTTCAGTTCTTATTCCATTTTTTTGTATTTTTATTAGTTGACAGAAATTGAGGATAGGATGAAGAGTGGCTATTATGTTGGGCATGGATTGAGGGCTGTCAAGGAGGATATTAGTCGAATGTGCAGGGATGCAATTAAGTAAGTTTATCTTTAATGGTTTTATTATGTGTTTTTATATCTGCGAGGATTTCCTTCAGCTCGGCTGCTATGTTGTATATACTTTGTATTTTGCTCTTTCTGTGTTGGACTATTGGTAATGCAGATCTCTTATATTGCACGCCAGCATTATAATAGGAATGAAACCACCTTGCATGCCTCTTTTTCTTTCTTCACCATACCCAACGCATACCTCTATTCCTTTCTTACCATAAATCATCTTTATTTGTTATTTATGTAAATCTTCAATTGCAGAGTGAAGAATCGGGGTGCTGGAGACATGAATCACATCATTACATTGTTTGTCCAACTAGCCTCTCGGTTGGAAGAGAGTTCTAAGTTTTCTTACGAAAGAGATGAGCTCATGAAGTCATGGAAAGATGATGTATCTACAGCATTGGACTCTGCTCCAATTAAACATAAGAAGAAAGCTATTGATAAGAAGTACATGAATAGGAGCAATGGTACTATACTTGCTAATGGTAGTTTTGATTTTGGAGAATATGCATCTGATCAGGAAATTAAGAAGCGGATATCCAAACTGAATAGAAAATCCATGGATTCAGGAAGTGAAACTTCTGATGACCGGTCTTCTGAAGATGGCAGGAGTGGTGGTGGTAGTACTGCCTCAGATACAGAAAGTGATTTGGATTTCCGATCAGAAGGCCGACCTGGGGACTCAAGAGGAGATGAATACTTTATGACAGATGAGGATGAACGTGAATGGGGTGCTCGCATGACAAATGCGAGTCTGGTTCCTCCTGTTACTAGGAAGTATGAAGTCATAGACCAATATGTTATTGTAGCAGATGAGGAGGATGTCCAGCGAAAAATGTCTGTGTCTTTGCCAGATGACTATGCTGAGAAGCTTGATGCACAGAAAAATGGCACCGAGGAACTGGATATGGAACTTCCTGAAGTTAAGGATTACAAACCTAGAAAACAGCTTGGAGATGAAGTTATAGAACAGGAAGTTTATGGAATTGATCCCTATACCCACAATCTTTTACTTGATTCCATGCCTGAAGAAGTGGACTGGCCTCTGTCACAAAAACACATGTTTATTGAAGATGTGCTACTCTGTACTCTGAATAAGCAAGTCAGGCACTATACTGGTGCCGGGAACACTCCAATGACATATCCTTTACAACCTGTTGTTGAAGAACTTGAACAAGCTGCTATGGAGGATTGTGACACAAGAACAATGAAAATCTGCCGGGGTATCTTGAGAGCCATAGATAGTCGACCTGATGACAAATATGTTGCTTACCGGAAGGTATAGCATCTGAACTTGATAGAATCCTCCACTCCAAACACAGACATGCACAAAAAAAATAAATCTGTAACTTTTACTGCGACTATGGTTATTTTACACCCATTCTTTTAATCCTCAGGGGCTTGGTGTTGTATGCAACAAAGAAGCTGGTTTTCGAGATGATGACTTTGTTGTGGAGTTTTTGGGAGAGGTATGAATCTGATTAGTTGGAAAATGGCGTTTAAGGAATATTTGTCATTATTTGATTGTATTGTAAAATAATGTTTTACAAAACTTTTAGAGTCTTTCAACCGTGTAATATCTTTTGATATGATAGGAAACTGCAGTTGTGTTGCCAGGACCATCTTCTCTGTATTGGAACGTGCATTGTGTGATCCTGCTATGTAGTTTTGTATGAGATCTCTGCTTTAGATGTTTGTCAGAGGTTTCTTCGGTTTAATATCTTAAATATGTTTGATGCAAGTTAAAGATAAGGATGTCTTATGATGCAACTCCTAGTATTGTTGTTAACTTGGTATAGCATGTAATTACTGCCAATTTTCCATTGCTAACATAGGAAAGTGCATGTATTTGAAGGTAATAACCATGCCGTAGTTTGCTTTCTTAATGTTTTTGCATTGGCTGCCTGGTCTCTTTCTTTAGAATCAACCTTTGGTGTTTCATGATGGAAAGCTTTAGCCTTTTTCTTTTGCTTCACCTTGAACTTAACGTTTACAGGTATATCCTGCGTGGAAATGGTTTGAGAAGCAAGATGGGATTCGATTATTACAGAAGGACAGTAAAGAGCCAGCTCCAGAATTTTACAACATTTATCTTGAGAGGCCAAAGGTGTTGTTTTACTAACAACTTCTGTATATGGGCTTATATTTTCTCCTCTTGTTTCATCAAATTCCCTGATATCTTGTTGCTGTTTTTCAGGGTGATGCTGATGGTTATGATTTGGTTGTTGTTGATGCCATGCACAAGGCAAACTATGCAAGTCGAATCTGTCACTCATGCAAACCTAATTGTGAAGCAAAGTGAGTTTTTCCTCCCTTTTATTCGCTGTTTCTGATTAATGTGCAGAGGTGTAAAGCATTGTCCTTGCAGTCTGGAAAGCTTTGCCAGTTATAGAATATAAAGTAAACAGTGGTGCAGTGATATTATCTCTATGCGACTCGTAATCCTTTTATCTGTTTATGGAAATGTGTCATGATTGTCTTTATAGGAGTATTTAATAATGAGTTAATGGAATTAATTCACTGTTGTATGGCACTGCTAAAATGCATCTTAATGTATTTCCTTTTGCTCTCCTGATGTTAAATATGAATGTTCTATTTTACATCCTAGGAAGTTAGATGATTGAATTAGATGCTTACAGCCAGAAACATGCCATGAATGACCATATGTGAAAAGCAAATATTCAGATCTGTTTCCTGGTGGATGGTGTTATATACATGTATCACTTATAAAAAAAGAAGAAGGTTATATACATGCTTGCTGGATGTCTTTCCTTATACTTTTTTTCTTTTTTCTTGACTGACTTTTGTATGAATCAAAATGTCTGGAATCTGGAATTTGATTATTTCTGAGTTGAGTTTGATACTGCTTCATTTTGCTGTTCAATGAAGTATTGTTCCATTGAAGTTTGATCTTGATTTTGAAGAAATTATGAAAAAAAAAAAACATCTTAACTAGATGTAAGACTTATTGTAAAAGGAAAATGCTGCTCAATGTTATCAAGTTTTTAATAATTCAGTTATTAATTATAATCTCGTGAATGCAGAGTTACTGCTGTAG
>Ga0307515_10022389_pt1 | contig 11136 bp, 12 predicted proteins | sample 17_EM_MG_FD_194513 | JGI IMG/M metagenome (GOLD analysis project Ga0307515, IMG submission 194513) | Populus trichocarpa ectomycorrhiza microbial communities from riparian zone in the Pacific Northwest, United States - 17_EM | ecosystem: Host-associated > Plants > Roots > Unclassified | place... | reverse complement strand
AGAGCGAAGGGTGGTTTTAAAACTTTTCTGTTTTCGCTGCTACCATAGTCGTGTTGTGTTTCGCCTCGTCTTTTGTACGTTTGTTGCAGTTTTTACAATCCTTGCGCATTCTAATTCTTTTCAATTCCCGGCGGATTATAATGTTGGAAACTCCCATTCCTTATCTCTCTTCGAGCTTGGTTGGGCATTTCGTTTTACATAAAGTACGCTGGTGTCTCTCTATCCGCCCTGGGACTGCGTACTTCCATTTTCTCCTGCTTCTGCGTTGTTCCCCCCCTAACTTGCGGTGCGTCGACGGAGGTTGTATATCTCCTCCCTCCTTCTCGTCCGGAGTCTGACCTGTGTTTTATCATCTCTCCATCTCCTCGCTGTCTCATTTACTATTACCCACCAGATACATACTCCGTACGTATAGCTCGTGAAGCAATGTTAGTCGCTTTCCCTCCCAACCGCTCGTCGTCTTCATCTTGGATTTCATCTGCAACTCGTATCAGGAATCAGAAGCCAATTCACCCCTCAGGCCCCTTGAGCGCCAGCATCTAGTCATGTGAATCCGGGTTTCATACCATAAGAGTGCCACCGTTACGTGATCACACCCCCCCGCGTTCGCACCCTTTTCTTTTCCCGTTCGGTGTCAGAATGTCCAGCTGTCGCCAGTTGTGGTGCATCGCGTCGGAGGTATCACTTTCGAGGTCAATCATAAGACACGCATCCTTGGAGTGATTTTTTAATTTTACGTTTGGGGGCGTGTGTGTGAGATGCCGTTCTTTTCATATCTCTCAGGAGCTGCGGCCGGGTGTGAGTGGGCTGAAAGGCCCGCCGCGCAACCTGTAGTAGTCTGTCCGTTGTGTTTGCGATCTTTGCCGATCTGTTCAGCCATGTTCTGATGCAGATCCTCGGTTCGGTCGGTCGGTTGGATCTTTCGGGGGGTTCGCCGGTCGACGGCAGGTCACAGGCCATACATATCCCCGCACAGACACGAATGCATCGCCTTCCCAGCTCAGCGCTCAGCGCTCAACTCGTGGGCAGAAACAATACGGTCACGTTCGTCGTTTTTTTCCACCTTTATGCTCGTTTAGGCAGCTTTAGCCTCGTTGTTTTGGTCACGAGAACGTACTGTGCGGTTTCTGTACGTACGCATATACGTCCGTGCACGCGCCATCGCATCGTACCGCGCCGCACCGCACCGTGCCGTGGCCATATCATATATCATACCTTATCATGCGCGTAGCGTATGCGTGGGCGTGTGGGAGAGATGGGTGAGAGAAAGTGTGGCCCATGAAATGCGGTGATGCCAGTTGACCACACTTACGCTGCTGCTACAGATGATCGAGGCATGTGATTGGACGGGGTTTGGCGATTTAGGGGTGTGGGGTACATCGTGTTCTAGCTGTCGCCGGGCGAAAGTGGGTCAGGCGATGGCTGGTTGTGGGGCGGTTACATATGCATGTGTATGTATATGCAGTAGGGGCATCCTCACTGGAAAGCGAGGAACAGTGGTGGAGTCATGCTGTCATGTTCAACACAACGGACCGTAACACATGACCCTGTGGTCTCTCTCTTTCTCTCTCTCTTAGCAAGATCCACGATTTTTCCGAGGATATACAGTGACCTCGCAAAGTTCCGGACATGTATATGCTTCCAGGGCTGCGATCTTCCGAGAAATGAGTGGTTGGGTAGCGCTCTCAGAACGCATACAGTACGTATAAGTCAGTGATACGAACCGATAAGAGAGGCCACCCCGTCCGACGAGGAGAACTCGTGATGTATGATAGCTGGATGTACCCGAAGTTTTGAATTCGTACGCTTGCTATGCGGGGCGTAGACGCGAGGTAGGAGGGCAGAGGGTTTCTCTTTTTTTTTTTTCCTTCCCTGGGAGTGGAGGCGGTCGTGTTAATCGACCCAATAGGGTACGACGTAAAGATGATTTCAGGATTTCTTACCGGGGATGGGTTCGAGTAAAGCCAAGTTCAAAGTTCGGATCCACCGACAGAGTTGGATATAGGATACGTTGTACCTGGCTGTATGTGGAGTAGGGTTTCAATCGACTCATAGGCTGCTGCCCCCTTTCCTCCCCCGCCCATTGAGAATCTGACCAAGACCACGCTTTTGACCTTTGTGAAACCTGTGTGGCCTCCGCGCTATACCCCACGCAAGGCCACACGCCGTGTCCATCAAGCTGTCCACAGCAAACTGTGAGTCAGTTTCGACGCTTATCATTAGTTGGACTGGTCAGGGTTAGGTCCCCTTCTACGCGCAACGATCCGAGTTAACCCACCGGATCTGTATCTCCATATCTGTGTGTGAGTGGTACTAGCGAGGTGGATGGGATCCGCGTTCTGCTCCGCGGCTCTGTTTGAATGAACGCGTGGGTATGGCGTGTCCTCCCCCCGCTTTCTTCCCACCCGCAACCCCCCACACCCTCTTCAGACTTTTCAGACTTTTCCTTCTTCCTCTTAGGTCGATGGGAACCGGAGACGACCCCCCGTGGAGTGAAGAAAACTTTATTCAGGTGGAGACGAAGAGGATTGAGGCTTATCCCCATATGGATCAAATGTTCCGGCTGACACTCCCCGACGTCCCGATAAGATTGTGGCCTAGGGTGCGCGAGTAGTGCGTTTCTGTGGCTCTTTCTTGCCTGACGGTGCCTTTCCATCCCGGCCATCCGATAGGTCTGAGCTCGCTTGTTTTTTTTTGAAATGGAACCTTGCCTGAACCGTAAGTCTTTGCTTGCCTTGGATTATTACAGTATATCGATCGATTGGCTGTCTGTTGTGGATCTGTCAACGTGTCAACGTCAAACCCCTCGTGCGCGTATGTGCAGCGGTCGAATGAACCCAAACTCATCCATCTCACATCTCGCAGCCTCATCGACAGGCCCTCCCTCCGAAGCACGGACCACGTCTGCCTGCTGCTCCCCGTTCATCCAATTTCCTTTCTTTGCTTCGCGTCGCAGTTCCGAGAACTGCGAAGTTCGCCCTCGTGCTGTTTTTTTTGTGTTATGCGCAGGTTCCGTGCCGGCGTTGAATAAAAGAACGTCTGGCTCCGTGGTTCAGAGGAATGAGATTGGAAAAATCGATAACGATGGAGACTCTGTGCGTCAGGGAGTTTGAATGAGCCTTTTTCGGTCGTTGTAGTGTCAATACTTGGTCCGGGGAGCGCGTTCGTGGTGAGCGGCGTGGACGGGACCTGTCCGACCCCCCGATTCCGGACAAACGCCACCTGAATCAAGTCGCAGGTGAGGTAAGTCATGGGATCTGTCAAGATGCAGGCACTTTCCTGTTCTCCATACCGTGTGTTGGACGCCATTGAATGCTGAATCTTCGGCTTTCAGTTTTATCTGGGATCGATCCCAATTGCCCAACGGATATGGTAACTCGGGCTGGCCGATTGTGACCGCCGGCCCATCCCTGGAGTCTCATCATCATATCATAGAATTCGACAGCTGATGGTATATCACTCCACCTTTTGTATTCCATCTCTAACAGGACATCGTTATCGTGGCGGGAAAACGCCAGGTTTCATCGCTCCGATCGCTCGGATAACCTACCCGATTCCATGCGTTCATAGACAGCAGGCGAGGTGGAGCGGTTAAGTACAGTAAGCTTCGTGGCTGCTGGGACTGAAGAAAGATTAGGATGAATCTGGGGCTACTTTTGCCCCGCGGTGGGTGAGCGGGGTGATGCACTTGCGCCTGACGTGATGCAGTCGCGACGTAGTATTCCGGATCTCGGGTTTTCCTCAGGCTGTACCAGATAGGCGGAGAAGGCTGGAATTGCGACTATAACTCCTATCGCACCGAGGAGAAGCGGTTCTTTTCGATTGGCGTTGAAGGCGTCGAACCCCGGTGAGCGTTAGGCTGATCGTTTTGAAGTGGCCCTCTCCCGCGTGCCGGAGTCTGAAGCTGATGATGATGATATGCGCGACTATCAGTTTGGAAGAAGGCACTCCTTTCTGGGTTCCTCACAACTTTAAAGGAGGTAATTTCGAAGCCCTGGCCGCGTCAATTATACTCTCAGTCTTCTCCAAGGGGTGCGCGGGAACAGACTCAGCACTGCACGGGGACAACGCGCCATTAATTCATCTCCGCGCCTGGGACTCTGTTCGGTAAAACCAACGGACCCCCTCCTCTCTGAGCGCAGCAGCGCGGTTGTTCGGGTGGGGTCAGCCCTCGACGCCTTGTTGGGGTACCGAGTTTGATGGGTGCGTCGGTCGGAGGGGGCCGACGCGTTTCCGTCTAGAGAGTTTCAAATCTACAGTAGTCGCATCGGAGAAGGTACGTGGCGCGCTAGGGAGTTGCCCAAATCGGTTCTATGAGCTGCCCCTCTCAAAGTTCACGCGACAGATGTGCAGAGGCGACGTGGATGTGTGTGAATGGGGTCGCCCGGGAGTCTAACTAAGCTATCGCTTCAACCCGTCTTGTTCCGGAGCGTTATCTCTCTCTCTCTCTCCGAACGGTGTATTCCGGCTACCCGCTCGCTTCATCATCACCTGCCCGACATTCAATCAGCACGGACTCTTCAGACGCGCTAATCCCTCGAAAGTTTTTTTTTGTCACCGACTGAACGCAGCTTCAGTGATCAACAATCAATACAGATTTTATTTATTTGACGTGATGGCCACGGAAGAGACTGCATGGAGAGGACGTTTGTGTGGGGAAGGCAGAGACGCTTGGCAACTCTTCCGTGTCAGCTGAGACCGGTCGACGCGTCACGGCGAGCGCGCGGCGGCGGGAAGATCCTTCCGTAATCAGATCACGGCAAGCTTTTGGATTACCGGGCGCTTCGTGCAGAGGAAGGGGAGAAACCCCGTGGAACAGAACGGGGATGAAACTACCTCTAAATCTTATTGTTTGTAGTGCGAAGGGATCACGTGTTGAAGCTTGCAAGAAGCCCGAAGCGTCTCCTGCAACGCTAGAGCTGATTATCATCTCCGACGAGGGGCGCGCTGGTGGCGGATTGGGGTTCGTGTCTCTTTTTTTTTTTTGTCATTGACCGACGCCTTTCGACTGAATAGGGAAAAGTGGAACAAGGGTTCATGATGCGTGAAATTCCAAGGGGAGGAGCGCGTGTCGCATGTGGATGATAGTGAACGATAATGCGATAGAATAGTCTCAAGTCGGTGCATCGTGGCCTTTGTTCATACGTACTACGTACTACAGCATGATGACGGTTTAAGCTGTATTATGTATTCTACCTTGCTGTCTGCCATTCGTCGTGTCAACGCGTTCACTGAGTTGCAATAAAGTCGGATTGATAGTCGAGATTTAAGATTTATTACAAGGGTACAGGGTATTCTTTGTTCCAGTTTTTCATTTCATTTGCCGTGTCAGTGGCGTCCGATGTCGCAGGGGCCCATACTAAGCATGCGCTCAGCGCGCGCGCGGGGGGGGTACTGGAGTTGGTGTGGTGAGGTGGCAATCTCCTGAGGTGCACGACATATGGGTTGACTCCATCAGATTCATTAAACATAACTATGACTCTATGAGCCACCCTGTGAGAAGTTCAGATCCCCGGATCTGTGGCCCGCACTGTGGAGCGTAAGCATTCCACCCCTCCATTCTCCGGGTTCCCTAGATTTCAAATCGACCCCCTCAAGGCCCCAAGACTCCAAGCCCCACCATCCGGGTGACCCCTAAATGTTCGGAACTTTCAGAGCGCACGATTTCGCTGGCAGCCACTTGTGCGCCCTCGTGGCATTAATCTCAAGACTTGACCACCGGGGATAACTCCCCCCCAACTTGCTGGGGCGGACGAGCCTTTCGGAGTGAATACGAGGTGGGGCACTGCTCAGTGCCGCAGTCCACCGTTCGAGACGGACAATGGGGGTACCTATCTCCCTTCGGTTCAGAATCGATCCCATGGAGCGCGTAACGTGCGCTGCTTAGTGATTAATGACCCCCTATAGACCCACAACAGCGCGGTGGCTTTGCCCATCCATCGGCCATTCTAGTTCCAAGGCGTTGGCCTTACCCGCCTTCCTGAGAACGCACACACATGGAAAGGTACCTGGAACCTACTGATGGTTCCCTCCCCACCCCCCACTCGGCGATAGACGTGGATTTTAATGCATATACGCCGGCACGGAAACGGTGTGGCTAATGCGGGGATCGACGTGAGACTCAGACTTTTTCGAACAACTTCCATCCTTCTTTAGAACCCGTCCGGCTCCTTCCAGGGGAATCCACAGTCTGCGTCATGGAGGAGGGATGGGGGTTACCGTTATCGTCCTGCTTGGGAAGTGGAAGACGCACCGCTACGCGGTCGGTAGAACCCCAGCGCTCCACCCCGACCGAGCTCACTGCATTCGATTGACCCTTCCCCTCAACCACCATCCCCATCGAGCACAATCGAGCGGTTTGGGATCAAATCGAGGGTGCACTGGTAGATCCCGAACGTGACATTGAAACCAACTGTCCGTCGGACCCAGTACACTCCTCTCGGGCTACTTAGGAAGCACCAAACAGAAAAGCGTGGTAGGTTGGAGACGGGAGAGGCTGGAGGCGCCCCATTGATGACGATGCGAACTTTGCCTAGGTTGGCTCTCATTGATCATTTAGGTCTGGGAAGGCCCGTATTCGGACCGAACGTGGACGAGGTCACGCGGACCTGTAGCGTACAAGTAGCGCGAATTCGTCAGAAGTAAAAAAAAAAAAAGGGGAACAACAACAGACGGCTGCATAGGGTAAGCATCCTCTTACACCCTCCCCGTTGGAGAACGCGCATGTTTTTGGGGAATTCGGAATTGGGACTGCTGCGGGAACGTTCCGTCTGAATCTTATCTTTACAGGACCCAGTCGCCAATTCGTCTCTTCGTGACGAGGCGGTGGGGGAACCCGTGCATGGGTCCGCGGAACCCAGGGCTGAGTTACACGGCAATCGCGCGTATGCTTGGCAATTCGCTTATGACGATTGGAAAAAAATGCCAAAATCACGTCCCTCGGAATTCTTCCGTCCGTTTTCACTCGAACCTTTTGCCATTTGTCGTTTGCCTTGCGCGCCGCCGTTCCCCTGGATCCTTCCTTCCCCCTGGAAAAACCCAATTGTTAATCAGATGCCGAACGAGAGACCCATTCGTAATGGCCTCCAAGCCAGCAAGATCGCCCAACAGGGACGACCCGGGGAATGGAGATTGCAGCCCTAAAGGTCCACCCCCGGCGAACACGGCAACTGACGGGCCTCATCCGTTTAGGATTTTCCCTGATGAATCGACGAACGTCGTTTTTGAATGGGATTTCCGGGATCAAAACACGTTTTATCCGGGTCCCTACTGATTGAGATATTAGACCCGCGCATTTCCGGGATTTCTATGTCCGCGAGGATCTTCGGGGCTTCGCGCGTGCGCGCGCGCGCACTGCACAGGTCTTTCCCCCCTCGCCATTCACCCACCTTGCCGCGCCTTCCGCCATCCTTGGGCTTCTTCCTGACATGTGGCCATCTGGACAACATGGCATATGCGCGGGGTGTTCAATGTGTCCGTGTTGGGTGATTCGTTGTCTGTGGGCTCGTGATTTTGATTGTGCTACATATCTGATAGGAGGGCTGAGGGGAACCTGACCCACATACATAACTACAGCCATGGAGCGAATAGAGCCTGTGCGTCATTTGCCCTACCCCACACATGTATTCAGTAGCTCAGCGGCATGCGGGTGCGCAATCTGCGTGGAGGACTGGTATTGGAACGGAAGCATCCGCGCGGGAATTTTGCGATCAGAAACCACGATGCCTCTATTCGCCTCCTTAGGTCGTGCACTGAGTACCACAAGAGCCTTCAGGCTTAAACCGGATTGATCCAAACACCTGCACAGGGCCATGTGTCAAATCCATATATTTCGATTTTCACCAGCGAGAGGGCCTTGCCCACATTTAGCGCGGTAGTTTCTCTCGGACATCTTTTCAGTTGTGATCATTTTCATTCATCCACACACCCCCTTTGTCCGTGAAGGCCCTTGGGGTTTAGCGTCCGCGTCCGTCACATGTCCTCTCTGTCATATGCCAATTCAAACAACAAAGGAACGGAAGATTTCGAAGGGACGCCAGTCAAGTGACACACCCCTGGCAGAGACCGTCCGGCACCGGCATGCCGTCTCTGTGCTGGAGATGGCCGCGCGCTGTTCTGTACACCTTCCCCACCCCTGGTTCTCAGGAAGGCTATCAGCCGGCCGGCTGCTGCCGAATCCATTCTCTCCCAGCGGATGCTCGGCAACTAGGAGCCGTTAAGGTTTTTTTTTTACCCTACCGTCCCTCTCTGTGCCAGCTGCTGAGGGTTCACGGTCCGATGAGAGCGTCAGCCTACATATCGCGACTTACGAGTGGCTTGCCCAGCGGTTTTATGACCCAAAGAAATCGCCAAATTACACCCTTAACCTCCCCCACTCAAGTGATCACGCTAAGCGTTTGGATTGGGAGCCCCCGGCCGCCGAGAAGCGTCCGTCGGGTCACTAGAACCATCTCTAATCTCGTAAGCCCGACGCTGTTAGCCAGGATCAGCTGTTCAGAATTGGATCACACGCAACTCTCCATTTTCTGATTTTTTCTACAACCCTCCAGTGACACCAACGCCAGCCCAAACGGGTCAATGGGGGGACGTGTGTGGGTCCTCGAGCCAAGGGGTAGATGACTCGACCAGTTCTCGTCCTAGTCTGGGTTCGAGGTACCATCGATTGGCATGACGAGCGAGGGGAAACGAGACAGGATGTGAGAACAACTGTGGGAACGGTAAGGCCAGTATGATAAACCCCCTGGCGCCGCTATGTCTGCTCTTGCACGACCACAGTTTTCTTCTCTGCCTTTGGCTTGGTCTCTCCAGCTCTCGTATGCTTCCTTCTCCTCTCTTCCTTGACCCTTCTCGCCTCCACCATTGTCCGTTTGAGTTGATGAGCCTTGTGCACTGGCTTCGGAAGATGTCGGCCCCTACACGTTCAGCATAAGTGACTCTCGATGATGGGATAGGGCTGTGCAAAGGCCCTCGGCAGGTACGCCTGTGAGGCGAACGTGCACTCACCTGGACACCTTTCCGACCTCGGCATCCATCTTCCATCGTTCCTTAAGCGAATCCCTGTACTCCATTGCCGCACGTTCTCGTGCATCAATAACCCCCAGTTTATCAGAAGCTTTGGCTTTCCATATCCTCACGTTCCCGTCGTCCGACCCTGACAACACAAACCTTGCGTCTGCCGTAAACGCTGCGGAAAATACCCTGGTAAGAAAATAGTATAGATGTGAGCAATCGGGGCAGATGATCAAAGGCGGTTCGACCTCACCGTTGCATCCGTTTGGTATGGTATACCTCTGGTTGTTTCCCCACTCCTTCTTTCCAAATCCGTACAGTACGGTCCCATCCGCCGCTGACAAACTCCGTACCCGTGGGACTCCAATCGCAGCTCATCACCGCAGCAACGTGTGCTTTGTATATCTGTGTGGGCGAGGCAAGGTTTCGCACGTCAAATGTATAGAGGTTATGGTCTTCTGATGCCAGGAGCATTGTTGTCGGGAACGTTGGCGACCATGCCAGTGAATTGCTACGCATCTGGCTCAGAATAGACGATAAGAATCAGGAAATTGAGGACGGAGGGTGGGGGCGGTTTGATCTTTCCGTTTACTGACCTTCATGACTACTCTGCGCTCGGCTTTTCCTGTACGAATGTCGTATAGCGCAAAAGTCCGATCTGATCCAACGCTAGCGAGGACAGACGCTTCAGATAGATTGAACCGTACAGAGGTTATCGTCTCTGTAGAGGTTGGGAATGTAAGGTTTGAGATTGGCGCGGTTCTGCCGTAACTCACGGTAAGCAAATAGACGGATGCGATACGCGTGGGGAAGCTTACTTTGATTCATCCCATATCTGAACAATATTAGAAGCGGTAACAAAGACCGGGTCTGTCCTGTGATGGTCGATTGAACTGGAAAGAAAAAACAAACCGGGGCGCTTTAATTAGTGTCAACTCTCCGCTAGTGACCGGAAACTTCCTCATACTTGAATGCGTTTTTAGATGGGAACACGTTCAGCGGCGTGCGTTCCTATTCAACGAGAATCGTAAGCGACCGGGAGAAGTAGCATCACGCAGGTGAAAGAAGTGGACCCACTTCTGTATCTTGCTCTAGCCCTGTCGGGGTATTCCACAGCTTGACAGTCTTGTCGACACCACAGCTGAGGAACCTATCTCCGTTTTCACCACTGAAACATAACCCCGACGCTTTGCCTTTATGAGCGCCTCGTAGTGTGAGAATCTCAGTGCGCTGTTGCAAATCGTGGATGACGATGTCTAATGCGGTCGGGGCGTCAACGGCAATCCAAGGATGGTCAAGACTCAGGACCCCAGAGGGAGAGGGGGGATAGGGATGCGCGACGTACACACCTCCGTTCCAACTTGTGCTGGCTACAGTTGTTAATGATTTTGGCTTTCTGACGAGAACTTCCACAGCATCGGAGTGTCCCTCGAGGCTTGCCACGAAGGGCTTAGCGAATATACGTTCAATTTTCACCGCATTCAAGGCGCGAGTTCGCTCTCGCGCTCGAGCGAACGGGTGCATCAATGGGTCCAGGTTCCTAGATGTAGGCGTAGGATCTCCCGGTCGCATCGGAAGATGCGCTGAGGGGTCATGCTGAAGCACAGATATTTTCTGCTCGCACAGAGGTCGCCAGAGTATGGGAGTGAGACCAGTGATCCAGAGCTGAACGCGATGGGCTCACCACCATGATCGCCGCAAAGGAGGAAAAAGCTTGATTACCATAACTGGACATTACTCCCACGGATGGTGACATCGGCACCACCCCGCCGGCCCGGAAGCCGCGCGTCTTCCAGAGCCTTATCCTTTTGATAACATCGATTTGCGATCCTCCTTGAAATAGAGCCTGGGTGCGCAGAAAATAACTGATAATTATCAATTGAAAACATCCTGAGGGCCAATGAGGGCGATACAGCGGACGGGGATAGATATCGCCGTCACGGACATGATCGCTACGGAGGAGACCCTCCCTCGCAACGGAGGGAGGAAACCGATCTTCGTCCCCTTCTTCTTCCACGACGTCGTTGTGAATGTGTTTCAAGTAACGGAAACATTTGACCGCCCTGGCTTCGAATGAGACCGCCCGGTGTTTTCTTTCACCCCCGTCGATCTAGATCAACAGCGAGG
>Ga0307515_10022388_pt1 | contig 11138 bp, 8 predicted proteins | sample 17_EM_MG_FD_194513 | JGI IMG/M metagenome (GOLD analysis project Ga0307515, IMG submission 194513) | Populus trichocarpa ectomycorrhiza microbial communities from riparian zone in the Pacific Northwest, United States - 17_EM | ecosystem: Host-associated > Plants > Roots > Unclassified | place... | reverse complement strand
TGGTACAGTATTCTTCCTAACTTAATTTGGCAAGAAGGTAATTGAGTTAAATATAAAAAGAACTTCGCCAATTTATTACATTTTCGATGCCCAATTAGCCATAAAATCAACACATGCAATGAAGGATCAATTACCTTCACAAGTTTTTCTATGATATCCAAATAATTTAATGATAGGTAGAGAATGCCAGCATTTTAATCACATGTAAAAGGCCGGGTGTCGTTATTGTCAAAAAAATCACCTCAACCTAAAAGTTTAAGCTGTTAGATGAGATCCCAATATATGATTTATATTATTTTCTAACACACCTACTCAAGTGAAAGTTCTTCGGACTTGAAACTTGCACAGACCTACATTACCTTGTGTTTGATTTTTATCAAATAAATAGCGGTGATGAGATTCGAACTCGTGGCCACTTAGTCATCAAAGCTCTGATACCATGTCAAAAAACCATCTCAATCTAAAAATTTAAGCTGTTAAGTGAGTTCCCAAGATATGATTTATATTATTCTCTAATAGTTATATCATGCATGGACATTGAACTTTAAATTATTTTATATGAATGATCAGATTAAACAGAACCCATGGATCTAAATTCTCCTTTCATGAATTATCATAAAATATGCAGGACTTAATCCTTTAATTAGGTTTCTTTTTTCATATCAGTCATGAAAACAAAACTTAGAGTTTGTAATGCGCTTGATACAAGGGCAGATGCATGGCCTTTTAACTTCTTAAAAAAATTTTGTTGGTTTAGAATAATATAAATTATATTTTGAAATCTTATCTAATATCTTAAGTTTTTATGTTGAATTGGTTTTCTAACATAGTATCAGAACTTTGATAACCAAGCGGACACGAGTTCGATTTTCACCATTCCTATTTATTTGATAAAAAATAAACACAAAATAAGATGAGTCTATACAAGTTTCACTTAAAAAAATATTTTAAAAAACAATATAAATTATATTTTAAAACCTTACCTTCACCTAATAAATGTTTAATTATAAAAGGTATTTTGTTAAGAAAACTATTTATCATTTGTTGTGAAATTTATTTTGTCGGTGTTGATGTAGTTGAACTAGAGTAATGACTAATGAATCCCTAAAGTGGATGGTTAAGATCACAAGAAGGCACAATAATGCTGGCTAGGTACATTTCAATAATATTGTCTGTAATGTGGGAGCCCTTTGCACAGGACAATTTGTGTCTAGTCATGTCTAGCTATCGGGTGTGCCTCCATAAGCTTTTTCCATGTCTAGAAAACAATACACTGTAGCTTTTTTTTTTTTTTTTTAATCTAGTTTTTCATCAGAAATAAGCTCATCAAACCAACATAAATAAGCATATCTAGAACTCCATTTTTCTTCTCTTTTTTTTTCATGACAAAGGAGGTTCATGTTTTAGTCACTAATCAATGATAGTTGACTTTGCATCTGCCTTGTGACATTCCTGAGATTGAAGATTTTGTAAGATCTCATTTGGATTAAACAAAACATTTTCTAACTTCCAAGTGGCTTAAACCTACTCCTGCCCTCTTATATATTAGTTGCTGGGGGAGAAGACCGAGTACCCATTCGGGACCTAATCTAGCTTAAACAATGGCTCTAAGTTTTTCCGCATGGATAATGACGAACTGAGGAAAAAACTTCACAGATAATAGTGGTTCTCCATGGTTGTGAAACTGGAAGAAGATATGCGGGCTTGATTATAGAATTTTGTCCAGGTTTTGTTGGGCTTGACTGCTGACTAAAAGTTTACCTGATAAGTCCCTTCTGGAATGAAAATTTTTCAATATTTAAATTAGTAATTTGTACGAGAGAAATAATAAATGAAAGAATTTAGAAAAATGTATATGTAGTGAAATGTTGATTATAAAAAGCATATTTGTTTATTTAATAACCAATATATTTATAGATCTTATCATGCTGAATTATCTAAAACGTGAAAAGTGATATTATGCTTGTTTGATGAAAATATTAGTGCTCATTGTTAATTATACTGTCTTGGTGAATGTTAGTAATATATTAAAGAAAATAACTATTGATAGAAAAAGAGATATCCATGTTGCAGAGTGGTGCGTTGTCATCATTGGCTAGAAAAAAATGGTGCCCTACATGTATAAAAGTATGTACTTACATAGAATACATCATTTAATCGTGAGAAATATTATTTGCGTGAGGTGCGCAACATTGTATCCTGACCTCTCAAAATTGAAAAAAATATATTACGAGTGAGAATTTATTGGGTGTAGCTATTTGTGCCACATGACCATTAATTAATTAATCTTTTCTCTAATATATATATATATATATTATACCAGAACTTTGTGATGCTATTTTTTTCATTGCAATTTTTTTTTTCAAAGTCAATATATGATATTCATAATTTTATTGTCATTTTACATAAGCATATAACTATCAATATTTTATTAAAGTCGAATCGAAACTGAAAAGCTCTTTGTGATAGAAAATTAACAAAATATTGCAATAGATGGTGTTTTTATTGTATATCATCTCTCAAAATACTATTTATTTTAATAGTATTGTGTTTTATTTTTATTTTTAATTTTATCATTCAATTTTTTTTTTATTATGAATTGAGTTTCATGATTTGTTTTGATTTTGTTTTTTGGTTATCCTAATCTCGTGACCTAGATCACAAGTTGACGGGTTAATATGGTAGACTCAAGTTTTTTTTAATTGAGTTTTTTTTTAATTTTATCATTCAATATTTTTTTTTATTGGAGATTATAGACTTCATGATTTGTTTTAATTTGCTTTCTATGAGATCATCCCGGTCTCACGACCCAAATCACGAGTTTGACGAGTTAATCAATCTGAGTTGGCTTGGGTATTTTTTTATTTATTTTTTAAAATTGATTTTTCTTCTCTCTCTTTTTATTTTTCTTATATTTTAAAATGTGTGCTTATATATTTTTTAGATTTTCAAATCTAATAGTGAAGATCAAGTTAATCAAAATCAATTGTCGTCTATGTCTTAATATAATAATAGAGATTAAAATTATGAAATATTTAAAGAGACATTTATGACAAATAAATCTATTTAGATCTATCTTCTCTATCCCTTTTTATTAAAGAACAAGAATCGGTAAAGTCTTGTGAAACAAAGATAAAAGCTTTTGTTTTAATTTTCACAATTAAAGACATTCTTGTTTTTTGAATCTCCATCTTTTTTTTTTATTCCAAAATAATAATCAAACATTATCTAAGAGCTTGTGGACTCTGTTTTGAATGCATAATCACCTCAGTTTTCACGTGGTGGAAGTGGAATTGAGGCCAAGTTTCTAAAGAAAAGAATTGTTACTAACTTTAGGTTATATATATATATATGCTTTGTATGTTTCCTTAATAAAGACGGAATCTATTGTATGATTTATATTTTTTGAATTTCGGTGCATGGTTAGATGAATGTATCTTTCAATCACTATCCTTATCCTCCTAGCTTAGACTTGGAGAGAACAAAGTTGAAACGACGATTAAAAGGTTCTTGAGAAAGCTCTACATGCATGGTTTTGGAACAACACCAAGTTGTCTATCTTTTCTTTTTTGTTAATTAATTGGAACGTTCATCTGAATATGGACTACGAATGAAGCACAATTACCTCAAATTTCTAAATCCTTCCTATCTCTTTTTATATATATTTGAATTTGAGATTTTCAAGTGTAAAATATATATATATATATATATATATATATATATATCCCAGGTTGCAAACGCCCTTGATGACTATAGAATTATGCCACACCTTGTTGGAACCTTTTCAACTTGCAAGCATGTTGTGATATCTAAGTAGAACGAGGATTAAAGGCAATAAAATGTACTAAATTCATGCTTTGGTTCGAAAGAATTAATGCCCTTCAATTGAATTTCATAGCTAATGTTTAGTACTAAAACAAGTTGATAGATTAGTATTTATAAGGTGAAAAATCCTGGAAGACACAGCTAATGACAAAAGTTCCTTGCTGGAAAAACAACTTCCCAGAGAAAGCAACGCAGCCTTCAATGCTGATTGAGGTTGGTCTCCTTCTTTGCTGCCTTCGTGCAAGAAAAATCTTGATCCACATAATAAACTATATTCAAAATTATCATATTAATGGAAACCCCACGACACCAACAATCCGGCAAAGAATATATATTGTACCAAGACATTTACATGAAAATACTGTAGGTCTTTTTTAGAACCAGATTTTGGCTCCACATCCCTTGCTTCTCAATTCACATGTACACCATCACCGTCAGTTTCTTGAAACAGGCATGGCGTTAAGACATTAATTAATATAAGAAATGATGCATGTTGCTGATTTGTAATGAAATTGGACCGATTCATCGGCAGTGTCCCAACAAAGTACACATGCGTTCACCTTCTATTCCAGTGAATGATCTATGGAAGAGCTTGTGATAGATCAGGATGGATCTGTATTATTAGTCCTATATATTACAGGTTTTGGAACTGGCAAAAGTTTTCATGTACAAACTCAGGGTCATTGCTTAATAAGCTTGAAAATTGAATGTATGGACACCAAGTGGTCCAGTTTTACTCAGTTGTTTCACGATAGAAAACTACAGGTGGTTCTATAAGTTTTTACTATTAACTTCTGCCTTGTTATTCATGCACCTCATGGTGTAAAATAATTGAGGGGTTCTTTTAGGCTATGATTGTCAGGATGCATATAGAGAAGGACGAGGAGGGGAAACGGTGAACGGGTTATCATTTATTTAAGAAATTATTATTGAAATGACAATATATTTAATCGATATAGGACAACCCATGCTAGTTAACCTGCTAAATCTTTAATTTGGATCATGAAACCATAATAATTCCTTATAAAGCAAATCAAAACAAATTATGAAACTCAATTCCCAATCAACCCAGTGTTGAAGAATGAAATTGAAAAAAATAAAAAAAAATCTTGGCCCAAGTCAACCTTCTAAACTTATAATACAAGTCATGAGATCGGAAAAATCTCATAGAAAGTAAACAAACAAATAACCTGAGTCAACTCGGATTAACTTGTCAAACATGTGACCACTATGATAACCCCATATAAAAAAAAAATCCAAACAAATTATGAAGCTCAATTTTCAATAAACTCATTGTTGAAGGTTTGAAAGTTAGAAAAATTCAATCTAGAAACAAGATACAATAAAACGATCTGAGTCTACTTGGGTTAACTCGTAAAATACATGACCCGAGTTATAAAATTGTGATAATCTCATAGAAAGCAAGCAAAATAAACCACGAAGTCTAATTCATAATCAACTCCATGTTGAATGATGAAATTGAAAAAAATCCAATTTAAAAAAAAAAAAACAAAACTTGAGTTAACTGGGTTAACCCGCCAAACCTGCAAACTGAGTCATGAGACCGAGATAACCTTATATAAAACAAATCAAAATAAATCATGAAGTCTAATTCTCAATCAATACAATTCTAAAGGATAAAATTAAAAAAAATTCACAAAAGACAAAAAAAATCAAGTCAATGGAGTTAACCCGTTAAATCCGTTATACGGGTGAAAAGAACAAGCAAACCACAATAAATTATGAAGCCAAATCTTCAATAAACTAAATATTAAATTATGAAATTAGAGAAAAATATATAGATTTAGAAAAAATATATATTGAAATGAATAGTATTTTATGAGGTGGTGCACAGTAAAAAAATATTATTGTTGTACGTTCACAAGCAACTCTGATATCAAGTGAAAATTTCAGAGGACAAGAAAGTTTCTATGTTTATGTAAAGCCAATATGAATATACAACAATATTGTTGTACAAGAGCTATTGGTTATTATAACATGGTAAGTTACTTAATTTGGATACATTAACTAGCCAAATTCTTAGTTGATTTGATTCCATAATATGCTCTTCAACAAAATCTTTATAATCTGTCAATGTAATCTGTCAATGTTGCTGATTTGTTTTCATAATGTCATCCAACGTCTCCTTCAGTTTTTGTCCTGTTTTGTTTCCATAATGTCCTCCAACGTCACCTTCCTTGTTAGTAAGAGATTGGTTTATTTCCATGATGCTCTTATCATAGCACCTTCCTGGTTTATCTTAATCTTATTTCAAGAACACCTATATTGCCTTGTTTATCCAATTACCATTAATATCCTTCCTCAAACTAGGTTAGGGTCGAAGGCGTAGTTTACCCTTAAAGTAAGTCAATGCAGCTTTTGACATGGGTGAAGATGTCAGCTATTTGGTCGTGAGTGGAGATATGTTAAGTGATGAGAAGTCCAAGGGCAACACATTCATGCAAAAAATGATAATCCAACTCAATATGTTTGCTATGAGCGTGAAACATAGGATTGACCATCATGTGCAAAGCACTGAGATTGTCACAGCAGAGGATTGATGGAGAAGAATAAACAAAAAAACTTTCTTATCCTCTGAAATTCCACGTGGTATCAGAGTCGCTTATGAACATACAACAATCCTAGCAAAACCACACAACATGTCAACTCTATCACTCAATGTTGATAATTTCATTACCCTCAAACTCAGCCCTACAAATTATCCATTATGGAGAGAACAAGCATTAGTTCTTGCAGAAAGTCAAGACTTAGTTAGTCATCTTACCAATGAAGATCCAACCCCAAATAAATATATCACACTAGACCCTATATCTGATCCATGCATAATATCATGAAAAATGGATACAATTTTTTTACTACTACTTAGTATCGGTAATAGGTGGTCTGAAAAAGTATCTAATAATATCAGATTTAGATATTTATACCCTGTTGAAGTAAGGAACCATGGCATATATGTTTGGAATAGATTCCATTTAGAGAGAGTTGAGAAAGCATTATCTCGTTGAAAGGTTCTATACATCTGCCCCTTTTCAACGCATTTCTTTAGACAAAGACTCTGTTTTTTTCTTTTTTCGGATGGTAAATATTTCTCAGAACATGGAGTGTGAATCAAACCCATGTTTGAATCAAAATTGAGATACTGATGCAAGTTCTTCCCTTCTGAATCATATAGATTAATATCCGAAAAAGGTTGACAATAAGTTCTTTCAAAATTGAATATTTGTCCCTCTATTAGAGATGTTCCAAAAACATCTGCGATAGAATAAATAGCTCTACGAACGAATGGATCAGGTCGAATTGGAAAATGAAAAGATTTCTACAAGCTTTCGTCACCACTTTGTGGAAAATCATTCCAACACCACAGATTCTTCACCAAAACTAACCGAAGAATACATTGTCTGGAGAAAGGCAGATCACCTTCTTCGTGGCTGGTTGATTGGGACACTTTCAGAAGAAACATTAGGCCTTGTTGTAAGCCCAGATTTAGCCTTTGCTGTCTGGAATGCTCTAAAAAATGAATATGCAAAAGACTCACAAGAACAGGAATTCACCCTCAGACAACAAGTTGCATATCTCCACAAAGAAAATGACAAAACCATTGGAGAACATATCTGAATCTTCAAAGGATTATGTGACAACCTTGCAGCTATAGAGAACCAATTTAAGACAAAGAAAAGGTATTTTGTCTCCTCACAAGTCTTGGCCCTCAATATGAAATCTTCACTGTCACAATGCTGAAACCACTAAGACCTTCTTATTCTGAGTTAGTCTCTCAATTACAGAGTCTAGATCAAAGACAAAATTAGTTCACCAATTAGACAAATAATTCATTCACTCCATAGCTAGCACTCTATGGGCAAAGACACCAGAATTCTCAACAACATTCTTCAGGAAACTATAGCAATAGACACAATTTCATATCTAATGGGAGAGGATTCCATACACAACAACCTAAAGATAAGACTCGTACCTACACTGCCAGACCTACTTCAAACCTTAAACAAAAATGACCTCCTCTATCTAGAGAACATCGCATAACACCTACAGAATGTGAATTGTACCTGGAAGAAACCTACCAGTATTGTGGGGTAGCAGATCATGTTGCGAAAATATATTGGTGGGTGCCAAAACAACCAAATCAACATAGAGACATATAACAAGCTCTTACAGCTGTCACTTTGGACAATACCATCATTGAAACGGAACGAATTTCAGACACAAGAGCTTCCAACCAAATGACAGGTAATCTAGGTATGTTAAAAAATATTCGCAATCACTATGGTTCAAACTCAGTTCTTATTGGTGACGGTTCTTCTATACCAATACATGGTATTAGAGATTCCTCCATTACACAAAAAAATAATATCTTGCCACTTCATGATGCACTATTAGTTCCTGACTTAAAAAAAATACTCTTTGTAAGCTAACTAATATCCCAATTTCCTGTTAATTGTGAATTCTCTGACATTGATTTCTGTATTAAGGAACGATAGACAGGACAACCCGTGATCACAGGGTGGCGTAAGGGTGACCTCTTAAATTAAAAGAAGTAATGAACCTTTAGATTTAATTCACTTTGATATAGGTTCTTTAAAACTTGTGCAAACTATAGGTGAAAAAAGTATTGCTTTATTTTTATATATTATTGCATAAGGTTGTTATACCTATTTGCTAAGAAGTAAAGATGAAGCTTTAAAATGTTTAAATATTTCTTTTTCCTAAAATAATATAAGATCCAAATATGGATCATTGGAAAGAAATAAATCGGATACTAAAATATTTGAGATAAACTTTGAATTATATGTTACACTATACTTGATACCTGGTGGTACTAGAAAGTTATAATGATGCTAATTGGATATTAGGCTCCAAGTATTTGAATTCCACCTATAGATATGTCTTCACACTTTGTAGATAAGTTGTGTCTTGAAAATTTTCTAAGAAAATATACATCATAAGATCCATGATAGAATCAGAGTCTATTGCTCATGATAAAACTTGAGAGGAAGCTAAGTGACTTTGAAATTTCTTAAAGGATATTTTATATTAGCCAAAGCTAGTGCTAGCAATTGTATCAATTGCGATAATTAGTCAACAATTAGAATGACATGAAATAACATGTATACGGGTAAGTCTATATATATATAATTAAACACATTTTCTTAAATGTAATTATTTTCATTGACGATGTAAGTTAAAGGAAAATAGTTCAAATCTACTTACTAAAAGCTTAACAAGAAAGCTTATGTTTAGTTTATCGAGGAAAATGGGTTTAAAGCCTTTAAAGATGAAAGAGTGTGGTGTAATAACACTATCTAGTTGATTAGAGATCCTAGGATCTAGATTCAAAGAAAAAACTAAGTCACATGGCACTCTTAGTGATACTCAGAAATTATAATTTCATGGCTATATATATGATGAAAAAGGTATTAGTTATAACTTGAAAAAAAATAAATCATGTTTTTAATAATTTTTATATTTTAATTTACCAAGTAGAGTTGTTCGAGTTAAAAATAAATATAATTATGATAACTGAAAAAAACGAAAAGAACTATTTGAGTAATATTTATAACAAAAACTGAATAGCATTACATATATCGTCTTAGTTTAAGGGATTAAGTGTTTTCAACCAATAAATGATGGAGCAGGAAAATGCAGTAATGTCTCTCAGCCATATTATGATTATGATAGTGATGTCAGAAAATTATTGGACCTATATTTGCATGGCTAGGGTTTTTTTCTAGATGACTCCGTTATATATGATACATCCACGAAAACGGCTTCCCCTGTTGTAAATGGTCCCATAATATCTTGGAAGATGGTAGAATCAATTCATGGAGGGAATTGTGATATTCTATAATTAATGGAATAATTTTCTCCAACTATTGCTAATTTCGTAACTATTTGAAATTAATTAAGAACATGATTTTGTCGAGGTATCTGATGACTTATAAAACCTAAAGAAAATGGCATGAGAAATAGCAAGATTTCATGCCTTCGGGAGACCTGCATATGCAGATGGGCAGCTTTATGTCCCTGTTTTCTGGTGCCTAAACGTGTTTCTATGAGAAATGAAGCAAAAGGGCTCCATTATATCCCTCCTATGGACCTAACAAATGATAGCTAGAGTTGTTGTTAGGATCATGAGCTCTATTAATTCCATTCAGAGCTGATGAAAAAAATATTGAGAGTTTGTAGAAACATCTTGGTCTTGATCCAGCAAAAAGCTGACATTCATCCTTTACAAAAACATGTATAGCCTGTAGATATAGATATATCAAACGTTGCTCTATGAGATTAGATGTTTATGGCTTGAACACCAACTGATACATAATAAAAATGATAGCAGAAGCCAGCCATGAGAGAAACAACCAATAACAATGACAGTGCAGAAGATGCTTTGAGAACAGTCCTGGATATATTAACAATAATGACTGCACGAAATCATCTCGCACGAATTAATGACCCTGTTCAAAGCATTGTTGAGAACAATCCTGGAAAAACCACCACACCTGTCTACTGCATATATAAATGTTTCAACAAACAAATCTTTTGTTGTCTTCTTGCTCAAATGTCTTGGCTAACCTTCGTATACTCAGAATATATGATCTGCACTCTACTGCTTTAACAAGGATTGATTCATCATCAAAATTCAAAACTTCCAACTTAATTTGAATAATACCTTGTCATATTAATTAGCTATAATTCTATTGAGTCACGACTTTTGTTCTAGCTGGTTGGGGCTGTCAAATAACCAATTCAACCCAATAGCTTAAGCGGTTAGGTGAAGTCTCAAGATATAATTTATATTATTCTCTAACACACCTCCTCAAGTGAAAGCTTTTTGGGCTTAAAACTTGCACAGGTCCACATTACCTTGTGCTTAATTTTTATCAAATAAATAGGGATTGTGAGATTCGAACTCGTGATCGCTTGGTCATCAAGGCTCTGATACCATGTCAAAGAACCAATTCAACCTAATAATTTAAGCTGTTAGGTGAAGTCTCAAGATATAATTTATATTATTCTCTAACAGGATTCTTAGTCCCTATCACCTCCACAGTAATTTAGTAGTCGGAACTTATCGTGAACTGCATTGACTAGATGATGCTTCCATGTCCCGATTCATCTCACCAAAGACCGCCTTCTTCCTTCACAGGCCTTCATTGACAAATGATATCATAATTCCGCGCGCACAGTATAAGTTCAAATGCACAAGAATTGACAATGAACTACATATGGCTTATAAAGTTGCTTCAAGAAATTCACCACAAGGAGGAGGATTACAAAAT
>Ga0307515_10022387_pt1 | contig 11138 bp, 8 predicted proteins | sample 17_EM_MG_FD_194513 | JGI IMG/M metagenome (GOLD analysis project Ga0307515, IMG submission 194513) | Populus trichocarpa ectomycorrhiza microbial communities from riparian zone in the Pacific Northwest, United States - 17_EM | ecosystem: Host-associated > Plants > Roots > Unclassified | place... | reverse complement strand
ACCCAGGCCACGTTAGCGTCATCGTTGGTGTCCAGCACGACGAGGTTGGGTCCCTGACGCGCGACGCGTATGTTCGCACCTTTTCTTCGTCAGTCGAGCTACTGCGTTGCGCCCAGAGAACCTCAGGAAATCGTGACATGGTTTCCAGTAGTCGTAAACGAGGAAATTGTGGTCAGAGTCGGGTTCAAGTCTGGCAACTTGAATTGAATGTGGCCGAAAGCTCTAGCAAAACAAAGAACCAAATAGAATTTCAAACAAAACGGGGTTGTACAGGCAGCAGGCGAGAAACAAACCCTACAGCGGCAGGCCCAAGGACTGCTGGAACCAGTGCGTTCAATCGCCGAAAAGGAAAGACGAGCGAAGGATGACGTCGGATGGTGTTGCACAAAGATAAGCCAATTTCCGACTGACAAACCCGTTGGAGTCTGAGTCCTCCATCTGACACCGAAAGAACCGGGCCAGGATTCTATCGGGAAAAGACTTTTATGATTGTAAGAGCATTACAACCTTAACAAGCGCTCCAGCAGCACGGAGGTTAGGGTCCTCCTACAAATCTTGATACAGCTCAAGGACATTTGAAAAGTTGCAAAGGCAATGACCTTAGCAAACTAATTAATTCATGTCTTTGCTGTCGTGGGGGGACTGCTATCGTCATAGCCATTCCCCTTGCTACCTTCACATGCATCCGGACGCATTAATCCGTCAGATATGGCTTGCATGAATACAAATGGACAACCATTAACAACAGGCATTTGCTGATCGCGCAAACGGAGGTCCCAATCTTTGTTTTGAACTCTTGAATGGTGCATTTGTAAGACTCCATTCGCAAATGACGTGTCAGCATATCATGGAACACAGTATATTAATTTGAATAGCAATAGGAGCATTTATATCAGCTTAATAACAGTTCAACAAAATGACACATACAACGGTGTTGTTCATCGCCGCTAGTAGCTTGGCAATCGCTAACTGTGTCACTTCCGTGGAGAATCGTCTTTCTCGCTATTACGCATTTAAGGATCATGTTAGTAGATTGCCACACTGGTCTGAGAAATATTAATTATGACATGGGTAGGCTAGGGACGCACCTGAGGACGCACCTCCATACATCCCATCGCCCAGAAACAGCGGGAATGGTCAACATGTTGAACAAAGCCTATGTTAGCAATGGTGGGTACATCGACGCGTCCTTTTTTACTGGGGAGAGTTCCCAAGTTGAGCGACAACTCACGGGAAAACGCCATGGACCATAACGAAGGATTCAGACATCGACTCACGACTCGCACCCCGAGGCCCCACAACTACAACTACAACAGCTCGTCGCTCCTCAGGTTAACTAGCCGCAGAACTGGATCCGCATCGAGCGACGGATAATTGGGTGACCTGTCTGTATGAGGGACAGACGGTAGAGATGAGACTTCTGGTCTGGGCAACAGTGGAATAAGAGACCATCCGTATGTAGTGGATTACTGAACAGATATCGATTGCTCCTATTGGGTGACGTGACAGGAGCCTGATGTCAGCACGAGGGCTCGGCTACTGGAGCGTACCTGGAACGCGATGAACTTGAGAATGGCCGACCATTGAATTCAACGACTATGCTGACTGTTGAGTTGCCCGATAACGGTTCTTCATCCATACCTATCGAGACCCGCGGCCAGTAGCGAAACTGCCGAAAAGTTTCGCTTCCGCCCCGAGTGTATTTGTTATGAGGCAGCCCATAACTTCACCAGCAACTGGGTGCGATAATAATGCAGGCCCTCAATCGCACTGGGGTCCAGGTTTGGGAGGGTTCCATAAGTACTACAAAAGTCTGAAGATGTGGAGTGACGCTCACCCTTCCATTGGTATCTGGACCCGATAAACCGCTTGTGCCAACGCGTCGTTTGTGAGAAGCGGGGGCAACTGGTCTGCTGTGTGGGAGGTGCTGTAATCGCTGTTGTTTCGCTGCCCTGTTGAACCAGGCAACTTCCCGCCCTCGCAAGAAGCTACACAATAACAACAAATGGCAATGAAACAATAGTGATCACAGCACCTCACTGTAGACCAGCTACCCCCGCTTCTCGCAAACGATGCATTGGCACAGGCGGTTTCTCAGGTCCAGATATCAATGGATAGGACGAGTGTCACTCCACATCTTTAGGCTATTTGTGGTACTTGTGGAGCCCCCTCCAGACCTGATTCCCGGTGCGGGTAATGAGGGCATGCACGACTATCTCACCCAGTTACTATAGGGGAAGCCCAACAATTATACACCTGGGACACCGCCGACCGAAGGTCTCAACAGGTATGGATTCGATACCTAGGTGCGAGGTGTAAGCGCCAGGCTGGAAGGGACAGACTTGAGAACAGGAAAGGACACAAAAGATGGCGGGGTTGTGAACTGAGATCACCGATCGGTATATGCGACTCGTTGAAATTAAACGGAGTGGAACGTGGATGGAAGTATCTAGAGGGTGATAAATTACCTGAGTGTGGTAAAGGGTTCGTTATTTTCATTGGGTTCGGGCGGAAAGAATAGGAAGAAGCAGTGAACAGTGGTGCTGAAACACGGGAAAACGTATGTACCTGAGACCGGGTACCGCACGAGGGATCGGTTTAATCACCGGAAGCTTTATCAACCACCTGATGATGTGTAACAGCTTTGATGTGACTGTTGGAAATGGATGATGAACTCGTCCGTCCTCGGGTCTGAAGTCGCTGTATCGTCTAATCACCGAACGAACACACGATCTCTCTGAGCAAAAGCGCGGCCGCGCGGATAACATTGTACTGTACCTGTGTTTATATAATGACGGCGGGCAGGCCTCGAACCGGACTTAGCGGACTTCAGTGATATTAAGTCACTTGTCAATCTCGGTACCGGCTACTCCACGGCGATACGGGCACGCTGCTGGTCAGGCGATCGGCCCGCCCCTTCATATGCTTTTCGTTTGATCTGTTTGATCTGTTTATTTGTGTGACACGTGGCCTTTGCCACCCTCACTATGTACATAGAGCGCAGCTTGCAAGGGGCGAAAGATCCTTACGGTTCTTCTGCCCACTCACTCGCCGCGCTATGTATGCTACTCTCCATGTATAGATACTTACGGTTGGCTCACTCGCTGCGCTAGTTCTATGATCCCTCCAACTAATGGCCGGGTAGCTCAGTGGTTCAGAGCACCCTTCTAGAATAGGGGAGTCCCGGGTTCGATCCTCAGTCGGGCCTTTTGCTTTCTTTTTCTACAGTTGGGACTGAGGAGTGGCGAGCAGGGTAGTAGGAACTAGCTACCCGTATTCACAAAAGGAATAATATACGCATCTCTCAACCCGAGAGGCCGGGGACGAGCGGTTCCAGGCAGCCCCTTCCCTGTTTTGGGGTCCTCAAGTTAACCAATGCCGCCCCGATACACACAAGACCGACCGATGCATCTCACAGGTTCGCTTGCTGTGTTGTCAAAGGTCAAGCCCTCTCTTTGCACCTTTCAGGCGAGTTGCATGTCCAGAGGATGTTGCGTTGAAGACTTTAATGTCAGGAGACCATACCTATTGATTTATAACATATCTCTCCTGGTGGCCGCCGATAATCCATAAGGTGCATGTCCACAAGTGCGCTACCCAAGAGAATTCAGGAACCAGGCCAGTCTTATTCGGGACGGCGTCGTCCGATTCACGGATGACTAGTACTACATTCAATGCTACTCTGGTTCAGGTGCTAATAATACCGTGCCGATGCAGATTCCATACAATGAAACACGCCGTAAACCTCATTCCAAACGGAGATAGCACTTCTCCGCCCATTCCCACTACCGTGCAAAATCTCGAGACATGAGAAACATGAATTTGCATGTCGCAGTTTGGTAGCGATGTCGTTGATGCTGGGGCGAATCCATGCTGGGTTACCAAACAGATCGAAGCGTAAGCTCTTGAGACACTTGAGTGAAGTGAGGACTTCGACTACATTGAGGAGTGCCTGAAGGAGAATGAGCCGCCAAGGTCTGGGTAATCGAACGAAAAGGCCAACCCACATTATTGGGCAGGCGCAACCACAGATGTTCTAGAGATGGAAGAATCGTCACCGTTCGCTTTACCATTCGCGTGTCGAGTGTTGCAGTTTGCCGGTGTAGTCGTAGCATTCGCACCAGAGCGGTGGACTGTGTGACCTCTTCCCCGACCCAATCTTGATCACCTTCACATTGAGAGAAGTTAACCTCGATCGCTTCCACTGGTCGACCCGGTACGAGCTGACTGATCTGTTCGGTTGACGCTTTCAATTCTCGGAGGTTGGGCAGGGCATTCGGCGGAATTGGGGGTAAAATACGCATTGATCCCCACAAATGGAGTTTCCTGATCGCCCTTTGCGCAGTGAGGAACGCAACGGCACTTGTTCTGGAAACCTCGTTTCCCATATCGATCCATAAGGTGAGGTCATGTAAGAAGGGAAGGTTGATATCTGCCAGCTTCATGAGTTCATTTCTGCGGGTCACTATGTCAAGCCCTGTGAGGGTAGTGGCAGACGCATGGAACATCGATCGAAAAAATTCGAGTGAAAGGTGGTCGGCCGAAAGGCGGAGATGAGATATTTGGAGGGGTGTGTGAGGTGTTGGGATTATACCATACGGGTATGTATTCCAAATCAGGGATATTTGGAGTGGCTTGCTTGCTGCTATCCATAGAAAGGCGTCCAGAAACGCTTCGCTGAGATTAACCCAATTTATCGACACCTTTCTTAATCCAACCATCTCTGGAAGCATTTTTTGGATAAGTGAAAGCTGCTCGCTATTGTTGCGAGGAAGCATTGGGTGCGACAGGAACCGTCCATGAAGCTCCAGACAACGAATGGCGGCGCATAATCGTGGATTGGCAAGCAGGTCGTCGACCGAACCTCTTAGACCCAGGTCCGTTCTTATGTCTATTTGAATCTTTTCGAAAAGGACGGATTGGGCGATACTACGGAAAGAGCGAGAGATGAGCGAGAGCGCTTTCAACGTCTGGTGTGTCTCCACAAATTCGGCGATTTGGAGTTGTATTTCCGGAGGGATATCGAGTAAACCAATAGGCGCCATTTTGTGGATCGTAATCGGTTGTGGTCTTGTGCAACGCAACGCACCTTTATTGGAATGGACCGAACCAATCCAATATCCAGCCAGGAAGCAAGAGTACGGAACAGGCGATAGCACGAAGGGTTGACCTCGAGGTAACTGCACTTATCCCAATTCGTTGCGAATCCTTGTCTCAATTCACGATTGTGGAACGAGCGATGTAAAACGTTAACCATATCGTCGCCCCCGACCAAATGCCGAACCCTCAATAGCCACTCCCTCCATAGCCACTCCTGCCATATCCACTCTCTTCCGCTCACCACGTTACCATTTCCACATGCTTCCCGTCCCGCAGCCTCCCCCAAGCCCAAGAAGGGTCTCCCACTCCAGGAAATCGCACTCGTACTTATTGCAGGTATTCTCGGAGGGTTCGGGACCGTGGCCATGTTTTGTACCCTCGATGGAGCGTGAAGCGGCCTTTCGACCGGGCGCAGCTTTTGATTGTTGGAGTTGGCGAGGGTAGGCTGAAAGAACGAACGGTCGCTGTGCGGTGGTGGGAGCCAACATGTAGGACTCCCGGCTGTGGCCATGAGAGGGGGGATTCACTTACAGATCGGGAGGCCTGTCTCGTCAACGCGGCCCCAAGAATTTTGGTGCATTCCTACCAAAATGTTGCAGAATGGGCCAACGGAGCACTGTGTTCTATGCACTGAGCGGCCCGGGGTAAACATTCTGGCGAATAGAGAACTCATTCCAGCCCTCGACGTGTTGCCGAGGTTGTCGGTATTCTCTCTGTAACCACCATTTGTACTTCATAAAGCCTCAAGCTTTGTCAAACCTTAGGCGGTTCTTGGCAGCTACATCCTCCGCGATCGCCCAACATAGCAGCAGTGCTCTAACCACTGAGTCACTGGACCGATAATGGATGAGGAATCATCAACTCAACAGGGTCATGCTAAGGTTTTATGGGGAACCTCCTCTTTATATGGTATTAAATATTGTACTGGTGCTGAGACGTCGGAGGGTCGGACAAATTATAGCGTCACATTTGCGCCCTTTCTGGGGTGGCAAACGTCGATCGAACGCAAACCGATACCTTCTCGACCGATGCAACATCTCGGTATCTGTGGCCGGCAGGCCCCTCGGTGTTGACCCAAAACAATTCTAGGAGAGAACGTTAAGATGCGAACCTGCATTACAACGAAAAGAACGTTCCAAGTCAGGCATACGTACGAGCAGTTGTGAGTTGAAATACCCATTGAAGTATCTATATCTGAAGGGCCTGGACTAGTAATTGACTTGAAGCCTTCTGGCCCGAACAGGTACATATCACAAGAATAGTGAAAGGAGGTGATAACTTGCACGACTCTATAGTAGGGTCAAATACTTCTACTGCAGATGGGCCGCCTCGCGCGCTATCAGACGCTCTGCGCGCTGATCCGCTCTGAGGTCATACTCTCGAGCTTCCCTCCTCCGGCTGTTGAGATGCGTGAAGTCGGCCCTTGGTTGTACTATGGAAAGCTTAGTTTTGCAACAATTCCCTTGCCGTGAACACTCACTCGACCAAGGAACCTGATCATCCTTCCTCGCATTGGCCATCTCAAGCAATTTGCGGTTCTTAGGAAGCCCATAATGAAACCCAAACCTCCTCTCAGAGCCAAACCTCAACGCACGGATGGTACCGTGCTCCTTCAAAGGTAATCCAGCCCTTTCTTTCTTACTCTTGTGTGCTTGCGACTGCTTCTTCTTCCCTGTATACGCGTCAACGATCTCCTTCATCTGATTCTCAGGGAGAGAGGCGCGCTGGTCGGCGGGGATGCCCCACGATTGCATGGCGGAATGAAGTACTCGCTGCCGGTGCTTGTGCGCGACCTCCTCCGCGACCTGATTCCACCGGTCCTCGATTGGGACCTGGTCTTTACGCGGTGGGAGGAGGTTCCACACCCAGTGCTCGACCCCTTGCCTCGCTTTACTGTTCGCGGGTCGCCCCTTTGCTGCTTTCAGAGCGTTACGCTGTTCGACGCGGCGCTGCTCGCGTTCGAGGGCGTCACGTTCGTGAGCATTCTCTGGTGGACGGCAATACATCGTCTTTCTCAATCGTCCATATTTTTCGAGCGTTGCGAGACATTCTTTGAGGAAGCTGGTCGAGCGCATTGGTGAGCCTAACGCGATTCAGTTGGGGAATAATTACGCGTACGATTTAGAGCGGATGACGTGTTCTGGTTTTGGCGGCAGCGGCGGTCGTACTAGCAGTTTTCCGCCTTTCGTCCGTCTTGTCTCCGGGATTTGCTCGAGAGGGGGCGTAGTTGAAGCAGCAGGAAATTGGGGAAATTGCTGGTGTATAGCATCCCATAGTTCCTGAGTACGTAAAGGGCGCCCCTTTGCAGCCAGTGCTCTTGTTACAACCTGGAGGGCTTCCTGCGACGCTCGCCTAGGGTATTTTGGAGCCACCGGGGGCTTTCCGAATCTGTTGAGCACTGGTAATTTGACAACGTCGATAATGCCCCTTGGCTTGACCATGGTTGGCAGTGCCGGGGGGGAGTGGTCCAAGTACGCTCTTGGAGCTCTTGGACTCTAACTGCGTCGGTGCTGGACATGTACAACGCAAAGGTCGTCATCGTTGGCCCGTCTGGTGTCGGCAAGGTATACTTTATAGCTGGTCGTGTTATAGTTTGTACTGAAATTCGCCCCCAGACGAGCATACGGAGCATGGTTTGTCCGTCGTCTGGCTCGGCGCTACAGAGCTAAACGCAAATTCAGTACACCTCTGGAAGGTTCTCAAACGGATACAAGGCTACGATAGGCACAGACTTTGTTACCAGGACGCTTCCCCACTACGCAGACCCCTCGGAATCCATTACTCTGCAAATATGGGTGCGTCACTTTCTCATTACTTACACCTGACTAACATTCTGATAGGATACAGCCGGCCAAGAACGATTCTCAAGTCTTGCCACCGCCTTCTTCCGCGGTGCCGACGCTGTCATCCTCGTTTTCGATGTCACCAAGCGGGATACCCTCGAGGGCTTGCGCAAATGGTGGCAGGAGTTTGCTGAGCGTGCTCCAGTGGAGGAAGGTTACGAACACGAATACCCCGTAATCGTGGTCGCCAACAAGACCGACTTGACACGACCTAGCTCTTGGAATCCGACACCGCTCGAAGCTATACCCGACGAGGAAATACACAAGTTCCTTTTGGAGCTGATACCCATACCCTCTTCGAGCGGTGTATCCGCTGAGGGGGGTGAGCCTGACGATCAACCTATGCAACTGGTCGTGGACGAGCCGCAGCCGATACAGGACGGGAACGGGGATGCAAATGTAGGTAATGGACATACGTTCCCTACAACGGGAGAGGGCGACCCAGAGGCCTCGACTACGCCCCACCCGCGAACCACATCAATTTCGATCGTCGCAAGACCGAATGCTCGACGAAACGACTCGCGCGCGAGTCAGCAGCGACCTGTAGGGACTATGGGAACCATGAGAACGATCTACCACACGGCGTCTTCGACCCTGCTCAACTCGGACCCCCCTACACCAACCCGGCCCAATGTAGCAGGGTTCAATTGGGCTCCGCCCGCCTCTTCCTCACTAGGAAATGGCCATGGCGCAGGTACATCAGGCAGTCGGCGCCGCAAAACCTCTACCTATACAAACTCCTCCTCTGCGACTGCGACACCATCCATGTACCGCACCTCCTCGCGCCTGAGTGCCGCCTTGAACCCCCAAACTACAAACATCGGTGTCGAGTCTACCTCCAATCCGGTTCCCCAGCCGAAACCGCGCCCAGACCAAGGGGCGCGCCTGCTCTACACGAGTGCAAAAACGGGCGTGGGTTTAGCGGAGATATTCGAGTATACCGCTCGAAGGGTGGTGCAGAAGGTTGAGTGGGAGGAGGAGGAGGACCAGCGCGAATTTGGCCTTGTTGGGCAAGCGCCGAACTCCCGGATTATGGTCAATGGCACCGGGACGCAGGATGGACTCAAGGCCGGAAAGTGGGGGAGGTGCTGTTGATAGGGTGTATGGATGGATGGAACTCTGTAGGATCTTACTGGCTCGGTATACTTTCCCTCATTGCTCTTCTTACTGTGGTTGACTCCCCTACCGTGTTTCAATCTTCTCTGCTTGCTTACTGGTGTCCCACTTCCATTTACTCCAGTATTAGTATGATTTACCTACTTGCCGTATCTCGTGGTTTTTATGCTGCCACTCCTATTTGTTGTTTGTGATTAATTGGATATTGTCTCTCAATGATCACTATGCGAAATAAACTTATGTACCACGCGATATCTGCACAGAACGGGCATACCCGTATATCCGGCGAGTGAAGTTGAAATATAATACCGATCCCTTGGCATCTGAGGCTATGGTAAGGGTCATGTACTATTTGGTTCAGCCAACAAGTCGCCATATGCTAGTTATTCACTAACCAAATACGAAACACTCCGATCGTCTAACTGGCAACCCTTTTCAATACTGCGGCATACCCTTGACTCAATCCGTGTTCTAAACAGAAGTTCAGTGGACATACGGCAATAATTGAACGATGACATTTACCAAACTCCCAGTTGTATGAATTACCGCCATACGCGGCGATATACTCGGCAAGCCTGCGTCTAGTCCATTCGCCCTTGAAGCCCAGCTCGGTGAGTGAACCACCACGCTTGAAGTTGAAGAAGAGCAACCCGTCGTCCCATCCCTGGTAGAAACCAGCTTCAAACCTCCAAGGTTCGTGATATGGTGACTTATCCTTCCAATAATGATTGTGCGCATCTGCGGCAAAGGCGCTATCAGTTCCTTCCGTGTCTCTTAAAACCAGCACAACATCACCTAATGCGCCATCTTTTGCGCCCTCTCTCTCATGCGGGCTAGGCATGGGCCCATCATATGGCCTCTTGCCCACAAAGGGTGGAAATATATCCGCCAGCCTTGCATTCCGCAAATCCCATCCGGCATCCCACCCCTCCTGCTTCTTGTACGTCCAAAAGAACCACCCAGCACAGCACTCCTCGAACATGTCTAGTTCAGCACGCAGAAATACGCGGCGCTGGCGGTCCTTCTCGCCATCGTTGCAGCCAGGTGGGTACGAGTTCGGATTGAGCGCGGCGCTGAATTCGCCAACGATGAGGTTCCCGCGACATTTGGAGGAGAGGTCGCGGAACCAGTGAGTTGTACCGCTTGAGAGTTCATGCGCGTGCTGATCGCCAGACTTGTGTTGGTCTTCTGGGGTGAAACAACGGTAGACGTGGGTATCAACGACCTATTGGCCAAGGGGTGAGACAAAGGACTTGTTTGGTTCTAGGGTGTACATACGATGTGGTCGTCCCGCGCTCCTGCCTTCGCCGTATACGTGTTCGGATCCCATGCATCACCTATATATAAGGGCATATCGGGAGAGATGCTCCTCAGTGCAGTAAAAGTGGATTGATACCAGCTCCAGAGCGAGGAGTTGGCCGCGGGTTCATTGATGAGTTCTAATCCGACGACATTGGGCCGATTTACAAGATTACGGAGAAGCACTTCAAGGCAGAAGACTGTTGCACGAAGATTGGGGTGCTTCCAAAATTCGATGCGACCAGTACCCGTTCCAGCATGAGCATCGTTATTCTGGGCCCCAGGTGCAGCGTGTAAATCTGAATAGAAGTGAGATGGGTGTAACAATCACTGGGGGTTCCAAACCTATCAATACTCCAAATCCGTGATGCGCTGCCGTTGCGATGGCGCGGTCGATCCTCTGCCAAGCACCCCCGTAGATATCGCCATAATTCGCAAAATCCGTGCCTTCAATAACCCGGGGATCCAAACCAACGACGTGATAGTACCCGATCTGTGACAGGTATTTAGAACTCGTGACTAATTAAAAGCAGATTTGTCGCACTGGGAGTCGGACGGTATTAAAGCCGTGTTGGGCTAACCACTGCCAGTCACTATCCGTAATCCAGGTGTCCCAGTGATGCTCCAAGGTCTCTCTTGCATTCCATCCCTGAGCAACATGGAGGTCTGCTTGTCCAGGAGCAAGAGCACTTGCAAAAGGTCCTGACGCAATCCACCGCTCGAGAGTGAACCAAGACCCTACAAATAGCATCAGAATGTACCAATTCTCTTCGCACAATG
>Ga0307515_10022386_pt1 | contig 11139 bp, 2 predicted proteins | sample 17_EM_MG_FD_194513 | JGI IMG/M metagenome (GOLD analysis project Ga0307515, IMG submission 194513) | Populus trichocarpa ectomycorrhiza microbial communities from riparian zone in the Pacific Northwest, United States - 17_EM | ecosystem: Host-associated > Plants > Roots > Unclassified | place... | reverse complement strand
TTTTTAAGATATTATAATTTGGGGGCCAAAATAAACCTAAATTACTACGAATTCGTATATCTTAAAAACCGCTAAACTAATTACTATGCAACTTTAATAGAAGCTGCAGAGCGTATATAAAAGTCTAAATCTAAATCATTAGAATTTATTATTAAGTGGTTGTTAAGATATTAAAGTATGAATTTGGTGAGTTTTAAGGTGGCCAGGATGCTCGTGTGGCCAGCTTGCTCGTAGATTACGTTAGGCCTATAAGTTAATATTAAGAAATATAAATTTAGAGTAAAATGAATAAAGTACCTTAGGTTTATTGTTAGCATAAAAGGAATTAAAGTTAACCCTAAGAAGGTTGAGGCGGTATATAACTGGAAACCCCTTTATACTGTAAAAGGCATCTAGTCCTTCCTAGGCTTCTATAACTTCTACTATTAGTTTATTTATAACTATAGAGTTATAGCTAAACCTCTCGTATAACTAACTAAGAATAACACGCCTTTTATTTTTAATAATAGTTATATAAAAGCTTTTAAGGAGTTAAAGGACCAACTTACCTCCTCCCTAATTCTCCGTTACTATAACCTAGACCTTAAATTAATGCTAGAAACGGACGCCTCCAATAGAGTAGTAGTGGGGTTCTCTTATAGTTATACCTAGATAGTAAATAGTACCCTATTATATTTTTCTTAAAGATAATAACCCTAGCTAAGTATAACTATAAGGTATACGATAAAGAAATGCTAGTAATTATACAATTGCTATCTTAGTGGCATGTAGAGCTTAGAAGCACCAACTCCTAGATTAAAGTCTATACTAATTATAAAGCCCTTAAGTATTTTATAATAATAAAGCAGCTTACCAGTTAATAGGCCTAGTAAGCTAAAATACTCTCCTAATTCTTCTTTATAATTATATACTACCCTAGTAGGTAAAATTCTAAAGCTAATACCCTTACCTAGAGAGAATAGGATGTGGAGCTATAGGATAAGCTAAAGGTTTAGCACTGGATATACGCCCTCCTCCGTCCTAAACAGCTTAACCTATATATCCTTAAGGAACTAAGCTCTAAATGGAATGAGCTAGCGCCTATAGAAGGAGAGATCCTAAATAAGCTAATAGGACTAATTAACCACATCCTAACCGCGAACCGCATAGCTAAATCCCTAAAAGCCCTCCGCGACTAAGCTATAAAAGGCAACCCTAATTTAGAAATAGAAGACAGACTGCTCTTATACTAAGAACGGCTTATAGTTCTAGACGTTAATAACCTATAAACGGAGCTAATCTGTAAAGCCTACTGCTAAGTCTCTACGGCGTACCCTAGTTAAGATAAGACCTACTAACTACTAGCGCCTCGCTACTATTAGTATGGACTTCTGTCTAATATAGAACGATTTATTAGGAATTATTATACTTATAAATAAGTAAATATACCTAGGGATTAAATCCCTAGGTAGTTATAACTACTGCTAGTTCCTAAACGCCCTTAGCAGTATATTATAATAGACTTTAAATTATTCCTAAAGGATAAATATAGCTATAATATGGCATTTATAGTAGTCGACCGACTAAATAAGTAAGCTATTTCCCTCCCTTACTTTAAGACTATAACTATGAAAGATATAGCCTATATATATATTAACAACATTTACCGGATCTATAGCGCTTCTAAGTTAATTATCTCTAACTATAGGCCCCAATTTATATCGGGCTTTTAGAATAAATTCTACTATATCCTTAGGATTAGGATTAAGCTCTCTACCGTATTCTACCCTTAGACCAATAGCTAAACCAAGATTATAAACCAGTACCTTAACCAGCGACTTCGCCCCTTTGTTAATTACTACTAAGATAATTAGTTGGAACTACTGCCTATAATAGACTACGTATAGCTTACGCTCTCTTATAATAGTATAGGAATGTTACTATTTAAGTTACTCTATAGATATAAGCTATAAATATCCTTTAACTGGGACAGACCTATAGGATCTATAACGGCCCGCAAACGCCTTAGCTATAAAGAGGCCTAGATATTCGCTAAGAGAATATATAGAGCCTAGGAGACTGCCTAAGTAATTATAAAAAGAGTATAAGAGAAGAAAGAGGCCAATGTAAACTAATATTACCACGAGGTAGACTTCTAAGTAGGAGATAAGGTATAGGTATTAATAAAAAACTAGAAGACCTAGAGGCCGAGCTATAAACTAGACTAATAAATAGCTAGCCCCTATAAAATCCTTAAGAAGGAAGGGTACTCTTTTAGGGCTAAGCTACTAGAGTTAATAAAGATCCACCCTATCTTCTCTCTAGACCAACTATAGAAGGCCGCGGACGACCTATTACCTGGATAGTATAATAATCCCCCACTGCCAATTTAGATTATAGAGGATAAGGAATGGGAAGTTAAGGAGATCTTAGTAGTTAAGAAGAACCGTAGTACCTTAAAATACTATGCGAGCTAGGCAGGTTATAATAAAGATTTAGAATAGTACCCTATATCTAATTTTAAGTACTCTCCTTATAAGCTATAAGATTTCCACCTAGCCTACCTAGACCTTCCTAGACTACTATATAAACTAGATAGCTAGATTAGGTACTAGGAGGAAGGGTTAGATAATTATAATAATTTAGATAATAATAAAGAACTCGGATAAAGCCTAAGGGTAGGCTTTTTTAGGAGGGGGGGTAATATAACGGTGCTACAGTGGGGTGTCATAAGTGTCCGTGCTCCCCCATCAATAAATTTTTACAACCCTCCCCCCTACATTTTCTACCCTATTATACACCCATGCCACGTCGTGCGTTAGCTCCAATTAGCGGTAATATTCCTTATCGTAAGGAGTTGACTCCATATGATAGAGGAGTACAGTAGTTGTTGGCTATGGTCTTGCAGGAGTTACGGCCCCTTAAATCGCGATCGCATTAAACCTCCCTAAATCGACCGTACGAGACACCCTACGAAATGCACCCTAACGTCCACAAGGCTTATCTATCGCTCGAATTGGATGTCCTCTAGAGCATTTAGAACAAGACGAACGTACCCTCTTAAGGATTATTCGTATAAATCCTAGGATCACGTATAATAAGCTGGCGTTCAAGGTAGGCCTTCCTGTAAGTGAGAGCACGTTATATTAAATATTGCGCAAATACCACATTAAAAAATGGATAGCTAAGAAGCGTTCTATGTTTACACACGACTCAGCAAGCGCTTGATTAAGGTGGGCAATTGAATACTTGGCGTGGGAGCGCTTAAGGTAGAGCAAGATTATATAGAGCGATGAGTGTTTAGTTAAGAGGAGCGCGGGCAAGCGACCTTCTTATATCTTTCGTACTCTATAGCAGAAGTGGGATAAAGATAAGATCGATATATATAAAAAGGACAAGGGGTATACCATAATGGTATAGGCAAGCTTTTCTGGAGCTCTTGGAGCCTTTAATTTGGTGGTTATAGAAAGGGATAAGGAGGCACCTAAGGGGGGGTATTCTGCTAAGTTATATATCAAAGTTTTGGAGGATTAAATACCCCAAATCTACGAGCCAGGCCTCTAATTTATATAAGACAACGCTCTAATATATATAGCAAAAATTGTGGCTAAATGGTTCAAGGAAAACGTTATAGAAGTAATTAATTGGCCCCCCTACTCGCCCGATTTAAACCCGATTAAGTATACTTAGGTATAACTTAAAGAACGGCTTTACAAAAGGTTTCTATATATTGCTCGAATGCATGGGTTAAAGGAAGAGGTTGTTGAGGAGCTATCTAGAGCTGTAGCGATTTGTTGGAGCGAGATTGTACCTAGTTTCTTTAAGTCGTTAATCGCGAGTATATAAAAGAGGTGTATGGCTATCAAGGACGCCGACGGGTGGCATATAAGATTTTAGACTCTAAAAAAAGTCGCGATAGCTAGATTCTATATGGCGATGAGCCTTATAAATATTTTGAAGCTCTAGAATTAATCTTGTGGTTGCTGCATAGTAATTTGGCAGAGGGTGTCACATTTGGTGTTGCCCGGGCACGGACACTTATGACACCCCACTGTAGGGCACGTTATCTGCTATACTACCGCTTTCTAGGCAATCTGCCAAAATCTACCAAAATCTGCTATATTCTGCAAGCACTACTTATAGAGCTAACCAATTAGGATTTCCTATCCCCGGGATGGAAAATCGCTATTAGTTCGCTTACTACTAGCGCCTTAGCGACCCCTTTGTATCTTATTAGTCTCTACGGGTCTTCTTCTTCTCCTTAGCTTAGTATTCTTATATAGTAGCAATCTACAAGCTTCGGTTTAGAAGCAATTATACGAGCCCGTTACAAAACCTAATTCTAATCCGTTTCAGCCTCTAATTAATGCGAGCGGCTTAGAACTATTATATAGGATTTCGGCGATTATTACTATAAGCTTACTCGCAGCAGATGCAGTTTAGAGTTTATATTTATAGCAAAGAAGTATATAGAATGATAAAGTAGATAGGCTAAGGGAAGAACTCCATGTTTCCACCCAGAGGGCCGCATCTCTATATTAGTAGTTAGAGGCTATATATAAAGAAATTTCTATATTAAGAGACGAGAATAATTAGTTACAGGTACTAAACAGTTAAAGTAAAGAACTTCGGAAGCAACTAGAGGAATTAAAATCTTGTTCGGTAGACTTATAAAGTAAGTTATCTTATCTCTAATAGATAAGTAAAAAGGAAGAAACTAAGGCAAGAGATATAATTCTCGATCTTCAATTACGAAATAAGGCTTTAAAAAATGACAATAATAAACTTTTAATTAAAATAGAGCAATTTAAAATAGATATAAAGGGCCTAAAAACAAAAATCGCCATTATATAAGCTGAGGGAAAAATGCAAGATGCCGAAAAGGATAAAGTCGTGGAACTTTAAAAGCTTTTAATAGGTCTTTAAAATGAAATAGAAAGATTGAAAACGGCAAATTCTATATTAGAGGATGAAAAAAATGTACTAAAGATAAAACTAGCCCTATATAAGGAGAAGGAGAATTAAATAGACGCAGTATTATCGGAAATAGCCGCCTTAGATAATAAGGTATAAGAACTTTAGATAAAATATATGGCTATATAAGTAGACCTAAAAGCGAAAACTATTAAATACAAGGTGATAGAAGAAGCGTTATATGCTTAGAAAGCTTAGCAATATAATATTGACAAGTTAAACCAATAACTAGAAAAATACTGGGCGAAAATTAATAGCCTAGAAGCGGATAAAACGTCGCTAGGATTATAGGCTCGACTTATAGAGCTATCGCCAAATATGTTTACTGGCATTCGGTTTATATATAAGGGTGGGAGGGAAAGCGAAGAATAGGTTCGTGATAAGAAGAAAATGGCAATAATTACTTTTAGTTATCTCTAAAAAGGAATTAGTTTGTTTAATAAATCGGGTCGTATACTAGCAGATAATTAAGCTTTTCATTATAGTCAGAGGGAGCCGATCTACCTTTATAGTATTTGTAGTAGAAAGCGTAAATTTACTAGTAATTCTAATGCCTATAGTAACGTAGAGAAGGATACTATTAATTTAGAACAAACTAAAAGGGTAACTAGGCCTCGCTTGTTAAAAAAATAAAGGAGTAACTATAGTATTAGAGAGTACCTATAAGAAGAAGTATTATAATAATGTGATATACTACTAACGTGGAGCACTTATAGCTAAGCGAGGTACCTATAGCAACGTAGGGTGCCCACGATAATATAGGGTACTATAACGTGGAGTACCTACAATAACGCTAAGTACCTATAATAACGCTAAGTACCTAGAAAGTTATAGAGTATATATAATAATGTGGGTACTTATAAAGACAAAGGGTACCTATACTAGGGGGTACTTATAATAAACCGGAGCACTTATAATATTATTAGATACCTTATCTAATAGGTACCTACGGTAATTAAAAGTACCTATATTAATAGACCAAAATATAAGGCCTTAAAAAGGCATTTATATAAAAATATACGTGCTATTTTATATATAGGATTAACTAGGTTAAAATTTTGGATTAGTTATAGCTAATATCTTAAACTAATACGATATAAGAATTCGGAAGTGATAATGCTGAACAGAGAGCTAGAGAGTAGGCTGCATGGCTTAAACTTAGAAGGTTTTTATAGGAATAGGCAACTGCTAAATTGGCATTGGTAGCTGCCAATCTCCGCTTTAAAATCATCTTTAAGATAGACTAAACCTAGGAACTAATTCTTATAATTACTCCAATAAATAGTGCACGCACGATTACTAAAGTAGCCCTAGTTAGCGGTAGTGTTGGGATTTAATAAGATAATACCCTTACCTATAAAATTAGCAGTATACGCCTAGGTCTATAGCAATAGAATTATAACTAATAGAAATTATTAGTATAAGGGAGACCGCTATATAACTAAGAGGGCCCTAACTAATACCAGTAATATCTAGCTATATATATATTTAACACACCATTTTTATTTTATTGGCTTTAGGCATTATTAATATAGAAATATAATATAGTAAGCTATAAATAAAGTAGTTATCCCTATACTAACTTTTAGACTACACTAACTATAGCTTAAGGCTATTATAATGGAAATAAGGAGAGCACTTAAGAGACACATAGCTTAGTAAAAATGCTTGGTTTATATTATGGATAATTAGTATTTAGTATATACTTATAGTAAACGAGAGGTAGTAGTATTTAAAAGGGGAGTCAGAGAGCAACTAAAGGTGCCATACTATTACCAATCGCCAATTACCTATTACCGTCTTAGATAGAATATAACTGCCTATCTACTAGTTCACTAGATAATTATAACCGCTAGGCAGAGTAGAGAAAATTAAGCTGTTTCTATTATAAGCTAATGAGATTCCGTTGCGTACTCTAGAGGGCTAACTACTATAATATTCTATAACGATCCTATTTAACTATTAGCAGATTATCCAAATTTGCTAATAATCGCTTATAGGATTTTGGCCCTTTTGGCCCTGTTAGCCCCCGGTTTTAACTGGTTTACTTAAGGTTTGCGTTAGGGATCCTTTCTTCCTATTTATTCTCCAGTATTTAGGCGTATCGCGATTAGGTCTGCCACCAAATTCATTTATCTCGCTTTTCGGCTTTTTTAGTAGGACCGACATTCTTATAAGGATGGCGTGGGTATTTTAAGAGTAGCTTTCTAAAATAAATGCCTCGGATACCTCCTTTCTTATAAGCTTTTGCAGTGTGTAGGAATTAACTAAAGAATTTAATTCTAAATCTATGGAAATTAGGTAGAATAAATATACAAAATAGGGAGGTAAAAGGTTGACGGCGATGCCGACAAGTCATGGTTGCCACTTAATTGCCACATTGGCGTAATATTAGTGATCACCCCCTTAGTGACTATGTAATCAAAGCTGTAGAAAACAAATAAAGGTAAAAACTATACTAAAATAGGAAATTTAGATTTCTAGTGCCCAGAGTAAAATCCCTTATTTCTTACCTAGCTGTTAAGCTAGTAAAGGTCGATTACGAGGCCATTGCCGGGGAAGTGGGGTTGATTAGTACTTTAATTAAGCCACCAACTAATATAAACCTAGTCACTCTTAGCAGCTAAATATCTACCGAATAACCTTACCTAATAGTTAATCTAATAGTTAATTTAAAGCTTTTTAACGCCTTTGCCAGCCGCATTATAATTAGGTGCTTATTGAACTTTATATAGTAAGAAACTCTAAAAAATCTCTACTAATTAATAATAAGTCTTTTAGCTTCCTACCCCCCTTCTAAGCCGCCGTTATGTTATTTATAACAATCCTTAAGCCTCTATTACAATAATTGCTTTATTATTCTATTTTAGCGTCTAAATAACTATTTTTAGTATTAACAAAGTTTAAAAATAGCTTGCCTTTATCCTAGGTAACTTCGTAAAAGTTAGAAATAGGCCCTTATATATTACGCTGTTAAGATAAATATTTATAGCGGTAGTTACATACAGTGATCTACCTAGACTAGAGTGGAGTGGATTTAAAATCCACTTTATATTACGGCACTGGCAGAACTTAGCAGAACTACGCACCGGCAAGTTGCCACAGATTGCCGTATATTGCGGTCACGTGACGCGAAGATCGTATATAGCTTTGAGCCGCGCTCCCCTTCCTCTCCTTTCCTTTCTTTAGCTTTAGATTCTCGTTTATAGACAATCCAATCGTATAGGCTTGCGCGACCCTTTTGCCGTACTTATGTCTCGATTGACTAAGTCGCTAACATTATCTAAAGCTCACTCTACTCTTTCTTCCTAAGAAGGAACTTAAATATATCTATAAGAACATAGAATAGGACCCTAAGGACATTACTAGGACCATAAGGATAGGACCTAAAGGAAAAAAATAGAACCCTAAGAAAAGGACCTATAAGACATATATAGACTAGAACCCCTAAAGAAATTACCCAGAATTACCTAATACCCCTACCACTATGCCACGAACTATAGTAGCAGGTAAAGCAGCTGCAGGACCCTTAAATCCTTTAGATAAAGAAATAATTAACGTTTTAACCCCCTAGGCGGAGCTTGCGGCTGCTAATACCGAAATTAAACAATTACGAGAGCTGCTTAAAGCTAGAGATACCCCTATATCTAATAATAAGTCATTATTAGATAACTAAAGACTTACTATAGTCCTTTAGGCCCTATCCTAGCGCCTTAGTAGATCTACTAAGGCCTATATAGCACCAAAGCGGTCAGTAAAGGTTATAGACCCCCTACTACTTATAGATGGAACTAACCCTATATTTAATAATTAGAAGCTTTAATTACGAGATAAGCTTAAAGTTAATATAGACTACTTCCCTAACGCCTAAGCTAGAATAGCCTATATCTTCGGCCGTACTAGCGAAGACGCCTAAATGCATTTACGCCCGCAATACACTAAAGACTTAGTAAACCCCTTTATCTCTAAAGAAGAAATGATTAAATACTTATCTTCTATTTATAAAGACCCTTTTAAAGTATAAAACGCCCGCCTTAGCTATAAAAGCCTAAACATAAAAACAACGGAGACCTTTTTAGCCTTTTAAACCTGCTTTTTATACCTAGCTGGATAGGCCTAGATCCCCCAAAAAGACCTACTACTAGACCTCATCGATAAGCTTACCCTAAACCTACAGCGGGCCGTATTACTAGCTTATACTATGGCATAGACGTTAAAGGAACTTACGGACTATTGCCTAGCTATTAACTAAGGCCTTTGTTAAATTAAGGTACGCGCTAACTAGCTAAAAATTAGAAACCTTATAAACTAGGCTATAAGTACTATAAGTACGGCCTATAGTGCCCTAGTATAATCGGCAACTCCTATAGCTAACCTAGCAGCTAGCCGCGTAGCTACCCCTACTATAGGCCTAGTGTACACTCGGCCTATATATAGCGACCCCTGTATATAGGCCCTTAGTAATTAAGGAGCTTACTTCTTATACGGTTAAATAGGCCACCCTATAAGGAACTGCCTAATAAAGGCAAAGATAAATCAGGTTCCGCCAATTTAGGAGGATAGTACGGAGCTGGAAAAAGAGGAACCCTAGAGAAAGACTCCTCTTTAGGGTTAAAAGGGATTAATATATTATATATCGATCTAGGTTAGCTAGTTGGTAGAAGAAGCTACACTATCCCTTATACTTTATTTCGTAATAGATATTAAGTTTTAACCTTTACTTTAGCTAACTTAGAAGTAAATGCCTTTACCTTAATTAATATAAAGTGCGCTGCAAAACTGGCTGATTTTTTAAATATACCCCTTAAAGAACTGCCTAAACTAATCCCTATTTGCGGTTATAACGGACGAATAGGGCTACCTATTATAACTATTTTATAGATCTACCTCCGCGTTAACGGACGAAGGTAGTATAACGTCCCCTTTCTTATTACAGACTTAGGAAGCTATAATATAATCTTAGAAAGAAAATAGCTAGCCTATTTAGGCTTGCAGCTCGAAGTATAGAGTAGACGGCTTATCTAGCCCAAAACTCTACCCCTAACCCCTTCCTTTATAAAAGAAATTAGTATTATAATAGAAAACCTTATACGGCTCTAGATTAATACCATTTACTAAGCTAATGCTATACGTAGAGACTAGGCCTTTAAGAAGGATATACAGCTTAACCCGCAATAGATCCGTATACTACGCCGCCCTTAGACTACCTATGTTACGCTACCCGCACTAAAGACCTAGGAAGTTAGTAGTGATTTAGCTAAATTCCCTATAGAGAACCCTATAAAGCTATAAAGGAAAGCTAGGGATATCGGATGCTATACTAAACTAATAGATAGGAAGGATAACTTACGGAAAATAGAATGTAAGCTAAGGAAGACTATAAACCCTATACCGCAAACTACGGCCTAATAAATGCTAAAGAAACCTACGGACCTCCCATTAGTTAATGTCTGCTATATTAGCGCTGTAGGATTCTACCGGAACCTAGTTTAGCCTAATACTATTACCTTTACGGCTAGCCTATATAAAATTAACTGAATAATTAAGGAAAAGGAAAGTAAGCGTAGTAGATAGGAAAGTGGGCTTACGGATAAAAAAACTAGTGGAGTAAAAACTGCCTAATTAATACCGGAAATTTAAGGACGTATTCTCTAAGGCAGCGTTTAGCATGCTTTTACCCTACTAACTATATAACTATAAGATTAAGATTAAGTAAGATAAGGGAAGCACCCTTAGCTTTAGCCCCCTCTACCTATAGTCTATTGCCGAATTACAGGCTATAAAGTAGTACTTTATTGACAACCTAAATAAGGGCTTTATTAAGCCTAGCTAAGCCCCTTTTAACTTACCTATTCTCTTTATTAAAAAGCTAAATAGAGGACTGCGCTTCTGTATTAACTACTATAAGCTAAATAATATAACCACCGCACATGCAACCTTACCAAAAGGTAGCGCCACACTTCAAAACTTACGCATACCCATCTTACCATCAAAAACAATTGATTTTCTAACTTTTAAGACTTAATTCCTACTGCCTAGCAAGCTAGAGGTGGATTTAATTGTCGTTTTACCCCCTTTCCCCCAACAGAAAATTCTTCTTAGGGGTGGTCCTAGCTTATAAGCGAGGCACGGACAGGAACACCAAAACTAAATACCAAAACCACGAAATATAGAGGCTAGATTTTC